>Ga0187862_10000881_pt1 | contig 33320 bp, 35 predicted proteins | sample June2016WEW_10_1_FD_133003 | JGI IMG/M metagenome (GOLD analysis project Ga0187862, IMG submission 133003) | Peatland microbial communities from SPRUCE experiment site at the Marcell Experimental Forest, Minnesota, USA - June2016WEW_10_150 | ecosystem: Environmental > Terrestrial > Soil >...
AGTTGTATATCAAGCATAAATTACAGTAGTTGTGGCACTACCTTTTGGACATTTTCTAAAACCAACCAAGCATCCATGCGGGTTTGCGGGCCATGACAGGTTGGGAACTGTTAAACTTTAGTTTGGTAAGGCCAAGAACCATGGGAAGGAAATGACCGACCGGGGTCATCGGGCCTACGAAATAGAGGGAAGCGGCTCCCGATACGGAATATGAATTTTGATAGATCAGACCCGAAGGGACTGAGAGAACTCAGCCCGACATTTACTGGGCATCATTTGGTCCTTTTTGCGGCAAAATGGAGTGCAGCCGGAAGGATTTCGAGTTCGAGCGGCGTCTTGCCTAGCAATTCTCCATCCGCCTGGATCCATGCAGGGGGATTGGAATCCAGGGTGACTCTCCTCGCATGTGTTGTCCTGATTCGGGTATCTTTGACATGCGCTCCGAAGTAGGTGAGCGGAATCAAGCGCAGCAGATTCAGGTTGCTCATCGATTCGGCCCATACCAACTGGCATGTGCCGGAGGATGGCGAACTTCCGGGAGCAATCGCCATTCTCTTGCCGAAATAACGACCAATCCCCGCCACAAAGAAAGGCGCGCGCGCATTGAATGGGGCGCCGTCTATTTCACCGTTCAGCCTCAACGGCTTTACCCGCCTGAGTTCCTGGAAACTGCTCAGGACATAGGCGATCCAGCCGGAACGGACGATGCGGCGAGACTCGAAACGGCGGATCACTTCCGCGTCAAGACCCACACCAAGGACCATTATGAATACTTTCCGCAGCACCTCGCCGCGTACGCCGCAAAACCGGCATAGACCGAGGCTCACCGGTACGCTGGATTCTCCTATCGCGGTATGCAGTCTTTCGGTCAGACTTGCCCCCCCTTCAAAGTTGCGGATGTAATCGCATCCCGTGCCGAACGGCATCATTCCGACGGATGGCATCTCCCCTTGTCCTTCCCCCCAGAGTCCGTTTACCACTTCGAAAAGAGTCCCATCACCGCCTACCGCTATAACCCGCTCATATCCACTGCGGCGGGCTGACGCAGCAAGAATCTCCGCATGGCCAGGGTATTCGGTCCACCACGTTTCAATTTCTCTTTTCCGGGAACCGAGCGCTTCGAGAAGATCCGGCCATCGGCTTCGGGCCTTTCCACTTCCGGATGTGGGATTGGCAATTGCAGCTATTTTCATTGCTCACCTTACGAAAACGATGTCGGAAAGGGAAAAATCCCATTCTGTCACACATACACGTGCGTAATCCCCACCCACGCGAAACACGTGAAGCATCAGAATCCGTGGCGCAACACCCGTCGCCGATTGCAAAAAGCGCTGGGAAAAGGACGTTATGAGATACCCTAACCCTGCCTCTCCCATAGAATTCAAAGGGTTTGAGGGGACCTCAACGCATCATTTTTCCCAATGGGATGCCACCCCGGAAGGTCCTGTTCCTTGGTCATGCCCAAGTAGCCAACGTTACTCCAAGAGCCCATAACTTATCACCCTGAATAATGCATCAACTTAATCACCAACGGATGTTAAAGCGCATTTTGCACCCGGATTTCATCCAAAAAACCTCTTGGAACACCCTGAAAGCCCATTCAGTCATCTGCTAGTCACTATCGAACATGCAAGTGATAGGTCAATAAGACTGGTTTCGGCAATTTCAGGACACCGCCTTCGCAGTTGATGGCATTGTTTCCGCCTGTCTGTGGCGAGGGCCTCACGCGAAGAGGATGCGAGGGTAACGGACCTGAGAAAAAATTGGCGCAAAACTAACGTACCATCCTGTGACATGATAGACCATTCTCGCCCCAACCTTTACAAGCCGCCTTATGATCAAGTGCAAGCAGCAAAGCAGAATCTTGAAGGGCTATGATTGCCGACATGCAGACAGAAAAAATGAAAAGGACCGGCCGCCAATATATTCCGGCGAGCAGTCCCTTCAGATCATCTTATTGAATGAGATAGGATTTAATTCCGCTATTTGACTTTTTCGCTGAGAGTCTTGCCTGCTTTGAACTTGACAGCTTTTGACGCTGGAATTGTTATCTTTTCGCCGGTCCGTGGATTGTGGCCTTCACGTTGAGACCTTGCCATGACACTGAAAGTGCCAAAGCCTACCAGCGTAATCTTGTCCCCGCCGGACAAAGCGGCTGAAACAGCCGAAACAAATCCGTCCACAGCTTTATCAGCCTGTGATTTGGTAATTCCACCTTCACTTGCGATTTCTGCAACTAATTCAGGTTTCGTCATTTTCTTTACTCCTCAAGATGGTTGGATGATGAAAAACGTCTCCTCCTTAGACCTCTTAACAATTTCGCGTTCCACACTCTCTCGAATTAGAGCCCCTAAGCTAAAAGGCAACATTTCAACGGACAGTCAATTCGGTCTGGAAACAAAAAAGCCAACGCCTTTCTTCCTCTGGCTGACATTTTTCCCAAGCCTCCTTACATACGTTTCACTTGAGTAGCATGAGGCCCCTTTGCCCCTTTCTCCTCGGTGAAACTTACCAGCTCGCCTTCCCTCAGCGACTTGAATCCTTCGCCGGCGATTGATGAGTAGTGAACGAATACATCCCGGCCTTTGCCGGTGTCGATAAATCCGTAGCCCATCCCCTTATTAAACCATTTAACTCGACCTTCTGCCATTTTACTACTTCTCTTTTGATACTTTGTTTAGATAGGGCACAATATGTTAAACTACCCAGAAATCACACCTTTTGTTCATACGACAAACCAATTTGCAAATAATTCTGTAGTTTATATTTTAAAGTATAAACACTATTATTCAAAAGTAAAGCAATAACTGTAACTTTTACTCTTAATCCATTTAGACTTTTGGCTAAGTACTTGTTTATTCTTTTTACAAGTAGGCTATAGAAGAAGAGACTTGGCACCCCGATACTACGGTGGAGAATTGAGATTATGCCATCAGTGGAGATCAAAGTGATGACAAAAATACTAATGTTACCAATTGGGTATGTCGTTTGTCATCATTTTCATCACTGTTATCATTAATATGGTATATACTGTATACAGATCAATCGAACGCTTGCATATATAGGCCATACCTCTGATTGAAAGAGGCAAATATCACATTATATATGTTTTGTTTTTTTAGTGATGACAGTGGTGGCAAATTAAGGAGAAAAGGCTATGTTTTCGAATGAGAAAATCGCTTGGCAGAAGCTGCATCTATTCTGATTTATGAAACCAAGAACTGATTCGAGCTTGCAAACTCCCTCTTCAACTGCGTTCAAGAGCTTTTCGCCACCATGATTTGTGTGGAAAAAGAATAATTTTAGTCAGTCCTACCAGGAACAGGAGTATCACCGCCCCGAGCGTAGCACTAATCAACGTTCCGATCAGTCCGTGAAAGGACAACTTCAAAAAGCCCGGCAGAGAGCCCCCAATCAAGGCGCCTACGACTCCTACGACCATATTGATGACCAGGCCGGCTCCTTTTCCTTTCATAATTCGTTCAGCCAGGAAACCGGCTACAATCCCTATTATAAAGAATCCGATCAATGGCTCAATTTGCACATTTATTCTCATGCTTTCCTCCTGCCACATACTGTGTTCTGCTCTACGAGCGGCACAAAGTAAGTTCTCATATTAAATACTTCGTCTGCGCCTACTTTTGTCCTCCGAAGAACTCTCTGATGTTCCCATACCACTCGGAGTCAGAGAAGGTGTCTAATGGATAAGAACATCACCAAGTATATGGCTGCAATATGCGAAATACGTGATTAGCCGCTCTTACCTGTCGGTGCTTTCTTGGTTCTTAGTGCGACTGTTTTCCCGGTCTCGATCAGCAGCGCGCTTTTGAGCAGCAGCACGCCTGTGAGCAGCAGCACGCTCTTTAGCCCGCTCTCGTTCATAGGCCCGTTCGCGCTCATACCTGTCCCGGTCGGGGTCACCGATATCCGCGCCTGCTCCCAAACCTCCGACATGTGCGCCTGCACCTACACCCCCATCTCCAATACCAACGCCTGCCCCAACAACGCCTCCAAGATCGAAGCCTGCTCCAACGCCGGCGAGGATTATCCGTCCGCTTGTACCGTTATCGAAAGCGTTTGCATTGCCGGGGATACCGAAGGCAAGCACAACGGCAAGGGCTATTCCAAAAAAGTATACACTTGCGATCCTGTTCATTTTATCTCCTTTTTACCAATCATTATTGGCAGCTCGTTATTTTATGGATAACTAAGTCACACTTATACTTGAGCATGTTCTATGCCAGACGGGCCAAGAAACGTAGGAAGTTAATTTTTACAAATATATATAAAGACTTACGGCAGATTGTGCCCGTCGAACCTTGTGGAGTCGGTTCTAAGAACTGTTGCATGCAACAGAAGCGTTGCATCCCTTTGAAGTCACATGCTACACTTCAACGCCAGGGAATGCCTTATGTTGCATGCAACACTTTTTTTGTTCAAATCCACAACCTTGGACGGTACTCACCCTGCGGTAAGTGTTTCCAAACATTACTTAAAAGGAAAACATTACGGTTATCAGTACACCGAGCATAGATTTTGCCTAAGCATAAGGCAGCATAGCGCGTTAGTTGAAGGCAGGATCGGAGTGCCGGAGTATTTATCCGGCAAGATCCGGGTAGAAAGGAGTCTATTCCATGCGTGGCGCAAAATTAGGTTTATTCGCCCTGATGTTTTTTCTCGTCGCTCCAGTAATGGCTGCGACATATTCCGATAATACGTGTTCGCCGTATTCGGCGGGTTCATGGATGGACAATCTGACCGTTGTCCAGTTATTCGACAGCCCGAACGACTATAAGTGGCAGGGGACATGGGACCCTCGATATGACGCCGACTGGCAGCGAAATTACTGCCGCGATTACGACCGCGCGGGCAGGGCGGTCTGCGAACGCTGCCCGTAGAGCATGCTGGATGCCAGGGTCGTGTGAGCCGTGGCCGCAGTATCCGCCTTAAGCTCAGGCAAAAACGTTATCATCCTGAACAAACCGGCTCAGGGATAAGTCACTGATCTTTAGATGAGCATAGGGAGCAGGCATACGATCTCCTGCAAGCTGCTCCCTCGAATGGTGCCGAATCCTACCTCCGAAGTGCCTACTGCAAATAGTATTATGCCTTTTCCTTCTTCCTAAGAGTTCGTTTCCTGGTTTTCTTGACCGTTTCAGCCTCTGGGCCACTCGATGCCGGCACTGTCGCCGCTTCAGCCTTACTATGCCTTTTGGCTTCCAGCACTTTCACAAGATTCTCGGGTAATCCTCTTTTTTTCATTGCCTTGCTTCGAGTCTTGTTCAACGATTTTGCCGCCAATTTTGATGGGCTGAGCTTCGGTGCGGCTATTTCTGGAGCTGCCTCTGCATCTAGTTGTGTTATTTCAACATCGGTTGCTGCTATCTCTGCTTTTTGCATTTCTGGGGGCGTACTGGAAACCTGCCGGAGAGAAAAGGCGATATCAGTAAAAGCGGTACCCACAATGTCCTTCACACCTTCCACCGCGTTCACAAGCACATCCCTGACAGCTTTAACAGCCGTATTCCCAATGCTTCCCGCTGCTTCGATCGCTCCATTTACGGTTACCTTTGCTATCTCTTCAACGTTTGAGCCGGTCTCCTTTGCCGCTTCAATGATTCCGTCCAACGTCGTGCGGGCGACCTGCCCCACGTCAGCTCCAATCTTGGAAGCTCCTTTGACTGTCCCCCTGATAACCTGTTTGGCGACGGTCAATATATCGCCCCCAACGTCGCTTACGCCCATGATAACCCCTTTTGCCACGCTTTTGGAGCTCAGCAAAAAACCTGTCCCAACTTCCTCCGCCGCTTTGAAGGCCCCTTGCAACACATCCTTTGTCACGTTGAGGGTTTCATCGGCCACCGAGCCCGTAGCCTTAAGGGTATCGGAAACGGTGTTCCTGACCAGGGTGACAATATGGGTTTCGATCTCGTTGATGCCCTTGAGGCCGCCGAGGACACCCTCTTTCACAGTGGCCCCTGCCTGACCCGTCGACGCCTTTATGCCTGTCCGGGGTGTTTCTTCATAGATCTTTTCTCCAGGGCTCATTTCCTGCTCCTTCTTTTTCGGTCGCTCAACTCTTTTTTCGGCCATCTCGCACCACCTTTCACAACAAGATCCAAGAGCCTGCGGTTGGCATTGCTACCTATTTGCTTCGCCTGACTCAGTGTTCCAAGTTTGCCAACGCATATAAGGGGGCCGCATCCCTGCCTGATTCGTAGGCGCCAATGCAAACAGAAGGGGCAATGGGTACGGCAATTCTTTTAATTGCGCAGCACATGCATCGTTTTGGAAAAAAAACATATTGTCGGTCGCAGGGGACCCCCTTTATTGAAATATAGCATGCGTCATGGAAGTAATGCAACGTTTCTGTTGCATGCAACACTTCTTCGATTCAAGTCCACCTCCTCGGGCGGTACTCGCTCCTTCCATAGGTATCTATATATATTATCTAAAATGAGAATACGACAGTTCCCCATCTCCTGGGGCACAAAATTTGCCTAAAGCAACAGGATTGCTCTCAACTCCTAAGAAGGCATGATTTATCGGAGTGTCCGGAGTATTTATCCTGCAAGATACTGGAGGTATATGGCATTAAAAAGGGAAGCTCGAGTTAGATCGGTCTCATATTGAACGACCGAAACTAGCCATCATTATACTGGTTCTTCAAAATACCAGAAGGGATGCTAGATCAAGGAAGCCACATTTCCTTATAATGCAGATTCAGACGGTCATCGGGATATTCAAATATTGCCGACTGTTTCTGAAGATGGGAGAAAAGTCAATGTTTGTAGCTCGTTCACAAATTAGATTGATGAGCAAACGTTTCATTTCCAAAACGCTCATCTTGGTGGTCTGTCTTTGTTTGTGGGGCTCACAGGCTATAGCGGCCGACAATCCGCAGGCAGTGGTCCAAACCGGTACGGACCAGATCCTCAAAATACTCATGCGGTACCCTCAAGATACCCGAACTCGCAGGGAGCAAATTCAAGCGGTCGTCGATGGATACTTTGACTTTGAGGCGATAGCCAGACTCGCCGTGGGACCACGATGGCAAAGTCTGCCCCCCGAAAAGCAGCAGGAATTTACGCGTGACTTCAGCAAGCTGCTCTTTAACACACACATAGGAGACCTCGAAAAATATGCTAAACAAATGTTAACTTACAATCACAGGACAATAAACCAAGATTATGTCGTCGTCGAGGCACTTGTAAGGGACCAGGGCGGCCCGGTCTTTCTTGCTTATTACCTACACCTCAAGGATGGGAGCTGGAAGGTATACGATATCGCTGTCGATGGAGTGAGTCTGGTGGCCAACTATCGCAGCCAGTTCCACTCAATATTAGCAAATAGCTCATTTGACCACCTGTCGATGATGTTAAAGCAGAAAATTGCTAAGCTGTGCGGATCTAATCGTTGCTAGGAGCCTGTCGAAGAAAAATGTCTCGAGAAGAGATAAAGACCTGAGAATTTGTGTTGGCGATGACCAAGTGAGATCACTGGCAGAAGACGTTGTAATGGATCGGATGCGTGCGGTCCCGCTGGGAGGCCCATGTGGGTGATTCCGCGTTTCGGAAGTTAATCCTCAACTTAAATAGGCCAATAAGCTCGGATGGCTGCCCCTTCACCAGGAGTGGACTCAATCGTGAAGCTTCCTCCGGTCAGTTCTGCTCTTTCTCTCATGCTGGTAAGGCCAAGACTTGTAGCGGTACTGGTCTGCCTGATTATGTCCCAATCCATGCCCACACCATCATCGGAAACAATCAACTCGATTCGCCCCCCATTCCTCGAGAGCGAAATGTCAACCCACTCCGCCTTGCTGTGCTTGGCGATATTGTTCAGTGCCTCTTGGGCGATTCTAAAGATGTTTACCTTCAGGCTTTCGGGCACTTCTTCTTCTGCAATTCCAGCCTGAAGCTCAATGTGGCGTTCGGGGTAAAGTTTCATGCATTCCTGACGCAGCCACTCAAGTGTTGCCAAAAGCCCCTTACTGTCCAGCATCGAGGGCCGCAAACCCATGTAGATACTTCTGGTTTCCTCAATTGAGCGCTGGAGAATCGGAACAAATTGCTCCAGGTGGTTCAAGGCAGCACTGCCATAACCTTCATCCCTGAGCTTCAAGGTCATCTCTACCCAAAACTTGACACCGGCAAGAGTCTGTCCGATGCTGTCGTGGAGTTCGGAAGCAAGTCTTTTCCTCTCTTCCTCTAGAACCGCTATGAGCCTTGAGGGAATTTGCCGAAGTTCCTCGTTGGCTTTTTCCAGCGCAACTGTTCGTTCGTCTACCCTTCGCTCCAGTTCGTCATGAGCGTTTTGCAAATCCTGTTCCGCCTTTTTCCACAGAGTGACATCACTCATATTTGTCCTGCACAGCCCGGCGCCGTCCTCCACTTCCAAGTATACGCTTTCGAGCCGTGCATAGAATTGCCCGCCGTCTTTCGGAGACAATCTTACTTCAGCGATCTGCCTTTCACGCTTATCAAGAATCGCATTGAGGTGGGAGAGAAATTCCTTTTTATCCGGCTGGAAAACGAAATATTGAAAATGCTTGTTAACCAGACGCCCTCTCTCAATACCAAGCTGCCTTGCCGCGGTCAGGTTGAGATCAACGATTTGGCCTTGTTTATTCAGGGTGAGGTAGCCGACAGGAGCAAAATCGTAGAGGTCGGCATATCGTGAGCGTGAAATTTCGAGGTCGTTTTGTGCCCGCCGGAGTTCTTCGTTTTGCATTTCGAGTTCGATCTGATGCACCCGCAGTTCATGAATGAGTGAGTTTGCCTCTTCGAAGCACATATCATCCGGCCTGTAGGGCTCGGGTTTCAGGCTTTCCTCAGCTCGCTTTCTGAGATCTTCGGAACCTTTATCGCTTCTGTTATTTTTCATCATCAGAAACTCCAGGTAAGAGAGGTCTGCCCAATAGAACTCATCGAGTCGCTATCAGATTTAGTGCCTCGGATTTTTCAGCACTCTGGTTCTTTTTGAGCCTTCCTGGATATCCTTTCTTTGAACCGACAGCTTCCCGCATCCATGGGAAAATTTCGGCAAAGGGGACATAGCCCACCTCGTAAATAATCAGAAAATCCATTCTGGAAAGTGATCTTTCTAGATGGGAGAGCCTCAATGCTACCTGGGCCTCCAGTGGTGCGCAGTATGCTTGCCGGCTTGGCATCCCAGACCCCCCTATCCTGGTTCCAAGGTGTTTATCTTTTCTGGCCTAAAATAACATTACCCGGCGTTTATGCATCCTTACCGAGTAGACTTTGTGATCTTCAGGCAAATTCTATGCCCGGTAGATCCATAGGCGTTGCGTTTTGAATTTAGCTAATATGTATAAATGGTTATGGCAGGATGAGACCCATCGAAGGTTGTGGATTTGAGGGGAAAAAGTGTTGCATGCAACAGAAGCGTTGCATTACTTCCATGTCGCATGCTACATTTCAATGTCAGGAGGTTGCCTTAGTGAGCTTTTAGTCGAACATCTCAATTGGTAGCAGCCGCATACGAGCGTTAGATCTTGATTCCATCGGCATGGTGCAACCTATCTCCAAGCAGGAGCAGAAGTAACCATGATTTTTGCGGGATCTGACAGTCCTCCCCTGCGGAAAGTGAAGAGCCGATCGAAATAATAGATCTGGATGATGAAGATCAGCATAACGAAATTTTCAGTGATTTTTTTCCAGCCAATGGGTTCACCCACCGTATCGAAGCACCCGCAAGTTATGGGCGCACCCCAGTACATGTTGATCAGGACCATGATGTTGAACAGGATAATCATGAATCCAATGAGTATTGCGGAAGCTCTCGACAGGAAGCCGACGATGAGGAACAGCCCGCAGACAAACTCGACCCACGGCAAAATGACTGCCCCCAAATTGAGGCAGCAGTAGGGTACGAGCCGGTAGTTCGCCGTTGCTTCGGCGAACTGAGCCGGGTATGGAATCTTGCTCGTACTCGCATAGAGGAAAAAACAGCCAACGCACATCCTGAGCACAAAAGCCGTGTACTTGCTCATAGCGACTTGTCTGAGATAAGGCCAAATCATTTCTTTGCCCTCTCCTCCACCGGATACCCTTTGTCCTCCCAGGCCGTCAATCCCCCCTCCAGAATCCTCACATTCCTGTAACCACGTAGAAGCAGTTTATCGGCAACCTCAAGATCGTAGGGTTTACTGATCGTTTCACCGTACACGACTATCTTCTTTTCCTTGTCTTCTTCGGCGAAGGACATCAGGTAAACAATATCGAAAATCCCCAGGGGGATGTTGACAGCTCCCCCGATATGGCGTTGTTGGTAAAAGTTGGCCGGCATGGCATCCAAGATGAGCGTTTCACCGTGCTTAATCTCTTCCATAGCCGCAGAAGGGCTAACCATGGGAATGGAGCTTCTGTCAGGAAATTCAGGGAAAAGAGGTATCCCGTTGGGATTGGTCGTGTTGAAAAGCACCGCAAGAACAATACTGATTGCGATGACCAGACAAAGATCAACCCAGGGCATCCGCGAGGCTTTGCGGGCTACCATCTCAAGGCGCTCGGCATCCCTGAGAAGCCAGCGCCTCATCTCTTTCACGAACGCTTTAGAGATGTCAGGAAAGTCCCTCAGTATACGGTCAAACCGATCTTTTGGGAGGATCATCAAGCGAGTCTCTTCCAAGACCTCTATATCGGCGGACATCGGTTCGCCCATGAGGAGCGCCATTTCGCCAAAAGTATCGCCTGGTCCCTGGATGGAAAGGTCAATCTCCGCTCCTTTTTCATTTCTTCCAAAGATCCTCACTCTGCCTGAACTGATTATATAGAGGCTATCTCCGGGATCGCCCTGTCTATGGATGATAGTATGTTGCGGCACTACCAGATCTTGAACCGCCCGGGTGATTGCATTCAATGCTTCCTTCGGCAAGTCCCGGAAGACTGGGCTTCTCATCAGGATGTTCATTTTGTTATCGTTCTCGGTCATTGCGCTCTACTGCTTCTTGAGGTTTTCTCTCAGATCTTTTAGCAACCCGTCGAAGTCCTGGATAGCCCCGCTGTAACTCTTAACCACCTTGCCACTGTGCGTCACCAGGATCGTGGTCGGCGTTTCCTTCACTCCCACTGCCCGGGCAATGGCCAAACTCTCGTCAGGAAATAACGGAAACGGGACCTTGAAGCTCCTTTTGAAGGCATCTATTTGCGTTTTGTCGTTTCCACAGCATATCCCGATGATCTTCACGTCCCTGGCCAAAGCAGCGTCGTTCCGGATCACCTGGTAGAGCCTGTTGACTACGGGTGCATTCGCCTGGCAGTGAGGGCATAAGGCACTCAGGATCTCGATAAAGACAAGTTTTGCACCTATCTGGGAGACGGTGTAAGGGTCCATCGTTCTCAGGCCAAGGTAACTCAATGTTTGTTGCGAGACCGGCGCAGGCAGGGTGAACTGGGGAAGCTGGGATCCTGCAGGAAGCGGCTGGTCTTGAGAACCGTAAACGGTATAGTATGGTAAAGCGCACAAGAGACAAATTAGGAGTTGAAGGCTTATACGAAAACGTTTCTTCATTGACATTCATCCTCGGAATCAAGCGAGTCCCGCCATCTGTACTCTTAGCTGTTGTCCCTCATCGAATACGGGACGACGGTGGGGGAGCAGGATAAAGGAGAAGTGAATTATGCTGCCTAGTGTTTAGGCAAAATCCGTGCCCGGCTCACCGAGAAGCGTCCAGTTTGTCATTTGGCCAATGTATAGACAGACTTACGGAAGGATGAACCATCATCGATGGTTGTGGACTTGAGTAGAAATAGCGTTGCATGCAACAGAAGTGTTGCCGTCAAATGCAAGGAAACGATTGAGCGATATCCTCTGATGTTTCGAAAGCTTTTCTCAAATATTCCTGGCATGCAATCGAGCACCGCTCTCCCGATGAGACACAGGCGGCCGATCCTCACGCAATTCTTGAAGCCCTGGATAAAACCGCCTGGAACAAAGCAAAAGCAACTCGCTTGCTGGGTGCAGATCGTGTGACCCTCCACCGAAAAACCAAAAGATACAACCTCACTGCAGATACACCCCGATGTTGAAGTGTTGCACGTGCTACAGAAATCGTGCAACGCTTCCGTTGCATGCAACACCCCTTTTCCCCTCCGACTATAAATCATCATGCTGCCTATTCACCATTAACTAATTGTTATACCTTCACAATATGCAATAGAGAGAGCATTTATATTCTAGGCACAGATTTTGATTATTGCAAACCGCGACGGAGGTCATCCCGCACATTTCTCATCTGTTCACCACGTGCCTGATAGATGAGCGGCGGCGGTTGGGGTTTCCAAAGAAGACGCGAGTACTGCCGCTGTTCCTTCCGGGAATGACGGAACCTCTTATTAAGAAAGCATGTAAATGGGTCTTTTAGACTGGAAGATAGGGCGATAATAACCGCGACTCAGAGAGGTTAAAGAGGAGAAGGATATGGGGAATCGAGGGAGAGGAGAATTCGAAATAATCACTCTGGAAGATCACCTGTCATTGGACGAGATAATGATAAAGATGCAAACAAGGCCTGGCTTTCTAACGATGCAAAAATGGCTAGTGATCTATAACTTCATTGTGCACCCAAGACCTTTATCGCAAATTGCTATGCATACTGGTCTGTCTGAATCAACTGTTTATAGAATCGTGTCTGATTACAATCAGCTTGGACCTGAGGCTTTCGATATTAAATGAAGACAAATATACTCATAATCGATGATGAAGAAAGCATCAGGTTCAGCTTTCAGAGATTCCTTGCAGCCGAAGGACATAACGTGATCACTGCCCAAGGTTACCGGGAAGCTCTGGCAAGAATGGATGAAACACAATTTGACCTGATACTTGCAGATATCGTTCTTGATGACGGATGGGGGATAGATATCCTGCAGGAGGTGATGCGGAGAAACCTCAAAACCCGCGTAATCGTCATGACGGCATATCCCACCACGGAAACGATTAAGGCGAGTTTTAGCATGCAGGCTATCGATTACCTCACTAAACCGCTGCGGCAGGAAGGGCTCCTCTATTGTGTAAGCAAGGCATTACAGCAAATGGATCTTGGAGGCACCACGGGTGAAGAGAGGCAGGCAAAGACAGTCGAGCCTCTGATCCCTATATTTCATGAAATGAGAGCTGGTAGTCCGGCAGAAAGGCAACATCATGCAAAAGACTTTCAAAGACGAGGACATCGAACAGATACTGGCTGAGGCCGATGAACTTCTCCAGCAAATTAATCCTGAGATCATCAAAGACATGGAGGAAAGGCGCCGAGCCCAACTTGATGAACATGCTCAAAGATTAAAAAGATTCAAGTCTGAGATTCAGGACAAGATCAAGAAGGAAGCAACACCGGGGAGCAGATCTTACGGTGAGGGAATGCACGAGGCAATGGATGATATTGTGAAGGCCATGAAGGACTTGGCAAGCTATCTTTCCTGATTTCCGCCAAGCGCAGATGAATGGAAGCTGTCAACGCCGCCTGAGGCAAAAGAACCTGATTCCCTCCGTATGAAAAACGCGCCGTACTGTCCTGCCTTCAGCAATTTGTTCGAAGATGGTTGCGCCTTAGGATTACAATTACATCGAGAGTTTCAGATTCATCCGGTCAAATAACTGTTTGAAAACACAAAGGAGCTTGGAATCTAAGGCTCTTGAATCTGCGCTCATGGGCATTTTCTTCTTTTTACCAGAATTAGACATCTTGGAAGATTAAATTAAAGAGAGGCTCGCTGAGCTTTAATAATGTAAAGCAAACAATGAAAGGGCGGGTATCATACTGCCCGCCTCTCCATCGTTTTTTGTGACGAGACGGTGTTTTGTGGGGAAACCGTCTCAAACGGGATGGATCGGATAGTACCGTTAAAGGCCATCGGCGATGCCGCCAAGATCTGTCCGGCTGTCATACAACAGCTTCACTGCCTGGCGAGCGGATGAGGCCTCTGGTCGTTATTTCCTGCAATTCATCCTCGGAAATCTCCAGGCCCGAGTGTCTTTCCCACGCCGGGGGAAGTCTGTCCGTATAGATATCTCCGCCACCGCCCAGAAAGTCCGCATAGTCGTCTGTGTCCAGATCGCTCATCCACAAGGGTCTTCTCTGTTTTCTAAGTTCTGTGATATTGAGTTCCATTGTTATGGATCCTTTTTTATCAATATATATTCAGTTATTTTGGGGTCTTGTATCATAACCGATAACTATTATCTGCTATCCCGAAAGGTAAGCATTGGTTTCGGATTGTCCAGCACCAGGGTCCTTAGTCCAACGGGGTCAGGCAAGCTAGCATCGGCGTAAGGCCAAGCCAGCATCTCGCCATTTAAAGATTGGTTCTCCGGAAACAGACATTTTTCATGCTTAGGGGTGATGAAAAACGATTGAGCTTCCCACTTTGCAGTAAAAACCTCGTGGAGCCCTCACCCCGGCGAAAGCCATGGGCTGGGATTTTACTTTAAAAAACAGATAGTTCGAAAAAAAGCTCTGGATTCCGGCCTTCGCCCGAATGACGAAATCAACGGTCCTTTTAAGGTCTTCTCCTACCAACAGACCCTTTTTCAGCAGCCTATTACAAGGCCATTATTGGCCTCGAAATCATTGCTGCAAGAAGCCCGGGGTTCGCGGACACCGGATTCCTCATCCTCCTTTTCGATCAGTACCGGCAACTGTTGATCTCCCGATGAAAATGCTTTTTTGACGATCCAGCGCGCTTTAATCTTGCCTATTCACCCATTCACACATTCACCGAGTAATGATCCCCCCTTCACAAATCCGACCATGCAGCTTCCTCTTCCGGTCGCTCCCAGTCACGGCGAAGCACCTTTTCAGAATCAAGCATAGTTTGAATCGGGTCGGGATCGGTTGTGGCCAAGAATTCTGCTCCTTCTCGATCCAGCAGGCATGAAATAAAATCGTATACCGCTTCAAGTCCGTCTTGAGACAATCGCCGCAATCGATCTTCAATCCGGCTAATGGTTATCAAGGTCTCCATGTTATTACTCCTTATATGAGCCATGCGACGATTTGGAGCTTCTACCAGACTATTAAACCAATGATACATAACCAAAACTTGCGAAGACCACCGGGAACCAATTCTAACTTGGTCTGCCTTTATGAGATTTGAGGCTGGGTCCCATTTGTTGGTTTTGTGTCCAGGACTTCGCGGATCACCCTTGCGGCATTGTGCAATTCAAGCGGTTTCGTCAAAAAAGAACGAATGCCTATTTTCCTCGCCCTCTCTTCCAAAGTGCTTTCCATGAGCCCGGTACAAAGGACCACAGGAATATTCGGTCGAGTACGCATCATCTGTTCGGCAACTTCAATACCTGTCATCTTCGGCATGGTGTAATCGGTCATCACAAGATCGAAAGCATCCGGATGAGTCTGGAAGAATTCGAGAGCTTTTAGACCGTTTGTTGCGGTCATAATCTTATAGCCTAATCGTTTTAAGGACGCATCCCAGAGCTCAACCAGAGGCGCTTCGTCATCAATGAAAAGAATTCGCTCGGTACCCCCTGGAATGGGTGAGTTCGTCTCATCCGATTTAATCAATTCTCTGTCGATGGTCGGTAAATAGACGTCAAATGTCGAGCCTCTGCCTATTTCACTGTGCACGGTGATTGCACCCCCATATCCTTTTACGATTCCATGAACTATGGCAAGGCCCAGCCCGGTCCCCTTGCCCAGTTCCTTCGTGGTGAAATATGGATCGAAGATCCTTGCCAGTGTGGCAGAGTCCATCCCCTTTCCGGTATCTTTCACCGTCAGCCTGATACAGGGTCCCGGCTTCATATCTGAATATGGGGGTACGGTGCGGGATGTGAGGTCAACGTCGGTCAAGCTCACTTCGAGAACCCCGAACTTTTCTTCCATCGCATGAGCTGCATTCGTACAAAGATTAGTCAACACCTGGTGGATCTGCGTCGGATGCCCTGAAATAACGCCGCCTTTTGTTGAAATGTGCTGGTTGATCTCAATGGTGGTGGGAAGAGAAGCTCTAAGGAACTTCAGCGTTTGTTTGATGACCGGAAGGATATCCATGGGACGCCTTTTCAGTCCATCTGCGGCACGACTGAAGATAAGGATCTGCCTCACGAGGTCCTTGGCCCTGTCGGCTGCCTTCAACACTTCTCCGAGACGCTCTTTCCCCGCTGATTTTTCTGGAAGTTCCAAGGCAACAAGCTCTCCATACCCCATGATAATTCCAAGAATATTGTTGAAATCATGGGCAATGCCGCCGGCTAAGGTTCCGATGGCCTCCAACTTTTGCGTCTGTTGTAAGCGTTCTGCCAGCCGCTGCCGGTCCTCCTCAGTCCGCATCCGTTCGGCGATCTCAATGCGTAACGCCTCAATGGCCAGCTGCAGTTCGGCCGTGCGCTCCTCTACCCGCGCCTCCAGTTTAGAATGGGTTTGCTGCAACGCCTCTTCAGCCTCCCTGCGCGCCGTAATGTCCTGAAGAGTGGCCAGGATGGCGGGCGCTCCACCCCACATAATGTGCGACACCAGGCACTCGATCCATACGAACGTTCCGTCACGACGCACCCCCATGTGTTCAAAGCGATCAGGGTTTAGCGGGCCCTCCCCAAAGGCTGCCAGGTAGCCCTCCAACCGGTCTCGCTCGTGCGGGGCCGCCAACGTCATGCATTCCAACCCGATAAGTTCGTCCGGGCTCTCGTAGCCGAAAATTCGGGCGAGAGCGGGGTTGGCCAACTGTATTGTACGTTCTTGACGGATGAATATGCCCTGGATCGATCCTTCGATTAGTGCTCGATAGTCCCTTTCACTAGCCGTCAAAGCGCTCGACTGAGCTTCGAGTCGCCAAATGAGGTCCCTTGAAACGTGGATCGCCTCGGTCATACGATGCCGCAGGTATTCTGAAGTCTTCGCTACAAAAGAGAGATATACATTCGAAGCGTAGATGAAACAAATTATCGTCAGTTCCGCTGGAAGCGACAGTGCTCGATGCTCAAAATATCCGAGGTACACAAGCAGAAGCACATAGCCGCCGGCCGAAGCATTAGCAAAAAGCATCGTCTTCCGCCAGGTGGTCCTTGTCTGGTCAGCCGTCCGTACCATCAATAGGAAAAAGAGCCAGCTCTTTTCTCCGCCGGAATAATAAATGGCCAACAGGAAGATGATAATATCACCCAGCAGAAAGAACGATCCGAGGTTGACCTTAGTAACCTTGCCGTGACAGGCCAGAAGGATGAGCCAGGACACTCCGCTGTAAAGCGTACACACGACGAGAAAACGCCAAAAATCCGTCCACGCCGACGGGGTTGGGATGACATACAGGTTGTGCAGGAGAACATACAGGGTAATCAGGGACAGTCCGAACGCACGCAGGGCGGGAATCTCGTATACGTGATGGCGGTACGATTTTTTTTTCTGCTCGCTCCTGGCTTCGTCAGGATCTAGAAAGATACGCGGCGAAGTCGAAGCGCGAGAGGTAGAGTATTCCGCTGTTAATCGCCCCAATAGTTCCATGACAGTCCCTTCGCGGTCCTTTGAACCCTGATAGTTCTCTATCGGAAAAAAGCGGAAGACTCTTAACGGAAAATCAATGTCAAATCATGTTCAATACGCATTTCTTGCACAATGGCTTTTTGCTGATAACCCCGATAAACCGGATGGAAAGAGCCATGTCCTGAAAGCGCCCAAACCGGCCTCATTGACCTATCACTTGCATGTTCGATTGGGAAATTGTAAGGTTTTGCGGGCTTGCGGGCCGTGCCAAAAGTTTTTCATGGCATGATCCAGCCCCAAAATGCGGTTCGAATGCACGGCGCACAACTTGATGCATTATTCCGGCGGACGTATGCCATGTTAAGAAACAAGCAAATTCCGTTGATTTACCTTCTTCTGGCGGCCGCTGCCTTTATAGCGTTCTGGCAGGTCAATTACTGCGGTTTCGTTGACCTCGACGATCCTCTATACGTAGCTAAGAATATTCATATCAGGGACGGTATTACAGCGCAGGCGATTCGGTGGGCATTCACGACCGGTTATGCCTCAAACTGGCATCCTCTGACATGGATGTCCCACATGCTGGATGTTCAACTCTTCGGGTTGAAACCGCGATGGCATCATCTGACCAATCTCCTGTTCCACATTGCAAATACACTGTTGCTCTTTTTCGTTTTCAACCGGATGACCAAAGCGCCCTGGAAGAGCGCTTTCGTGGCGGCTTTGTTCGCCCTTCACCCTCTTCACGTGGAATCCGTCGCCTGGGTTTCCGAGCGCAAGGATGTTCTTGCCGCTTTCTTCTGGATGCTCACCATGGCTGCATATATCGGCTATGTCGAGCACGGAACGGAGGACGGAAGACAGAAGACGGAGGACGGAAGACGGAAGGCCATCCTTTCTCCGTCCTCTGTCCTCCGCTACCTGGCTGTTCTCATATTCTTTGTTTCAGGCTTGATGGCAAAACCCATGCTGGTAACCCTTCCCTTTGTTCTGCTCCTTTTGGATTACTGGCCTCTGCAGCGCTTCGAGCCAAAGAAATCGGCCCGGCAAACACGCACAGAGGCAAGTAAGCAGGGAGCGGGAAGCGGAAAGCGGGAACTGCTGTCTGCGAACAAAAAAAAGGGCAAAGCGGGTAAGATGCTCACCGGGCAGGGCATGGTGAAAGAAGAAAAACCAGCAGATCATAAATATGAGTGGGCATTGATTCGCCCTGTGCTCCGGGAAAAAATCCCCCTCTTCGCCCTGGCGGCGCTTTCAAGCATCATAACGTTCATCGCTCAGCAAAAAGGAGGAGCGGTCGGATCCATTGAGGCATTTTCACCGGGCGTTCGTATCGCGAATGCTTGGGTTTCCTATAGCATCTACATTGGAAAGACCTTTTGGCCGGTTAATCTTGCCGTTTATTATCCTCATCCGAGGTTGTTGCCGCTCTGGCAGACCCTGGGTGCGGTTCTGCTTCTTATCACAGTCACCATTTCGGTTATCCGGACGGCAAAGAGGTTTCCCTACCTGACTATGGGATGGCTGTGGTTTACGGGTACAATGGCGCCCGTCATCGGGATTGTGCAGGTTGGCACCCAAGCCATGGCTGACCGCTACACTTATATCCCCCTCATCGGGTTGTTCATCATGGCGGCCTGGGGCATTCCGGAACTCTTGAAAAAATGGCGCTACCGCAAAGAGACGCTTTTTGCGTCGTCGGCATTGATCCTGACATGCTTATTCATTGTCACATGGATACAGGCCGGGTACTGGCGAAATAGCATTGCGTTATTTGATCATACTCTGAAAGTCACAAGTCCAAGTGATCTTATTCTACGGGCCCGAGGGTCTGTGTACGACAAACTCGGCAATTATAAGCAGGCGATTTCGGATTTTGACAGGGCCATCGAGATCAATCCTGAATATGCTGATGCCTATAACGGCCGGGGCGCCGTCTATGGCAAACTTGGCAACCGCAGGCAGGCGATTGCAGATTATGACAGGGCCATCCAGATCAATCCGGAATTTGCGTTGGCCTATATCAACCGTGGTGCGGCCTATGGCGAACTTGGCAACCAGAGGCAGGCGATTTCTGATTATGACAGGGCTATTGAAATCGATCATCAAAATACTGACGCCTATACTAACCGGGGTATCGCCTATGGCGAACTTGGGGACCTGAGGCAGGCGATTGCGGATTTTGACAAGGCCATTGAAATCGATCCTCAAAATGCTGACGCCTATACTAACCGGGGAGTTGCCAATTATGAACTTGGCAACCAGAGGCAGGCGATTTCAGATTATGACAGGGCCATCGAGATCAACCCTAAACATGCAGAGGTATATTATAACCGCGGTGTCGCTCATAATGAACTTGGGAATCGCAGGCAGGCGATTGAGGACATGCAAACAGCGGCAAGATTTGACATTGAAAATGCAAAGAACTTCCTGAAAAGCCAGGGGATGAACTGGTAACGGGTATCCTGATACCATCGAGGTTTCTTCAAAGTGATGAACTGCTCGTATCTATGGATTCTTTTCGGTTAGTGCCGCCGGAGCTCAAACGCTCGAATGCTTTCTCAAGACTTTTCCGGAAGATGAGGGCAAGAGCCCCGGATGCCAGTCCAATTGCAACCAGGGTCCCGAACATCCAGTATTGCTCGCCTTTGAAAAAACTGCCTTCCAGCGTGAGCAAAATCGTCCCGAAGAGCCTACCAATGGTTGACACTGCCAGATAGTCCACAGTTGAAATGGCGCTCAGTCCGAAAATATAGCAGAAATAGTCCTTGGGGAACCCCGGAACAAAGAAAAGCAAAAAAACAAGAAACAGACCTTTGTTTTGCAAAAGATAATCGAACCGTTTCATAACCCCTCGGGGGACGATCTTTTCTGCAAGCGGCTTTCCGAACACCCTGGCCAGAAGGAAAGCGACATATGATCCCATTGTCAATCCAATGGTGGATAGTATTGTTCCGCTAATCGGGCCGTATAAATACCCGCCGAGTATTCCCGTGATCTCCCCCGGGATAGGAGCAATAATGACCTGTATGGCCTGGAGCGCCACGAAACCGGAAGATCGCCAGGCGCCCAGTGAATCCAGAAATGCAAGCATCTTTTGCTTGCATACAAAAAGAGAAACGAAGTCGAATTTGCAGAGGTAAAAGGATAGTCCCCCTATTATCAGGACAAGAGCACTTAGCCTAAGCCAGATATGGTTACCTGTTGAAGGTTCGTTTTCAGCCATTCTGATCCTTACGAGGTCTCTATAACCACCACCGCCGCTCCGTACTGCCCGTCGTCGGTGAGGCTGAGGTGCCAGGAGCGTACGCCTTTTTCACTGCAATATTGGAGAGCACGCGGGGTCAGGGAAATCTCCGGTTTGCCGAGCGCGTTATGCCTGATTTCGATATCCTTCCAGAGCACCGGCTTTCTCATCCCCAGCCCAAGGGCTTTTACAAAAGCCTCTTTTGCAGCAAAGCGCAATGCCAGGCAATCGGTGCGCTTTCTTCTTTCCGAACAGAATTGCCTTTCGAATTCGGTGAACACCCGCGTCTCAAACCGCTCGCCCCAGCGCTCGAGCATTTTTTCGAGGCGGTCCACCCGCACCAGGTCTATACCGACACCGTATATCGGCATGGTCAGCCCATCAGTTGGAGCATTTCCCGAACGGCCCGATCCATGCCGACCAGGACAGCCCTTGCGATTATCGAATGGCCGATGCTGAACTCCTCTATTTCCGTTATGTTCCTGAGCCAGAGAATATTCTGATAATCGACCCCGTGTCCGGCATGCACTCCTATCCCCAGTTTCTTTGCCAGCCTCGATGCGGTAATGAGCCTTTCATACTGCTCCTGGCGGTTCGCAAAAGATTGGGCTTCCGCAAAAGCTCCAGTGTGGAGTTCAACGTAATCGGCTTCAAGCCTTTGGGCCGCTTTGATGTGTTTGGCATCCGGTTCTATAAAAAGGCTTGCGGCAATGCCACTGCCGTGAAGTGTCTCCATAACGCGCGCCAAGGGGGTTTCGAAAAGGACGACGTCGAGGCCCCCTTCGGTCGTCAATTCCTGGCGCTTTTCAGGAACCAGAGTCACCACGTCGGGTTTTATCTTCTGCGCGATTTCGACCATTTCCTTTGTTGCCGACATTTCCAGGTTCATTTTAGTTTTGATGGTCTTTCGCAGGACTGCGACATCCCTGTCCTGGATATGACGGCGGTCTTCCCTGAGATGAACCACTATCCCGTGCGCTCCCGCAAGCTCGGCAAACATTGCGGCGGCAACCGGGTCCGGCTCGGGGGCGAGGCGGGCTTGCCGAATCGTGGCTACATGGTCTACATTGATGGCGAGTCTTGGCAATTCTACTCCTCATAGAAAAAGATTCACCGCGGAGACTGGTCATAGACAGGTCATGGAGAGTTCGCAGAGAAGAGGATAAATTTTAGGAGAATTCCTTACCAAAAAGAACATGATCCAGCCGGATAGAGCCGTACGGAAATAACTCTTGCAGAACCATTAGTTAAATGAATACTTAATTTTCTCTGCGCCCTCTGCGTATCTGCGGTGGATATACCACTAATTCGCATCGAAGAACCACTCGAATTGCTCGCCGCAATGGCCAAGCATCTCGAGGAGTTCTTCGGTTTTCAGTTTCATCTCTCTAGCTTCGGCCGGTCCCACGTTGTGGTCAAGGCCGAGCAGGTGCAAGATGCCATGAACGAGAAGGAGGTCCAGCACCGATTCGAGCGCTGTTCCAGTCTCCTCGCTTATGGCTTTGGCGGTCTCAACTGAAATGACTACGTCTCCCAGCATTTCGGGGGCGATGTCGCTGAATTCGCCTTCGAGCATTGGAAAGGAAAGCACGTCGGTAGTATGGTCGATCTGGCGGTATTGCTGGTTAAGTCTGGCCATTTCGCCGTCATCGACGATCAGCACGCTCAGTTCCGATTCAGTGTATCCCAAGGCGTTTAAGATCCGTTTTGCCGCGTTCTCTATTGGCCCCGGATTTATCTTTATCCTGCTTTGGTTCGCGACTTGGATCAGGGCCATCCGTTTTTGCCTTTCCGTTTGTAACCGGATATTCAATCCGCTTGTGATGTATCGTCGCCAGTATCTGATTGAAGTGCTTGGCTATCTGGTGGATGTCCTTGAGGGTAAGCTCGCATTCGTCAAGCTGCCCATCACTGAATATGCCGTTTATAAGCCTGTTTACAAGACCCTGAATCCTGGCGGGAGTAGGTTCAGTAAGGGAGCGGCAGGCCGCTTCCACGACATCTGCCAGCAATACCAGTCCGGCTTCTTTGGTCTGGGGTTTGGGACCTGGATAGCGATAATCGTCAGCGTCGATCTGGGGAAGGGGTGAAGCCTTCGCGCTCTGGGCTTTTTCGCGCGCTTCCACCGCCCTGTTGTAGAAAAAGGAAATGAAGCTCTTTCCGTGGTGCTGGCTGATAATATTTATGATTTCCTTGCCAAGACGGTGCTGCTTGGCAAGTTCTATCCCGTCCTTGACGTGGGAGATGAGAATGAGGCTGCTCATAGACGGGGCCAGCTTCTCATGCCGGTTTTCGCACTCGAACTGGTTCTCGATGAAGTAGAGAGGCTTTTTTATTTTGCCGATGTCATGGTAATAGGCCGCCACTTTGGCCAGAAGGGAATTTGCCCCGATCGACTTTGCCGACGCCTCGACCATGTTGCCCACTATGATGCTGTGATGGTAGGTCCCGGGCGCTTCCACCATAAGATCCCGCAGCAGCGGCTGATCCATTGTGGCGAGTTCGAGCAGCTTGATGTCCGTCGTGTAGCCGAAGAGCATCTCGGCAAGCGGGGTAAGACCCGTAGTGAGAATTCCCGCGAAAATACCGCCGCACAGCCCGAAAAATGAGTCGCTGAGGACCTTCAAAAATACCCACTGGTCCTGGAGGAAGGCGCTCAGCACGATCAGGATGACGTTTGTAGAGCCAACGAGCAACCCGGTCTTTATGCAGACCATCCGGTTTCTGCACTGCGAGACGCCATGTGCGGCAACGAAGGCGCCGATCATGAAATAAAAGAACATTGCGAACTCTTTGCCGAAAATCATCCCGGAAAAGAGCGTGACCACCAGCGAGAAAATGAGCGAGACCGTAACCCCGAAGAGGATGCAGGCTATCATCGCACCGGCGCTCAAGGGAACAGCATAGATAAAGGTCTTTGTGGAAATTATTCCGGAGCTGTCGCCTATGCTGTCGCCAACCCAAAGTCCCGACCTGGACAGCACCAGCAGGAAGACCAGGAGTATGCCCAGAAACAGGCAGTCGTGCATGTCCATTCGTATATGTGGAAGGCTCTGCTTTCCAACATGGAGCACAACACCGATGCAGACCATGCTGAATGCGAAAATCGCCAGGAATATAAAAAGCCAGGACTTGTCTGATGAGTTCCTGAGATGGTACCTGAGCTTGAGCATCTCCTCACGGCCGATGCTTTGCCCCTCCCGCACCAGCATTTCGTTTCGGCCAATTTTAATGAAAACAGGTTTAACCGAAGAGTATGCTTCCTCACGTTTTTTTTCGGTGGCTTCCAGGTTGAACGTGAGATTCGGCTGTAGAAGGGAGGATACAACCGAAGATATCAGCATCAGCTCTCTGACGTCCCGTCCCGGCTCCAGCGCCTTCATGACGATCATCTTGCGGGCTTCATCGATATCCGGATAGGGAAACGGCGGGGGGACCAGCATCTCTTCACCCGTTTCCGATTTGCGTAGCAGAAGGTTTCCGTTTTGCTCGTCGTGCCCCCATGCCTTGCTGGCGACAATGCCGATGCCCATTGTAGTCTTTACGAGATTTTGAATCTTTTCCTGAACTTCGAGGCTAAACTGCTGGTCGACCAGACACTTGAAGATGTCACCGTTCAGCGAGCAGCCAAGAAACTCTTCGAAATCCTTTTTCTTGCCCTGGAGCCGGTCCACATCACTGGGGGCAACTGACGAAGCCTTACCCGGATCTGTCACGGATTTGCCGGGTCTTTGATCTGTTATTGATTTAGGTGGTTGCTGTCCTGAGCCGGCAGGGGGGGATTCCGATTCGATGCTGGCCTGGGCCTCACGCATCGCCTTGAACGATCCCTCGAGCTTGTCGATAAGGTTCCTGTTGATCTTCTCGTCAAAATCATAGACAATAGGCGACAGGCGAATCGCCTCTTCACGTTTCTTTGCTGTCGCTTCCTCATCTTCTATCAAAAAATCATGCCGCGCCTTTATGTTGCGATCCGCAATCTCGCCCAGCCGGTAGCGAGGATTCTCGACTATGAATGAGGGACTCACCAGGGCGGCTATGACAACACTCAAGCCCGCCAGCAGCAACCACTTCCGGCAATAAAGGTTTTCAAGATTACAGGGAATCAGCCTGGCCGGAAGTTTCGGCCAGCGTTTGCTCCTACCCTTTTCGGACTCCCGCTTCTCCCTCTCCATGTTCAGCTTCTCTCGGCGTCACTGGTGGTGGTCGGGCTTTTTCTTTTCTCGGCTCTCTCGTAGGCTTCGATTATGTCCTGTACGAGTTTGTGCCTGACCACGTCTCGTTTTGTGAAATAGACCATTCGAATTCCCTGAACTCCCTGGAGCAGTTCGATCGCTTCAACCAGCCCCGAGGGTTTGTTCTCGGGCAGGTCTATTTGGGTTATATCGCCCGTTATGACCGCCTTGGAACCAAGACCAAGACGCGTAAGAAACATTTTCATCTGTTCGGCAGTCGTATTTTGCGCTTCGTCCAGAATGACGAAAGAATCGTTTAACGTGCGGCCCCTCATGAAGGCAAGAGGCGCTACCTCGATTACCCCTCTCTGGATCAAACCGTTTGCGCGCTCGAAGTCCATCATGTCGTGCAGGGCGTCATAGAGCGGCCGCAGGTAAGGGTTCACTTTCTCTGCAAGATCACCGGGAAGAAACCCCAGTTTTTCGCCGGCTTCAACAGCGGGGCGGACAAGCACTATGCGCCGCACAACATCCTTTGACATTGCGGCAACCGCCATCGCCATCGCAAGGTACGTCTTTCCGGTCCCGGCCGGACCTACCCCGAACACTATATCATAGCTGCGAATAGCTTCTATGTATTCTTTCTGCTTGATGCTCTTAGGGCTGATCGCCCTTTTATTGGAGGCGATAAACACCTGGTCGAGAAAAATATCTCTTAAACGGCGGTTGATATTATCACTTAGGATCTGAATCGCAAACAGGATATCGCTTTCGTAAAGCGGATAACCGCCTCGGATCAGGTCGGCCAGTTCATTGAGAAGGCGCTCGCCAACTTCCGCATCAGCTCGATCGCCCGAAACGGTAAGCTGATTGCCGCGCAGGTGAACCTGGACATCGAGATGTCTTTCGATTATCTTCAGATTTGCGTTTCGTTCTCCCGCAAGCAACTGGAGCAATCCGTTATCGTCGATACTGATCTGTATAGAGGTTCTCTGAGGTTCGTTTCTGGGGTTGTAGACTGCCTGAGCCAAAATTATTCTACCTCTGAAAAAGAATATGCGGTTACCGAGTTAAACGAAACAGGCATTATTATCACGCAATTTTTGCCATGACAACAGCCACTTTATGAAAATCGGCATTTACTCTTGCAACAGTGCAAGAATGCTGCCAAGATAAAAGGGGGCATCGACCGGCAAGAAGTAAAGAGTGGAGAGTGGCGAGTGGCGATACTGAGCAGGAAGCGCATGCCAAACTCTGCCCGCTTTTTTTGCACCCCGCTTATGTGGCGGCCCTTAATCCTTCCCGATGGTGGCCAACTATGAACATTCTCGACTGGATACTGATCTTTGCCGGAGCTTTCTGGGTGCTCAGAGGCCTTATGCGCGGCGCCGTCTCTCAGATATTCGGCGTCACCGGTATTTTGACAGGTTTCCTTGTAGCCTCCCACCAGTATCTGGTCGTGGGCTCTTATATAACCGGGCAATTTCCTGCTATTTCCGCTACTGCCGCCGGACCGCTCAGCTTCATCCTGCTGTTTCTGTTAACCTGGTTCAGTATTGCGGTAGCGGGCTTCTGGGTTGTCAGGGTCTTGCGCAGCGCCGGTTTGGGGTTTCTTGACCGGCTCTGGGGCGCGATGATCGGATTCTGCAAAGCACTCCTTTTTGCGATTGTGACGATCTCTTGTTTGACATTGTTTTCCTCCGGCGGCAACCCGCCGCTTGTCGCAGAGTCAAAGCTCGCGCCCAGAGTCAGGGAGGCCTCCCAGTTCCTCTTCAAATTGGCGCCCGCAAAAGTGCAGGAGGAGTTTTCCAAAAAGCAGAAGGAGGTCCAAAAGCTTCTGTCCGACCGAACATCGACCCTGCTGGACTCCTTCTTTGGACACGGCGCCAATTCAAAGGAAAAAGGTGAAAGCAACAAGAACTGATCGCTTGAATGCGATAGAAGAAATCCTCCGGATAATCGAGCGTCTACGAAGTGAAACCGGTTGCCCCTGGGACCGAAAGCAGACCCCTGAAACAGTCCAGACCTACCTTGTCGAAGAATCCCACGAAGCCGCAGCGGCAGTGCGGGCGGGAAAAGTGGAAGAGGTGGCCGAAGAACTTGGGGACGTCCTCTTTATGGCGTTTTTCCTCGTTTATTTATACGAGCAGCGGGGAGATTTCAGCCTGGAAGAAGTTTGCCGCAGAATCAGTGAAAAAATGATCCGCAGGCATCCGCACGTTTTCGGTGAAACGAGCGTCAGTTCGGCTGAGGAGGTTAAAGATAACTGGGAAATGATAAAAGCCGGGGAGAAGCTTGCGAGCGGCAAAACTGCCGAACCCGTCCCGGACTCCCTCCCGGCCCTTATTCGCGCACATAGAATCCTATCGCGCCTGTCGCAAAAGGAAGACGGAAATTGGAACGATCTGCTGAAACAGGGGCGCGAACTCGCCAGGGAAAGCAGCGAGTTGGCGGGCAGGATCGAATCCGGCCGGCTCGACTCTCAGGATGATCTGGGCCGCCTCCTTGCCCGGCTGGTTAATATCGCACGTCTTAAAGGTTATCGCGCCGAGGATATCCTCCATGATTTTCTGCGAAAACTCGAATAAGCGGTGGGACCGCGGCCAACTTGGCCACTCAAACCTTGAGCCGCAGCAGCAGAGGAGGGGCCACACCTTGGGCGGCGGGACCCGCCTCGCGGAGCGCGGAGTGTAAGAACGACTTGCTATGAGTCGCGTCGAGTGTTACGAACCGCGATTCCAAGACCCTCCCCATGACATATACTCACGCCGCATCCTCCGCCCTTTCCCGTATCCCCTCTTTTTTGCGCCGGCTGGACGCAAGCTGAACGCTCTTCTTCAAAAGCTCCATCATGTCCACAACTTTTCCGGTCTCTTCCTTTCTTTCCACTTCGCCCCGGGGCGGCTGAGTCGCACTCTCTGCCTGCGCCTTTTTCTCTATCCAATCCATAATGGCTTCACGGTAATCGTCATGGTATTTACCCGGGTCCCATTCGCTTGCCATACTCTCTACCAGCATCTCGGCAATCTGGAGTTCCCTTTCAGAAATCTTGTATTGCTCAATGCCTCCGGACGGCAATTTGAATTCGGAGGAATCGCGAATTTCGTCGTAAAAGCGCATGATGTCCAGGATCAGCCCGTCGCCTTCGGGTATCAGGGCTGCAAGGTACTGGCGGGACCGTATCACAACTTTGGATATGGCCACCTTCCCGGTGCGCTTGAGTACTTCCCGCAGCAGCACATATCCTTTCTCGGCCTTTTTCTCGGGGATGACATGATAGGGTTTCTCGAAAAAGATGTATCCAATGGAACTCAGGGGAACGAAATCCGCAATCTCTATCGTCTGGGTGGCTTCGACCGCTGCCTTCTTGAAGTCGTCCTCCGTAAGGACGATGTAATCTCCCCCGCGGTACTTATATCCTTTGACTATCTGGTCAGAAGGCACCTGCTGTCCCGTTTCCGCGCTTATCCGCTCGTAGCGGATCTCTGATTTGGTGCGCTTGTCCAGCAGCTTGAAATGCATTTCGCTTTTCTCTTCAGCCGAATAGAGCGAAATGGGTATATTTACCAGTCCAAAAGAAATGCTTCCTTTCCATATAGGCCGAGCCATTTACTGTCTGCCTCCGATCCTTTTTAAAGTGCCTCCACCGCATGTTAGTGAGTCTTCACGAGTTTACGGTTTCATATTGGTTCGAGGGGCTATGAACCGTCCTGCGGATAAGATAATGCAGCGCCTAGCTTTGCGCTACCAGGTGATGTCACGGTAAATTTGTTCTCCTTCAAGGGCAGGCAGAGGCGCATGAATTTTTCATCATTTTTGGGGAAATGAGATCCATTCCGCTCCATGCTGACGCGGAAACTGGAATACGTGTAGATCCTTGCGCTACGCAGCCTCTACGAAAAGTCCGGTTTTCGAAGGCTGCCGTCCTGGAATTTATCTTGACAAAGTGTTCGCGATGAAGTCTATTCTATGCTGAACAGGAGAGAGTATGCCCGGCAGATATTATTATTATGCTTATTTTTGCCCCGGCGAAGGGGATGCTTCAGGTATGCTCGGGTCCTGACAACTAAGATTGTTTGTTCGAAGCCGTGAGCGCCTGGAGCGCTCACGGCTTTTTTTTTGGTCGCGATTGTTGCAAAGATACAGATTTAAATGGATTGGTCAAAAGCGGGCCGCAAGACCATGCCTTGGGAGTGTGAGGAGAATAGCTCCTGATTTTCAAATCTGAAATTGTCAAGGAATAAGGGAGAAATCGTCATGATCATTGTATTGCAGCCGGATCACCGGGAAGAAGACCTGCTTAGAATAGTTCGACGCCTCGAGGACATGGGTCTTCAGGCGCATATCTCCAAAGGCGAGCACAGGACCATTGTAGGTGCGATTGGAGATGAGCGGGTTATCGCGGAGCTCCCTATGGAGTCATTTCCTGGAGTGGAGAAGGTGCTCCCTATCTTGAAACCGTACAAGCTGGTCAGCAGGGAATTCAAGCCTCAAAACACCGTGGTGAACATAAACGGCTTTGAGATCGGCGGCACTCAGATCCAGGTTATTGCAGGGCCCTGTGCGGTCGAGAGCCGTGAAGTTCTCGAGGAAATCGCCGAGGCGATCGAGCCTGCGGGAGTTCATTTTTTGCGCGGCGGCGCTTTCAAACCGCGCACTTCACCCTACGCGTTCCAGGGCTGGGGCGAAAAGGGGTTGAAATTCCTTGCTGGAGTGCGTGAAAAAACGGGTTTGAAGGTAGTTACCGAACTCATGGATCCAAGAGACGCCGTGCTGGTTTGCAAGTATGCGGACATAGTCCAGATCGGTACCCGCAACATGGCAAATTTCAGGCTGCTCACTGAGGTTGGCAACATCGATAAACCGGTTATCCTCAAACGCGGCCTGTGCGCCACTATAAAGGAATTCCTCATGTCGGCCGAGTACATCATGGCGCAGGGGAACGAGAAGGTAATTCTGTGCGAAAGGGGAATCCGCACCTTCGAAACCGAAACTCGAAATACCCTCGATATAAGCGCGGTGCCGCTTCTAAAGCAACTCACGCACCTTCCTGTAATCGTTGACCCCAGTCACGCCGTGGGCAGGGCAGACCTTGTGCCCGCCGTCTCGAGGGCGGCCGTTGCGGCCGGCGCCGACGGCCTCCTCGTCGAAGTGCACGTGCGTCCTGAGGAGGCAATGAGCGATGGTCCTCAATCTCTTCGCCCGAAGGCTTTTCTTTCCATGATCGAGGAGTGCCGCCGGGTCGCTGAAGCGGTCGGCCGGTTTATCTGAAAGAACGGCGGTGGGACCGCAGCCGGGAGCGGCAGCCCGCCCTGCCTTCGGCGGCGCCTGTTTCCTCTCGAATTCGCGATAAAATGTCGTCGATACTATGGGTATATTGTTTAAATGGGCGAATGGGTAAAGCCGGCTTTGTCCTGGTATCGAAGAATATCTGTCGACATATGGTTTTGCCGATTCACCTACTGACCTGTTCGTCGGTTTACTTCAACTTTTCAAGGAACAAGGTATGGATGACCCTCAATTTTGCGGTCCAACCGGCTCAAGCCACCGGTGGAATGAGCGTTCCGCTATCGCAATAATCGGCGGCCAGGGCGAAATGGGCCGCCTTTTTTCAAAGTTCTTCAGCTCGCACGGATTTCACGTCAATATTGCCGACCTGGATACGACGCTTACGCTCGAGCTGGCTGTGGGCGAATCCGATATAGTCATTTTTGCCGTGCCGCTACACGAGACCGTAGAGATAATCAGGAGTCTTGTTCCGTATACCCGGCCGGGGCAGCTCCTGATGGACCTGACCAGCCTGAAGACCGCCCCCGTAAGAGAGATGCTGCAGTCCCCCGCCTGCGTTGTCGGGCTTCACCCGATGTTTGGCGGCCGAATATCGAGCTTTACCGGCCAGACTCTTGCCGCCTGTCCCGTTCGCATCGGCCGGGAGCAGTGGCTGTGGCTGCGGGGGCTTTTTACCTCGAGTGGCATCCGGGTCAAGGAATGCAGCCCGGAAGAACACGACAGGATGATGAGCATCATCCAGGTGCTTTTCCACCTTACGACCATGCTCATCGGAAGGACCTTGAGAAAGCTCGACGTAGATATAGACGAAACCATGAATTATACAAGCCCCAGCTACCGCATAGAGATGAACCTCGTCGGGAGGATTTTCGCCCAAAGTCCGGAACTCTATGCTGCCATCACCCAGATGAATCCCAATACCGAAGAGATCCTTTCCGCGTTGAAGGACGGCCTGGAGGTCTATGGACAGTTCTATCGTTCGGGAAACCTTAAGGGGTTTATGGAGGATTTCGAGCGAAGCGCCCGTCACCTGGGGGATTTCTGCTCAAACGCATATCGCGAAAGTTCGGAAATCCTCGACTTTTCGGTTAAGCTGGCCAACCATAAAAGGAACTCCTGCGGCTAAAAGGGACGCGCAGACACAGGGACGCGAGAAGAAGCTTAGACAGGAGTTACAAGATTACCAGGATTAACTGGATTAACAGAAATGGCCATGGATTGGGGGATTCAGGAATTGAGGGATTTAGGAATTTAGGAATTAATTCCTGAATTCCTAAATTCGCAATCACTTAATTTTTGGGTATTTCAAATGTGTTCTGAATCCGTTCAACATCTTCGCCTTAAATTGAAAGCCGGCCTGGAGTCGAGGCTCCTTCGGATATTTCAGCAGGGGATCTGTCTAAAGACCCGGGCTGGATTGCCCGTCGCCAAGGTTTTGCAGGAGACCGGCTTTTCACGCAAATACCTCGAAGAGAAGGTGCAGACGGTTTTCCTTGACGGGAGCGCTGTTGACGATCTGGATTTGGCAATTGCCAAAGACGGCAGTGTGATCGCACTTTCTGCCGCAATGCCGGGGCTTGCAGGCGCAATTCTTCGGAAAGGAAGCCCCATTTCCGCGCTCCGATCAAAGACTTCCACAGAAATGGGCCCTCAGTCTGCCGGGGATGCCATTCACGTAGTCAAGCTGAAGCTCTTTAACACCATCGCGAAAGAAATGGGGCCGGAACTTCTCCACAGCGGAATACTCCTTGGAAGGGTGGACTTCGAAAACTTCCTGGCCGGCACGCCCGATTTGCTCAAAGAGGCGCTACTTGAGGCCGAACTGGATGGCGCGCCGGTATCCCCGGCTGTTCTGCTCGAGGGTAAGTCGATTCGTTCAGACTTTGTCGTTCTTGAAATCTGACGGAGTGTGGATCGATTTCCCCATGGCTTTTTCCCACTCACCTACTAACTTATTCACCCATTCACCTACTCTCCCGCCGCCGATAGCTTGAACTCCATCCTTGGCCTGCTCGTGAACTGGTGGATATTCCGGCACCAGAGTCTTACTATAGTGTGGAGTGAGCAAAGTCTTATCCGCCCTCAAAAATATCATTCGGTTTCGGCGCTCCGTGAGGCGGGACACGCTAAAAAAACTGTGCCCCCATGACTAAAACTACTTTAATCGGAGGTTCACATGAAAGTTAGATCAGTATCTTTGGCCGGCATCTTGTTTGTCTTCATGCTCAACTGTTCTCTTATGAGCTATGCTGAGGGACCTGCCCCCATTCAGCTTCCCAATCCTCAAAAGGAGGGCGGAAAGCCCCTGATGTCGGTGTTAAATGAAAGGATGTCGGCGCGCACGTTCACCAGTGATAAGCTCCCGATGCAAACCTTGTCGAACCTTCTTTGGGCCGCTTTTGGAATAAACCGTCCGGATGGCAGGCGAACCGCCCCCTCGGCAAAAAACTGGCAGGAAACGGAGATTTATGTGGCAACCGCCGATGGAGTCTATCTCTGGGACGCGCAGAAAAACGCCCTGAACACGATTGTGACCAAGGACATCAGGGCGATGACGGGTACACAGGCATATGTAAAAGACGCACCAGTCGTTCTTATCTATGTAGCGGATTTCACAAAGGTCAACGAGCAAGGGACGAACGGGCAGTTGCTGGTAGCCTCGGACGTCGGGTTGATCAGTGAAAATGTCTACCTGTTCTGCGCCTCGGAAGGCTTGGCGACAGTCGTGCGTGCTTCTATAGACAGAGATGCGCTGGCGAAAGAAATGAAGCTGAAGCCGGATCAAAAGATCATCCTTGACCAGTGCGTGGGATACCCTAAGAAATAGAGAGAGCATGGAGCATGGAGCATGGAGCAAGGAGCAGGGAGCAAGGAGCAGGGAGCAGGGAGCGGGGAGCAGGGAGCAAGGAGCGGGGAGCAGGGAGCAGGGAGCAGGGAGCAGGGAGCAGGGAGCAGAAAAAAACTTCTCTTGGTGAACCCTCACTTCGTTTCGGGTCCGCTGGTAACATCGAGGAAGCGCGTTAAACGCTGGACCCTCACTTCGTTCAGGTCCGGGCCACACGTTGCAACCGGTAGCTCGATGCTTCAAGTCCGGGCACGATCTTTTGTGAGTGCCCACCCTCACTTCGTTCAGGTCCGGGCCACACGTTGCAAC
>Ga0187862_10000883_pt1 | contig 33288 bp, 56 predicted proteins | sample June2016WEW_10_1_FD_133003 | JGI IMG/M metagenome (GOLD analysis project Ga0187862, IMG submission 133003) | Peatland microbial communities from SPRUCE experiment site at the Marcell Experimental Forest, Minnesota, USA - June2016WEW_10_150 | ecosystem: Environmental > Terrestrial > Soil >...
CCGTGATCGTCTGCGGCGCGGTAACCGAGTCAGTCCACTCACAGGGGATATCGTTTACGCCGGTGGCGGGATTAAAACCAACGTAGTGATTGTTGTTGGCGTAGACGAACCCGCCCGCTATGAGGATGGCACCGAGGATGCCACCCAGAAATCCACTGAGGAGGTTTTTCATTTACGCACCGTAGACGGCGTACACTATATCCGCAACTTCGCGGGAGGGGCAGCCGGGTAGGCCAACGGAGTATCCAGCGGCAATCACGGCTTTCACCCAGAGGGCAACAGAAGGGTCCTGCCAGGCAATGTTGGCGGCGGAGCCGGAGGTCACGAGTGCGCCGATGAGCGCATCCGCGGTGGAATAATCTACGCCGGGGCCGGGGGGATGTGCATTAGTGGTCATTCAAGTCTCCTAACTGACGTTTTCGAGCTGTTTCAGTATCGCCTCGGCGCGCTCGGTGGTCTCGCGGTACCAGGCTGTCGTCCTAGCGTCGGCTGCCGCCTCTTTGAAGCGGTGTTGTGTCACTAGTGTGTCAAAAGTCGCGAATTCCCGCAAGTCTCCGAGCTGGTACGACATCTCCACCAGGAGAGTTTGGACTAAGTCGGGCAGGGACGCAAATCCGGGGAACCGGACAGTGAGCGCCGCCAGGTCCGCGGCGAGTTTGCCGCGCAGCAACCAGCGCGCTCCGGCGCCGCTGATCGAGACGGTGATGAACTTGTTGTCCAGAAGGTATTTCCAGTCGGTCCCGGAGATCGGGTTCGTCTCGAGGCAGGTCCCCTCGCCGACGGTCCAGCGGCGCTTGGTATCGAGGTAGGGGGCCGCCTTGTAGCCTTCGTAGGCTGAGGTGTCCGTTGTCGCTTTGTCGAGGTCGGTCATGTTGAATAGCTCGTCTGAACCGTTGATCCGAAAAGAGTTTCCGGCAGTGGCGCGGGTGGGACCGCCGTTACGCCTGTGCGTTGCGGGATGATCACAACTGCGCTGCCTGCCGTGACGTGCGGCAGTGGCGTCGCGCCGCACTGGACGGTAACGTAAGTAGTGCTCATTCGTACACCGCCATCACACTCAAACCCACTACGCCGAACGGCCAGTTTGCGGAACCGAAGAAGCCTTGCAGCGATATCATCGTGACGGCTTCAGTACCAACCAGTGTCGTACTCACGGTTGTTCCGTTGGCGATATCGGAGACCATAGCGACACCGATGAACGCGCTGTAGTTGAACGCAGGGTTGAAGTAAAACCCGTTGAAGATGAACACCGTACTGCTTTCGAGCGTTGCCGTCAAACCGTAAATCTGCAACGCGGCTGTCGCGTTCTGTGGAATGGCCGGCCACTGGCACGAGTTGCCCACCGCGAGCGTCGGATACACAACGCTGTTCGCATAGTTCAACGTCTGCTGGCTGCCTTGATTGTAATAGACAGTGCCATAGCTTACGGCCGAGTACCCATGCGAGTATAGCGACACTGATGTTGCGGTCGGAGCACCCGCCGAATTGTTCGAGCGGTGAATGTAGAACTGCAATAAGTAAGCGTTCGCGACTGCACCAAACTTCATCGCTACCAGACAGGTCGCTGTCGTCGCGTTGTAGCTATAATAGGACGGGTACGCGGTCACAAGGCTGACTGGCGCCGCGCCGAGGCTGCATACCTGCGTCATCCTCGTAGTTCCCGCGACGCCTGCAATCGTGCCCGCACCGTTCGTACCTTGGCCTAACGTGACCCATATGCACGGGTCCGTGACAGCCGAGCCGCCGCCCACGTCGATGCGGAAGATGACCGGGGCACCGCTTGAGAGGGAGGCCGCAGTCCAGTTCGCACCCGTGCCGCCCGCAAGTCCCGCGACGGTGATCTTTTCGCCTGCGAGGAATGCGCCCGAGACCATGACGATCGCGGACAAGTTGCCGCATATGCCGCCTGACTGGGAAACCGAAACGGTTGCGGTCGCGCCTGACGTCGCGCCGGTCGCTGTTTTTAGCGTATACGGGCCGCCTGTGTAGCCGGTGCCGCCGCTATTTAGCGCGGTCGTTGCAAGGTTCCCGCCCGCGAGCGCGTCGTTGAATGTGAAGCACATGTACAGTGCTTGCGGCCCTGTCGAAGCCGGTTGCGTCGCGTTCGTAGTCGCTGTCGCGCCGCTGCCAGTGAGTATTAATTGGCCGGTGTCGTTCGTCTGCGTCAGTCCGCAAGCAATAAGTTCTCCGAACAGTTCACCGGTCCATGCTTGGATGCCTGCGGGTGAGCCGGATGCGGCCTGGGTGATTACTGCGCTCGATGTTGCGGTTGTCATTAATACATCCTCAAAATGACCTTCACAGACGTAAAGCCGGTGTTGGCGGTAAGTGTAAGTCGAAGCACATCGTTCTGTCCAAAAGCGGTTGTCCAGCCGGCGAGCGTCGTTGCGTATGCGGCTCCAATCTGCGTTGACAAGGCTGCGCACGTCACGTTTGCGCCGCCTGTGATATCCGCGGTGGGCGGCATTGTGATAGCGCCAGCTACGGCCGCGCCGCGCAGGATCGTCACGGTGCAGCTCCCAGTGCCTTGCGTGAGTACGTCCACTTCTCGGAGCGTGCAAGCGAACGGGATCAATATGTCCTGCGGTACGGTGAGCGCTGTCTGCACGGCGCCCGATGACGAGTTCCATCCAGCCGACTCCATATTCTGGACGCTGCCCGCCACGAGCGGCGCCACGCCGCCTATCAATAGCGTGCCCGATACCGTCGCGTTCCCGGTGACTTGCAAAATCGCGCCGCTGCCTGAGTCCGTATTCGAACCGACCAACACGTGACCCGCGAAGTAGTTCGCAGCAGTGCCGTTCATGTACAAATTCCACTTGCCCGCACTCGACGTGACTTTCCCTTGGAAACCAATGATTGTTGTAGCTGGCCCCATATCTTCGCAGTCGTAACCAACGCAAGTTGTCATCGAACCGCCCGCGGCGATCGATGGATTGTTGGCTTGGAAGCCCCGCCGAGTGGTGAGCGCCGTAGTCGCTGAAATGTTCGGTGAACTGATATAGCTCACTAAAGTCGTCACTGTTGGCCCATATGTGCCGTAATCACCGAAGCTCGTAGTCGCTGCTTGGCTATTCAGCGTGCCGCCGACTTCGATAGCTGTTACCGCTGTCGAGGCTATCGACTGAATTTGCCCGTATATCGCGACGACTGCCAAGCCGGGGTTATACGCGAGTCCGCTGTTGACGTTAGCTGAAACAATGCCCGATAATGCGCTCGCAAATATTGGGTAGTAGGTCGCGTTCGCCGACGCGACAGCTGCCGTCAGGTCGATCGTCGGGACTGTTGCTGTGCCCCCTACTGTGAGACTAGAGCTGGTAATAGACGTTACGGCACTTCCGGGCTGGAGCGCAGTGCCGCCGAGGCCGATATCGGTGACTTGCGTGCCCGAGAGATTCACTGTTGGGACCGAGGATGTTCCTGCGATCGTGAGGGTCGTGCTGCCGATACTAGTTACCGTGCCGCCCGATGTGGTCTGCGCATACCAGCCGAGCGTACCCGAGGCGTTCGTGCCATAGAACATGTCGCTGCCGGGGTCCGCACTGTCATTCACCAAACTGATCTGCGTCCCGCTGACGTCGATCGAGTCGATGCCGGTATAGAACGCGCCCTCGGACACTGAATACCAGCCGAGCGTACCCGAGGCGTTCGTGCCATAGAACTTGTTGTCACCCGGGTCCGCGCTGTCGTTGACCAGGGTTAGGTTGCCGGCGGTGGCGACGATCGAGTCGCTCGCGGTGAGCGTCGTGCCAGCGGGCGGGATGTACTGTAATTGGTCGGTATTGATGAGTTTGACGATGCCGAGCCCGATCATATCCGACACGCGGATCCAACCATTCTGGTAGTCGCGCGTGTTGCGTAGACCAACGTCCAGGATCTGGTTGATGGACTGGATGTTGCCCGCGAGCTGATGAACGGTCTGCCCGACTGTCCCGATGTCCTGGTATCCGCGGGATCCCGCCAGTGTGATGACGGCCATTACACTATCATCAGTTCTTTGCCGGTTTCGGCAACCATAATATTATAACAATTCGTATTACCAAACAACTCAAACTGCCACAAGTCGTGCTTGAAACCAGAAGGGAGCCGATGAATCTTGTCGTCCGTAATTGTTTGGTCAGACACGATGATGCCATTACAGTAGACGCGCATGCGGATACTGAAGGGTTGGATATTGAGGAGGGCCAGGGGGTAGAGCGGGCTGCCGCCGAGCGGAAGTCGGTTCTCCGGGAGTGTGTTGCCAGGAACAAGGCCTATGTTGTAGGGGGACTGGCCGCCGAGCATATTCGCCCCGAGGCAATTTAGCTGACCCCCGCCGCCATTGATGAGGCCCGGGTCAGTGATATTACGCGCGAGATCGTAGGGGGCGTAGGTCGCGGTGACGGCGGACGTGACGTTTGCCGAGCCGAACAGAGCCTTGATCTTGAAGGCGCCGAAATTCAGGAACTTCGGGAACTGCACGATCTTGGAGAGCCAGTGCCAGTTGAGTCGCTGCGCGCCGGGCGGGTCCCAGTTGAACGCGACATTGTTGCTGACGAAATAGGGGTTGCCGGTATAGCGATCCGTCTCGACCGCGGTGACTTCGGCAAATGCAGTGATGGTCGCCATCTCCGCGCTGGTCTCCGTCGGGTTGATCTGTAAGCCGTTGAGCGGCGAGCTCCACGCGATATATTGGAGACCGAGCTGCGCGGCGATCAGGGTCCCCGGACTGAATGTCGCCCATTCTTCTTTAGTCAGAATAGGTTGCGTTACGGTAATCAAACCATTGACATTGAACATCGCAAGGCCGTCCACCGTCGGGAAATAGACTCCGCTGACCGTTGAGACAATGCCCCTTCGCGAAAGACAGGGCGTAACACCATCCAGTTTCTGGAGCGTGAACGCAGCGGGCGTCGAGCCTGAACCGAGGTACATTGCTGACGTCGTGCATATGATTGCCGTTTGCGACCAGACCGCGATCCCGACGATCTCGAACTCGGTCGACAGTGTGTAAGTTGGATTCCAGGCCCAGGGGAGGTAGGGCTCCGTCATCATCAGGGCGCGCGTGGAGGGGATGTAGCCAAGCAAGAAACCGCCGGGCATCAGCGCCGCGCCTTCAATACCCGCGGGTGGCGGGAAGTTATCGACGAAAATGATCGTGTTGTTCAGCGCGACGGTGGTGTTCAACGATGTATCAGAATAGGTCCCGCTGTCGCCGATCCAGGTGGCAATCGGTATCTGCGCGACAAAAAAGAAGGCAGGGTTCGAGGAATTCGGAACCGTACGATAGATATTCACGTACGCAATGTTTACCTGCGAGCCCCCAGTCCAGGTCGTTGAACCACCCGCTAGGTTCCAACTCGAGGCATCCGAATACTCCGTTGCTGTCACTGGGTTTGATGGCGGACCCTCCTCGTTGTAGGCGGTGACGAACGTATAGATGTACGAGCGCGTCTCCTCGACGCCACTACCGCCAGTCGCCGTGAGTGTCAATCCCGAACCGCCGCCGGCCGCTGGTTGCGGGACTCCCAACAACCATGGTGCGTTCGCGCCGGTGTTTCCAGCGACGATACGCGCAAGGGTGTTATACATCGGCGCTGCGTCATCGGAGAACCAGTAGTATCGGTTGAACTCATCATTGAGAACGGGAGAGCGAATAATGTCAGTGTTAGGAGACTCCCATGCCATCCATGCATCCGCGACGCCGCCAACCTCTTGAGTAACAGAGAGTGGGATGCGGTACGCGCGGCCAACAGTGAAACCGAAGCTCGAAAGATCCTGGTAGATCGACGGAACGAAATAGCCACGCAGCTCACCTTCAAGCAACTTGGTATTCTCGGCGGTTACAGCCGAGCTGTTCGGCAGCAAGCGCGGCGAAACGCGCGGCCGGATTCCACCAAAATTTTCAAGTTTGAAGGCGGTCAATTTAGCTCCCGCAGAACATCACGAAGTAGAGGGCGTAGAACGGACCGAGCTCCAGGACGTGCGTGTGATCGGGGAGCTGCGCGGCGACCGGCGTAAACGGCGTGCCGCTGCCCGTCGGTGTGCCGGCAAACGAATTTCGCGCTCCCAGACCGCTACCGTTGAAAATATAATCATTTGGCAAGGCATACCCAGGGATGCCGAAATAGTCCACAGTGTTGTTTCCAGCGGGATAGTCAAACGGATGATAGTGCGTCGCGAGATTAGCGACTGACAGTGTGATCGGGCTGATGCTGGGCGTGAGCGGGGGTGTCTCGGCGCCTGTCGAGAGAGCAATATCGCCGTTAGCCCCGAGCGCGTAAGTCGCGCCCGCACCAACAATGAACGAGCCGCGCAGGTCCGGGGTCACATTGCCGTTGTAGGTTCCCCCATCACAGACATACCAGCCTGGGGGCAAGTTCGCCGGGGCGGCATTCCACATCATGATCATGCCGACCGAGAACGCGTTGCTCGGATCGCCGAGACAGACGATCGGGAGGCCGCCCGCTTCCGCGCGTGAGAGACCATCCGTCGGGACAGTAATCTGATTGGCGGTACCGCCGGTGACACCGCGGAGCGGGGTGTTCACGATCTCGGTGGCGCTCTCAATCTTGATGCCAGTACTGAGTGTGCCGTTGGTGACGGTCTGGGCGCCCAGGTTCATCGGGCCTGTCAGGGTGTCGCCATCCTTCTCGTAGAGCCCAGTCTGTTGAGCGGCGGTAAGCCGGATCTCGACGCGCGCAAGGTCCGCAGTGAAGGATTGGGCGGTGGTGCCTTCCTGGGCGCGACCGCCCGCGGGGAACTGCGCCGAGATCGGAGCCACGGTCAGGATGTCGCCGGACATGCCGGAGCACGCTATGTACTCGGTGTTGCCGCTCGTGTCCTGGACCGCCACGATGAAGTACTGAGTCCCCGAGACTGTCGGAAACAGCGCGCCGAAGCCGGTCGCCACCTGGATCGTCATGGACCCTGAGTTCATAGTACCAGCGAGGACCGCACTCGCATCATTCGTATATTGCCGGCTACCCATCATCTACTCCTTAAGGAAAGCTGTCCTCGACCATAAAATTGATCGAGAAGATTTCTTCCAGCGTTTCCTGCTGGACGTTGGTTATGGTCGTGAACTGCACGGTGTACTCGATGCCGTCTTGGCCGCCCGAGACCGTGTAGCCGAAAATGAGCTGTGTCACAGGATCGATCACCACGTTTGAAATAACGAGCGGGGTGACGAGCGGGTTCGTCTGCGCCTGCGGGACGCCCTGGGCGTTGATGCCGGAGACGACCACAGACTGGAGGAGCTCGCCGGGGATGACGAAGGGCACGAAGCTGACGCCGCGCTGGCGTACGTCGGTCGGCTCTTGCTTATAGCGGTTGATGATCAAGTTAGTCGCTCCTTCCTCAAACGGGGTCCGCCCCGGCATGTAAGTGAATTCTACCAGGTTGAGCTGGCCGCCGAAGTAGCATCCATAGATCGCCTCATCGAAGATGCAATTCGTGATTCCTATGACACCCGCCGAGTATATCAGCGTGATGACATTGGACTCGGGCGAAACGACCGAGGCATCCACGGGATCATACGCAAACACATCATAGGTATGGGTACCGAGAACACCCACTATGTCAGTGTAGGTCAGGACAGCGCCGACGTATGCAAGCAGGAGGCCATCGCGGAAGACCACATAGCCGGACGCCGGCGTGCTCCCTCCGATGAGTGTGGACTGGGTCCAGGTCAGCACGCCCGTGTTGGGCTGCGACGGGTTGGGGATAGAGCCGGAGAGGACCGGCGCACTGTAGGTGTCATACTCGAGCGTGACGGTATTTGACTGAGCCGACTCATCCGCGCTGCCGCTCCAGGCCGCCACATTGTAGGCGTAGATGCCGGGGGTCGGCACGGTATCGGTATAAGTCAGCACCTGCCCGGTGGTGGTGAGCGATGCGCCATTACGGTATATATGGTAGGCCGTTGCGTCAACCACGCCACCGCCGGGGGAAAGAGGGCCCGTCGGAGTATAGGGCCCCGAGTAGAGCGCCGCGGTCGAGATGCGGATGTTCGACAGGTACACGCTGGCCGGAGTGCCGGGATGCTGACCGAAAATCCATGATGTATCTGTCATGGCGACGCGAGAGACGATATTTCCAGGCGATCCACTCGCGACACCATTTATCCAAACCTGCAACACGTTGGAGGTACACGTGAACGCGAATGACACCCACGTAGCGTTTGGGACAGAGTTTGTTGCGGACTGAGCCGACGAGCCCGAAATAGTGCAGATCAACTTATAGCCGCCCGCGATCTGGTTGCACAGAATCTCAGCCTCATAGTTGTTCGTCCCTATGAGGTTGCCTTCGGCACCTACCATGCTCGCAGGCATGTAGAGCCAACCTTCTATCGTGAAGTCTCCCGTGCTCAAGTCGAGCGGGCCGCTGCCGACGAGCGGAACGCTAACGTACTGATTGCCGGCGCCGCTCGTGAAATCACCGCTTGTCGTCTCGAAACTCGGTGCCTCAGTGTTTGACTGCGTCGCCGCGTTGTGGTTCGTCACCACAAACGCATTCTGGCTCGAGTCCACGAATGTCTGAGACGTGTTCGCGCCGGCCATCAGGAGCAGTAACTGCACCGCGTTGGGGGCCGACGGGAATGGGCCCGAAGGAGTGTAGTTCGACGTATAGAGTGCAGTGCCCTTTGTGATCCGGAGTTCGTCAATGAAGCCATTGAATGGATCATTAGATGTTCCGTACTGACCGCCGATTGTCACATTGCCGCCGACATTACTATGCGCCGTCAGACCATAAGGTGTACCGACCGCACTTCCGTTGACGTACATCTGCACAGTGCCGCCGTAGTTTACCACGGCAAGAGCAAACCACGTGTTTGCGGGATAGGAGGTAGTGCTCGTTGCGCCGCCAGGGCTAGAGAAACTCAGGGCACCTCCAGCACCGTTATTAACATATAATGTATAGTTGTACGGCGCTTGTGCGAAACCACCAATTTCCACAATATGCGCGACACCACCGGGGGCCGACTGCGTACCAAAGTTGAGCCACATCTCGATGGTCCAATCACCACCGCTGCCGAGGTCGAGCGGACCGCTTGCTGCCAGGGGCGTGTACAGGTAGCCACCAGCGCTCGCGACAAAATCCCCGCAGCCGGTACCGAACTCGGGCGCCGCTGTGCTAACAGTGACCGCCGCGTTATAGACGGTCATGATGTTGCCCACGCCCGAAGAATCGGGGAACGAAGTCGAGCCGTTCGTACCGTCGAAATGCAGAAGAAGCGAACCGTCATTACCGCCGGGCCCGGTCGAGGCCGTCCAAGTGAGTACGCCCGTGAGCGGCGCCGTCGCCGGACTGGGGATCGAGCCGGTGAGAACGGGCGTTGAGTACGGCATTACAGCCTAGCCCACCCGCCAGAAGTCAGGTTCGCGTAGATGAAATACTGCAGCCCGGTGAGCACCTGTGGCATACCGACGATATCCGGTGAGTCGAGGAACATGACCAGCATCGACGTAGAGGGGTTGCCAGTGTCCTTATAAAATAGGATGTAGCCCGCAGTGCCAGCGGCCACGATGCCAAAGCTGGCCGTGTCGCCGTCGAGGTAGCCCGCATCGCCCGTCTTGCCAACGAGGTTGGGAGTCGTCGCCAGGATCGCCGCCGCGGGGATCCCTGACAGATATTGCTGCGTGAAGTCGGGCACGTACGCCGAGGCGAGCAGGGCGCACTTGATGTTGGCGGTGGCCCAGTCGAAGGTGCCCTGCGCAAAGCCCTGGCGCGCGAGCGGGTAGATTTGCGATCGAGATGCCATTATCGCGCCCCTCCACTATAGAAGCTGTGCCGGCCATTGCCGAAGTACGGGAACTGCCAGGAGGCACCACCAGCGAAGCCTTTCTTCGCCTTCCCCGCGTAGACGCCTATGTCTTTGCGGAACCGTGTTTCGAAGTACGCAGCGAGCTGCGGGTTCGAGTACGGTTTGGCCGGTTGGTTCAGAAGACGGTACAGCACGCCGTTGAGGATGGCTTCGTAGAAGTCCGTCACGCAGATTTTCGGCACCTGGGTGACACTCATCTTCGGGCGTAGCGCACAGTTCACAGTGAGGTTCTGTGGCACGCTGGTGATGTTCGGGATGGGGTAGACCGCGATGATGTCCGGCCGCGGCAGCCAGTACCCACCGGGAGTATCCGCAAAGGGTTGCCCGTTCTGAGAGGGCGGAGGTGCCGCCGTTAACGGTTGGATTGGCGATCCGTTGACAGCCGCCCAAATTACGCCGACCACGTCGGTCGTCGAGTTGAACGGCGAGAGCATATAGGTCTGCTGGTTGGTTACGAGCGTAATGGGGCCGATCTCCGCGCGCCACGCCCAGGACTGCTCGAAGAACTCGCGAACCGCGAGAATGAGCTGTCGCTTGAAAACGCTGCGGTGGACGCCAGGGCACCACGGAGTGACGTCCTGGAGCCAGATGTTGAGGTTGGCCTGGCCCTCTGCGCCGGAGGCTGTTACGTCGGCGTAGTTCGTCATAGCGAGGTCACCTGCTGCTTGAAGAAGGCGCGGAAGGCAGTCGAGCGGCTGTCGTCGCTGAACTCATCGTCCACGGCCTCCGTCGTTCCTATAACCCAATTACAAAGGGCGTCATAGAACATCATAGGCAGCCCGAACGTCGTAGTCCAGGTAATGGCCGGCAGGGGCACCGGAGGGAGCGGGGGCGTCGGGGGTGGTACCGTCGGAATCGCGATGTAGGGGACATCGAAGTCCGAGAGAGTGGCGTCCCAGAAATCGTAGAAGGCATCGGGCCGAAGACGGTAGAGCTCTTGCAGGCCGCGATTGAAAATATTGACGAGCGTCTGATCCGAGTACCGCTGGAGGGTGGGATCGGTGGCGACGTCTTGGAGAATTTCGCGCGCTTCGGCCAGAAGATTCTGGTAGGTCAAAGTCGTCGGCACGTTTATCTCCAGTGTAAATGGACCCCTAGACACTGGCCTAGGGGTCCTTTTCTTACATCACTCTTACGCGTTCAGGCCGTTGATGGCCCAGGCGCGACCCATCGCAACCGCAGTGACGACCTTGAAGCCGTACACCTGCAAGCCACGAACCAGGTTGGAGAACGAACGCTCGGAGCGGATCGTTTCCATCTTGGTGAACTGGGCAGCGAACGTCAGCGCCGCGGGGACGCCGAAGAACACCGAGTACGCGGTACCGCTCGTGTCGCCCGTGGGCAACAGGTTGCTGTAGTACAGCGTGAATCGGTCGATTTCGCCCAATCGGCCATTCCGGAGAATGGACGTCATGTCACCGGCGATCGAAGCGTTGCGGAGATCCGACTGCTTGATCAACGATGCCATCCACGACGGGATCACCATCCAACGACCCGACTCCGGGATGTTGGCTTCGTCCAGAACCTGACCCGCTTGGGTGATGAAGTTCAGAACGTAGGTGTTCGCAGTGGCGGGGTTGCTCGAAACCGTGATCGGCGCGGCGGTCGTGCCGAGGTTGATCGCGGCGGTGATCGCACCGGCAGCCGCACCGTAGTTCGTGGCGGCGATGTCGGTCGTGGTGCTGAGGTAGCTCAACACGCTCGTGTCGACGGCGATCTTCATCTGCTCGGCGGCATCCTGCGCCCAGATGTTCATGAGATCGATGTCCGACTGCACTTCCATGACGTCGTCAAGGGCGACGTTGAAGTACTTGCCGTTGTTGATCTGCAGGACCACCAGGTTGCTGGACGGACGCTGAACCGAGAGATCTTGGTCGACTTGGTAGTCGGAAATCACGATCGTCGGACGCGTACGGATGTTCACCGTGTCGCCGAAGTTCTTGATCTCACCCTCATAGTCGGTGTTCGAAATCGCCGCGAGCACGGTGGCCGCGTAGAATTTCTCAACCAACTTTCCCGACCAAATTTGCGGAATGAAAATGCCGCTATAGGCCGGGTTCGGGTTTTGGCCAACCCAGGGGGCGGCTGAAACCGGATATACAGTACTCATGTCAGGAAACTCCTATCACAAAAATCTTGTTACGGACGTAACCGGCCAGTTTTCTGCGCGTTGAAGATGTCACGTTCGATCGCCTGCTTGTCGGCATCTCTGCCTCGGTAAGCGCCCTTTCGAACATCTTCGTAAAACGTCGCGATCTCGGACCGGGTGTAGACCCGCTGTTGACCAGACTCGTTAGGAGTGCCTGCCGATTGCGGACCACCGACTCCGGTGCCCGGTGCTGCCAGGGATGCGAGGCTCACATTCGGTATAGGTCCAGGGGGTGTGCCCTGTCCTGCCGGCTGCGGCTGCTGCCCACTGGGAGCTACGGCTGCGTGTTCTTTCGTAAAGCCTGTAAAGAATGCTGCGACTCGGGTGACGTCGCCGCTTCCGTACGCTTGAGCCAGCATAGCACCACGTTTCGCCCCTGCATAGGGGTCTTGCTCGTCGAGCCAAGCGTGGAACTCTGGCGAATTATTCACTTCCTCCCAACCGGCCGCCATGTCGTCTAGGCCGTTGCACATCCTTTCATGCGCAACTTCCGAAGCGGTCCGAGCCTGGTTTTCCGCGTTTTGCTGAACGGCCGGAGCTAGGTTCTGGACCGTCTGGGCGACGGGACGGAATCGTTCTTCGAGAGAGTGAACCTGGGGAGCGACCACCTCTTGGGCGGCGCGCTTCACAAAATCGTAAAGATCGGCACCGAATTCCGTCACTTCTTTGGGTGTTACGAGACTCGGTGGGGGAGCCGCACGGACAAGCGTCGGGGCTTGTCCCATGCCAGCGAGAAGCGCCTGCGTTGATGCCAGCTGATTCTGCATCGCTTGGAGCTGGAAACCCTGCTCCTTGAGCTGCTGCTGGTAGCGCGGCACTTCCGCGTTGTACTTGCCCTGCAGGACCTTGTACCGCTGCTCGGCGGCTGCATCGTCGTGCGTTCCGGCAACCTGATTGCCGTTCTGCTGAACAGCAGCGGGAGCCGGCGCTTGGGGCGTGGCCGCGGGCTGCGGCTGAAAGCCGGGGGTACCAAGACCCGGCACGCCGGGGCCGGCGGGCTGAGGCTGGAATCCCTTGGGCATCTGCGGTTGCGCCTGAGGCGCGGGAGGAAGCGTAACCCCATTCGGTGTGGAGTTCATATCCTCGAAAGTCATCGTCCCAGCTTTCGCTTTCGCGGCTAGCTGGTTAGCCAATTCCGCCGCCTGGCGGACTCGTTCTGGTAGAGCGGACATGGCCGTCTTCTCCTATGTTGCGTTGTTGAGATGCATCTATCTTCTGTAGGAACTGATCAGCCTGCCCGACCGCCCCGAGGATGCTGTGCGCCTCCTCTGCTTTGCCTTGTAACGGCCCGATAGCGTCTCCTCGGGCCTTCACAAGATTCAGCATGGCTTCGATGCCGTCTTGATTGATTCCTTCCAAAAATGTCTGGAAAGCAGGGTAAGGTCTTAGCTTACATATTGCTTCCGCCAATCCAACGGTCAGTTTCACTTCGTGAAGCCGCCCTTGTTGCCCGAGAACACTTTGTTGCCGCGACCAGCGACATACTTGCCGCCTTCGCCGCCGCCAGTGCCCTGAGACAAATCGATCGGACGATCCTTGTTGCCCTTGGTCGTACCCAAGAACGGTCCGCTCGCGCTGAACGGATGGCTCTCGCCCTTGCCGCCCGGCGAACTGCCGCTCAAGTCAATGTTCCGATCCGCATTGCCAGCGCCCGGACCATAAAACTTGGATTTGCCCGGGCTGCCCTTGTGGCTGTCCGTTTCCTGCTTCGGCGGAGAACGGTCATGCTCGCCCGTCTTCTCACCGACTGATTCTACTTTCGCCATTTCGCTCTCCTGGTTAAACGATTTTCCTGCTGCCCGCTGCTTTCTCGGGCCGATCATTCTCGGTCGTGGATTTCACGCCCAAGTCAGACAGTAGCTGAGTCGCATCCTCGGCGCCATGCTTGTTGCCCTTGCCGTGGACCTTCTTGGCCAAGTCAGACATCTGACCGTAGCCCATCTGATTCTTGAGTTTGTCTTCCCAGGTTGGCGCGGAATCGCCCCCCGTGAATTCCTTGACTAATTTCTGCGCGCTGCCGTGTTTCTTAATCATTTTGATGCCTCGTCCACGTAATCGTTGATCTGCTGGTCGTGCTTGGTCGGCTGGGCGGGCGTCCGATCCAGGCTGAGCGAATGCTTGATCGAATCGACCGCATCGGAGCCAGTCTGTTTGATCGCGTTACCATAATCGCTCAGGGTACCGCGGATCCCGCCGCCCTTGATATCGGGGACGTCGCCGCCGTCGGCATATTTCATGCCGCCGTTGCAGAAATTCATGCCGTCCATGCCGCCGCCCTGGCTCTCGCCTTCCTGGGGGGCCTGGGTGCCATCACCGCCGGCGCCCATCTGCGACGGAGGTTGCCCCATACCCGCCGTCGTCGGCGCGCCGTGGGGATGAAAGTTGTGCTTCGAGTCCGTGACCACCTTGTGGTTTGGGCTGAACGAGTGCTTCTTCTGCATGTCATGCTCCTGGTTTCATTCCCGGCCGCCGCGCGAACGGCTGCTGGGTTCCATTCAACTGTGCCGTCGTCAGGCTGCCCTTCGGATTCGGCTTCTGCCCTGCGTGCATGCCGCCGTGCGACATTCCATGCAGGTTGCGCGGCGGTATCGCTGCGCCCGGTGCCGCGCTCTGCTGCGGCGTCTGTGGCGGCATCGGCGACGCCACGTGTTGTCCCGGCGTTCCGGGAAGCGGCACACCGAGCTGTGCTTGTGCCGCGTACAAATTCGCATGCTCCTGCAGCTCGAGCGTCTTGGCCTGAGCCTGAGCCGCCATCTGCATCTCGTGCGCTTGCTGCTCGCGCTGCTGCTCTTGCTGCTGCTGCGCTTGCGCGGCTTCCATCGAGGCGTCGTCGGGGACGATGTTGTCCCAGTCGAGGCCGATCGAGTTGGCCACCGCTCCAAGTACCTTCGAGCGGCCCGAAATTCCTACGATCTGCATGTCCGTCGGATTGGAGGTCATGTTGAGGAACTCGAGCTGCCTCGTGCGATCCTGCTCGCGTTTCACCGCGTACACAACACCCTTTACAACGACCGACTCGTCGCCGCGGAAAACCCCCGGCATGGTCAGCATGATCGTCTCGTAGAGGTGCTTCAGCATCGGCTCGAAGACGTCGCGATCGATCGAAGCAGCCACATTTTGCAGTGTCTTCGCAGCGTTCGACATGAGCATCGACAAACCAGATGCGGTGCGGCCCGCGCCGCCACCCTGCGATCCGCCGGTCATATACCGCGGGATCGCCGACACATCATCGGCCATTAGGTTCAGGTTTGCAATAAGTCCCTGAATCTCCGTCGCGCGTGAATCGGGCTGGTAGAACATGATCGGCTGCATGCCCGCACTCGCCATCATCGGATCGAAACTAACATGCCACCGTTTCCAGGGGTACATAGAATCGTCTTCTCCAGGTGCCAGGACAGCGTCATTGATGACGACCTGGGGTCCGGATGCGATGCCCATATTGTTAACGAGTGAACGATAGGATGCGTTAGCAACGGTCTGGATATCTTCAAGTAGGTCGGGTAGGCCGTATCCATACATCGTTCCTGGGATCTTTTCGAACTGGGAGACATAATACGGGGCGCGCTGCGAGGGCGTCGGATCTAGTTGCGTTTTGATCACAAACCGGTCGATCAACCAGGCCGTGACCCGATATTCCTGTTCAGGATCAGGAATTTGTGCGGGATCCATTCCCCACTCTAAGAGTGTCTTTCCCGAGACAGATCCGTGGTATTCGGCGGTGTCGATGAGGCTGGACGATGTTCGGGGCCATGCCTCTCGGTTTTCGAGAAGCGCTCTCTCAACGTCAACCACATCCCACCATTCGCGGAAGCCCCGGTCATGAAAGCGATCCAAGCACTGGCTGATGGCGTCATCGTTGTATCCTGGCAAACCCTTGCACGCCAGGAGGTCCGCGCGAGTGAGCCGCAGGCGCTCGACAAACTCGGCCTCGTGCACGTTGTGGGCGGTCGGGGTCCAGTATAGGTCAAACGGCGAAACGCGGCTCCAGAACATCTTGGGGACCTGCTTGCGCACCGGCGAGCCATTCACCCATTTGACTTGGGAGCACATCCGTACGACAGGGCCCTTGATGGCCGCGAACGGAAAAATTGGTAGATCAATCAAGAACTCAGCGAAGGCCTCATAGAAATTGCCGGTCGTGAGCAGCTCGTCGAGCTCCTCCGCGGCGGCCTTTGCTTCCTTGACGGCGTTCTTTTTTGCCGCTTTCCGTGCCGCTTCTCGGAGCTGGTTGACCCGCTCCTCAATCTGGTCCTGAGTCGGCATCTGCGGCATTGTGCCCGGCGCGCCGGCGCCCATTGTCTCTGGTGCCAGGGGGCCCGACCAGGGGACGCCTGGCTGCGGCTGAGGCTGGCCTTGGGGGGCCTGGGGCTGCGGCGGCATCTGTGGCGCCGGGGGTAGCATGGCACCCACCATGGTGCCTTGGAGCTGCTGAGCGGACTGCTGGGCCGCGCCGAGCGCCTGGGGGCCCTGCTGAGTGCCGGCGGCCGCCTGAGCGGCTTCAGCGGATTGGCCGGTCTGGAGAACTTGTTGATCGACGCCCATGACCTTCTGGGCCTGAGCGTTCTGCTGGGCCATCTGCATCGCGAGCTGCTGCTGTTGCTGCATCTGCTGCGCCTGCAGTTGCAGTTGCTGGAGCTGCCGCTGGCATGCGGCGATCTCGGCGGCGACTAATCCTTGGATCGCCTGCTCAATATCCTCTGGAACTTCAGGTTCTGGAGTAGGCGAAATATCCCAGGGCCGCTCTGAGCCGAGGTAGATATCGCGAAGTAGAGAAGTCGCGCCTCGACATTTCCCTGGAACGATTCGGGCGAAGACATCAGATCCTCCGAACGCCTTAATGTCCCGTAAACGTGCTGGGTCGTACTGTCCTTTGTAGGTCCGGAGTGCATCGATCAACCTTTGGCCTATGCCCATCATGTTGCGGAAGTTTCGCATCTCGTACATGCGATAGCGGACGTGTTTCGCAATCTCGAGGACGCTCGGGTCGTTCTGCCAGTCGGGGTTCTGCGAAGGCTGGTTTGCCTGCGCCTGGGCTTCCTCTCGCGCAGCAACCTGGTCGGGCGAGAGCATGCGTGTCATCGCATGGCCTGGAACCGAGGGAACCTGTTGCGGGATCCCGCTTTGAGGGTTCTGATTCGGCTGTCCGGAGCCGCCGCGCGGCATGACCGGCATCGACCGGATATTGCCCATGCGCTGCTGCGCCAGCGGGTTTATGAGCCGTTGGTCATTGGTCGAGTTTGTGACAGCTACCATTTGCGCCTTGTGGATATGCGTGTTACCAGCTAGGCTATCCTGAACGATCACGTTAGGAAACGCAAATGTCTGATGAGGCTGGCCCTGCCAATACCTCGGTGACAGTTCCCGGTACGGGCACAGCCATCGAACTGGGTGATTTGAAGGCGTCCATTGTGGCCGAGCTCGCAGCTGAGCTCTGCACTCCCGAGGACATCCGCAAGCGCTACGGTCTGACTAAGGCCCAGTGGGATCTCCTGCGCACGAACCCTGTGTTCCGCGGGATGCTGAAAGAGGCTCTCGTGACCTGGCGTGGCACGCTCGCCGCCGGCGCGCGGATCACCAAGAAGGCCGAAATCATGCTCGAGGACACGATGCCTGAGCTCTATGGTCTCGCCCGAAACGTCACTATCCCAAGTGCCGAACGCATAAAGGCGATCCAGACCCTCGCCGATCTCGCCGGCCGATCCGCCAAGACCGCGGCGCCAACAGGCGCGGCCGCACAGGGATTCACCCTGAACATCCAGTTCGCTGACAACAAGTCCAACGTCGTGATCGACGGGAAGGCAATTACGAATGACTGACAAGACCTCAGCTACTTACGTGGTCCCCCCGACGATCGAAAAATTCATGAAGGACGACACCGCGGTGGTGCGCCTGATCATGGGGCCCTGGGGATCCGGCAAGACGACCGGCTGCATCATGGAGCTCGTACGGCGCGCGACCGAGGAGTATCCGGATCCGAAGGGCATCCGCAAAACCCGCTTCGTCGTCGTCCGTAACACGTCTTCCCAGCTCCGCCAAACCGTCCTGGAGGATATCAAGAAATGGCTGACTCCCGCGATGAATTACAAGGTGACGGACTCGACCGTCCAGTTGCGGTTCGGGCTCCCCGACGGAACGAAAGTCGAGAGCGATTGGCTGCTGATCCCGCTCGACACGCAGGCCGATATCGAACGACTTCTCTCCTTGAACATTACCGGCGGCTGGGTGTCCGAGTTCCGCCAAATCCCGATCCCGATCATCGAGGCGCTGTACGGACGGTGTGGTCGTTTTCAACCACTCGGCGTCGCGCGCAATAAATGGCATGGCGTCATCGCCGAGTCCAACCCGCCCGATGAGGACTCCGACTGGTACATCCGCATGGAGCTCGAGCTCCCGGCGAACTGGGCCGTCTACAAGCAACCCGGCGGTCTCGACCCCGGTGCGGAAAATATCCCAAACCTGCGGCTGAACTACTACTCAGACTTGCGAACGTCCAACACCAAAGACTGGTCTGACGTACATATCGACGCGAAGTACGGCAAGTCCCTCTCAGGGCAAGCGGTCTTCCGCTCGTCGTTTCGCCCGGAGTTTCATATATCGCAGAGCCGCCTTATAGCGGTGACGGGGTACCCCCTGATGGTTGGCCAGGATTTCGGCCGCACGCCAGCGGGTCTCATCACTCAAGTCGACGTGCGCGGCCGACTGCTCATACTCGGTGAACAAACGTCGACAGATATGGGGCTTGAGCAGTTTCTCCAAACCCTGCTCAAACCAGCCCTTGCGCGTACGTTCCCTGGGTTCCCGGTCTTCGTTGTAGGGGACCCAGCCGGCCGTCAGAAGTCTCAGATCGGTGAGGAGTCCGCGTTTGACGCACTCAAGCGACTCGGTTTCAGCGCCTATGCCGCCCCAACTAACGATATCGAACCGCGACTCCGAGCTGTTGAACAGCTCTTTTTGCGCAATGTCGATGGTGGCCCAGCGATCCTTATAGACGGTGTGGCGTGTCCCCTTCTCGTACGCGCACTGAAGTTCGAGTATCGTTACCGTCGCAAACAAACGGGAGACCTCGACGATAAGCCGGAGAAGTCGCATCCAGCCTCGGACATAGCGGACTGTCTTCAATATGCGGCACTTGGTGCCTCGGGCAACTACAGTGCGCGCGTTATAGCGGAAAGCAAACCGCGCCCGCGGCGAGCGGGCATGCCTGTGCGCGCGTGGACCTAAGGCCTGCAGTCTTCCCACGGCTTCGGCTTTCCGTCCTTGAACCATACGCCAAGATGCCCTAAATCGTAGGCTTTGTGGCCGCCCAGGACGAGCGAATGGATGAGCGGCCGCGTGACGAGGCCTATACAAAGCAGAATCACCTCGTTCTTTGAGGCGAGTGCCTTCGCTTCCAGCTCGCCATACTTATCCCAGGCGTTCTGCCCCGGCCCGATGATATCTGTCACGCTCTCCGGGCTCCCCGGCGAATCAAGCAGCATCTGCGGCGTGAGCGAGCGGTCCGTGCCGCGGACCAGCGTCACGTCCTTGTCCGCCCACAACTTTGAAATCTCGAGCCAGTATTCCTCGGTGTGCAGCTGACGATTTGAGTCGATGCGCGTAATCGCCGCGTTGCCGTAAACTCTGTCAGGCAATAGTCCGACAACTCCCGCGTTAGCTTCGTAGTAACAGTGCCAACGCTGGTTCGCGAGCTCGCCCTGTCCAGGGGGCGGAATGATCGCATTCAATACACCCGGTGCGGGCGCCCCTAAGGATTGCGCCAGCCTCCATGCCAGCGCAGGGTCCCATTTCTGATATCTGTCGCGCTGCCCGCGCATCACGGCAAAGTCGCCGTCACCGTACCTGGCCAGTCCTCGATACTCGCCGGTACACAGTGCCTGAAGCGTTTGGTGTGCGCTCATGACTTTCGGGTAGTCGTTGAGTTGGAGGGGTTGGTTCATGGTCGAGTGCTCCACGTAAAGAATCTTTGGCCTGCCGCGAGATAAAAAGTTCAAATCCATCTTTCTCGAGTCGGCGCCGTTCGACGAGATCGTTGACGATCCGCTTCACGGTGGCCGCCAGTTCCTTATATGGTGCTGCGGCGACGCCGGGTAGATAGTAGGGATCGACACGCGTGTCGGGATCGATCTGCGTCACGACCGCTTTGCTCATCGCCAGGGCGAGTCCGATCCGCACCACCTCCATCACTTTCACCTTCGGATAGTAGTGCATGTTGAGCACGACCTTGCTGCGGCGATAGACGTCAGGACGCTTATCCCACTGGCACTCCTGCGAGGCGAACACCTTCAGACCTACCAGCTCGAGCTCGTTGATGATGATCTTGCGCTGCGGATTGAGCGATCCCACGAACGCGACGTCATACTCCATCGCCGGCGGAATCTCAGGCGCAGGCGGCGTGAATGCTGAAATGTATCCGAACGGCACCAAGATCGCGTTGATGCCGTAGAGAGATTTGAGATATTTGATGTTGTCGGGGTGGTACTCCCATACGACACATCTTTTCAAAAGCGAGAGATAGTGCGCGCCAAACTGCGAGGCGCCGGCCTGCTCAAAATTATAGACGATCGACCCATCCGGGATCGAGGCGTAGGCTCGGGCGGTGCCAATGTTACCCCCGATGATAATCTGACGCTCGATGCCCAAGCGGGCGCGATCCTCAGGCGTGGGCCATCCCGCGTTCACATCCACGCGCTCGTCGTCGAAATATGCTTTAAAACCCAGCTCGCGCAGGCCGTCGCGCGTCATCAGCGCGCATTCATGCAGAGACCATGGATATCCAGTGTCACCGAATTTCAAGACGCGAACCCAGTACTTTGTGCCGCTGCGAGCCGCCTGCACCACATCCCAGAGTTCTTTAGCCTGCGAGGTAGGCGTCGATGGCACGACGCAGCGTCTCCGAAATCGAATAGCCGCCAGCGGCCGCCAGCTTCTTCAGCCTGGCGTACTGCTGCTTCGTCAGGCGGACGTGGATCCGCTGGCCATTTTCAACTTTCTCGCTCATTTCTTTTTACGAAAATACAGGTTGTAGAGGTGAATGATCGTGAGCGTGGCGACTATGCAGGACAGAAAGTAACTGCCGACGCGCAAGAGCGCCTCGAGATTGATGAACCATGGCGCAGCGGCAAGGCTCACCGTTGTGAGCCCGCCTACTACGCCTGCAGTGTCATGATTATGCTGCATAAACTTAGAACAGCTTGGCGATCTCACTGGCGATGCCGAGCTTCGTAGCCGCAAAGCCTGAGAATGCCATCGACACGAGGTGCGGCCAGTTCGCCTTGAGCCACGTGATCTGCTTCGTCCAAAACGCCGTTGCGTTGCCCTCGAGTGCCTTGATGCGCGCCTCTAGTGCGGCAATATCAGCGTCAACGGTCTGTCCGACGGTCTTGGCCGCTACGGGGGCCGGGGCTACAGTTACTGTTTCGGTCATGTCGAATCTCCTGAAGAAAATGAGTCAACCAAGTCCATCTACACTCAGCGCCCTCACGAAACCGTGAGTGCCGTCGGCGGTGATGGGGGAAGCACCTGTACGAACGTAACCACATTCGAGTCCGCGGAAACCGCCGCGCCCGAGGCTTCGGTCGCTGCCGCGAAGTACGAAACGTTGGGCACCGGCACAAAGCCGAGATCCGAAAACAGGACGGTGACGACGCCGCCCACTGCCGCGGCAACATTCGCCGCCGGGACCGAATATCCCTGGACCGGCGGATTCACCGTGTCGACGAGCAGGTTGTACGTCAAGGACGTGCCGGGCGGAATTGCCGAGCCATCCGTGTAGGTGGTTGATTCTGTGAATTGAAATTGCGTTAGCATCGTGCTCTCCTGTTTGTACGCCGTCAGCTTAAGGTACTGGCGACTCTAGATCAAGTTCCAGCTGCGACCAGGGCGCCGGCCAGAGCATCTGCTGCTGCTGTCGGCGGCGGACTCGGCTGGACCACTCCAGCCGCTGAAATAGCGAGAGACTCAGCGTCAGGTCGGGCACTATCTCCGGCTCTCTGCTGCTTCGCTGTAAGTCGTTCAATGGCTTTGAATTGGCAAGTCTGCCTAACTCGCGCAATGCTACCGCGGAGGCGTAGTCCCGACGATTTAAGGGCGCGGTAATACCCTTTGCCGCAGGTCCGCGGATTGTATTGGATCGTCCGATTGATGTACTCATGCTCATCACCCTTCGCGTCGACGAATATCTTCTTGTGATTGTACACCAGCAACGTGGAAGGGATACCCTCCTTGTTGATCATGATGTCCGGCATCGCCGCCTCCTGCGCGCGGGCGAACCATCGTAACTTCTTGGCCTGCTTAGCGTTCACGCGCTCGCTCACATTGCTTGCAAACCGGAATGAATCCTAAATGCCGCGATGCGCGCGCCCATACCCAACCGCTCGCGCTCACGCGCCCGCAGTCGAGTAGGCCCGTGCCGTGCCAGCGAGTGCGCTGGATGTGCCGCACGCTACCGTTGCGCGGCCGCACGTAGAAAAATCTTCGAACTTTCATAACCACCTCAAACTGTATCGCAGCGCGGCCACCATCGTGTGGCCGCTATGTCCGCGAATTGGTTCTGGCAAATCGGCGCCTCGTCGACGCCGTCTTTGTCTATGTGCTCTTTCCAGGGATCGACGGGGAGCTCAGCGCTTTCGTCGATGCTTGCGCCTGGATGTGCGCCTGGATTTGCGCGAGCAGCTCGGGCGGCAACTGCACTGATTGCGGCTGCGAGGGCGACGATGCAGCAGGCGCAGACGAACCAGCGGGCGGAGTGATCGCGGTAGAACATTCTCTCGTGATCGTAACCCCAAGCGTCAATCCAAGCAAGCGCAGCGCGCCCATATACACAAAACCGTCCGGCGCGATGATTTTGCGCTTCATTGCGTTCACGAACCAGGTCCGGGGGTAGCCCGGCGAATTTTTCACCATCGTCGTGTTCGGCATCGCAAACCCACACATCAAGTCAATCGTAAATTTCATCACATACTCCTAGAAAATTCAGGGAACAACATCCACTGGCACATGTTCGACCTCATGTACTGATACGGCGGCGCCAGCACCAGCCGCCCAGGGCGGAACGCACTCGGGAGGTACTCCCGCTCGCGTTTCGCCACCCGCTCGAACTGATGGTACTCAAATCTAAAATTCATACCCACCCCGGCACGGGGGCCTCGGAGCGCCTCCCGCCAAATTCCTGCGGTATGGCCATGATCTTGTACTGCTGCGCGATGAAGTGGAACGAGATCTGGTCCTGCACTCCGCAGCGGTCGATGTGCGCCCGCCACAAATTATTCATTGCCTCGGTGTCTGGGTGGCGCTGGTTGCGCACCGACGTGCAGCAGCCGAAGTGCACCGGATTCACCGGCGCCCATCCGGCGCGCAGTTCCTCATTCACGTAGTTCACGATCCGCTGGCGCTTGAGCAAGTACCGTTTCTGGAACATCGACTCGATCACCTCATCCACGACGCCCCGGCCGTGCACGGGCAGCGCCGCGCAGTAGCCGCCAGCCTTCATCTTCTCGATGATTCTCGGCAGCATGCCGAAGTCCAGTCCCGTCAGTTTGCCATCGCGGTACACGAGGAAGTCGTACTCCTGTAGACGCGCGATCAGGTGCGGTCGGACCTTCTCCTCCTTGCACTGCATGTTCGACTCCGCGGGATCGCCTGACGCCGGCGTCAGCGCCGGGATCACCGTCCAACCCGCCGCCACACATTTGTGTCCGGCCACTTGGTTGTTGGTGAAAAAATAATGCGGGATCGCCGGGTCCACGCGATTGAAGTTCACGTTCCCATGCACGAGGTTGTCGGCACCGTAGAAATTCGAGTAAACCGCGACTTTCATCAGAACGCCTTCATCACCAGTGCGTCTTCCGCGATGCCGTCCTTGATGCGGAACTGCAGCGCGTGGTTGAGCAGTGTCTTTTCCGCCTCGCGGTAGAATGCCGGCATGTCCGGCTCAGCCTCAAACGGCAGCTTCGCGTTGATGTATTTGCCGAGACAAATCATCGCGATCTCGGAGCCATGCACCTTGAAGAATTTGAATGGCTCTGCCGTCACTCGTAGGTATTCCTGGTTGATCTGCAATGCCTTGTGGATGAGCGTCGAGTCGTGGAATGCGACGATCGCGTCACGTCTGGCGTGCTCCATCGCATGCACGAAGTCACGAAAGCAAGCAACGTCGGTGTGCTCGCCGTCGATGAATATCAAGTCGAACGCGTGCGTGTAGGTGTATGCATCGATGCATCCGCCGAAGTTCTCCAGCTTGTCCGTCGGAACTCCGTGCTTCGCGAGCTCCGCGAGCATGCTCTCGACCGGCATTCCCTTGAAGTTGTACTTGATCCCGCGCTCGTCCGCCACCACCTGCTCTCGCACGTCGACCGACAACACGTCGATGCACCGCGGATCCCGCAGGAACGGCACCAAGGACCCGCCCATGAACGAGCCGATCTCGAGATATCGGTAGCCCTCGGGCATCAGGTCCTTGAGCTGCAGCAGCACGACCTTGTCGGAGTCGGATGTCTGCGAGAGTATCGGAAATTCAGTCATATTTTTGCGCCCTGTCAAATACAGTGGAATCCTGCGGTGGCTCTACCGGCGTCGCGGCCGTCGGCTCTGTCCACATTGCGATATCGACGATCAACATGACCGTGCAAAACGCCATGAGATTAACAATGACGATCCACGCAGCGATGCGCTGGACTTTGCTCCAGTCAGTCATTTTCGTCGGATCCAAATTGCCGCGTTTGTTAGACATCGAATAAGCACGCCTGATATTGCCACCAGGGTATCAAAATCGCCCGCAGATTGTTAGCCGGCCACTCATCTCTTGGCAAGCAGTCGAAGCACCTCTGGTTCCACGGCGGGTCAATAATATTCATGCCAGAGGTTCCATTGTTTGCGATGCGTCGTCGGCCACCACTTTGAGTATGACCTATCACCGAGGCTAGTCATCTGCAGCTCCTCGAGCACGTACTCGAGCCATACCCACGCGTCAATCGTCTTCTTGAGTTCGTGCTGCACGGGGACTACCATCCCGCCGCAGTGCTCCGGCTTCACGTTCCTCGGTGGCCAGTTGGCCGCAGCGAAGCTATGCGACGGCACAGTAAAGCCCCCCGGACCCTGGTCATACCAGCCGGGATAGAACTTGACCTTCTCCGCGCCGGGGATCGGATGATAGCCGTATTCGACATGAACGACCTTCTCGGGCCACCAGAGAAACCTGCGCCGGACCGTTTGCAGCGGCGGACGCTTGAAGAATTTCATATGAAAATGCACCACTGAAAGTCGCTTTCCAGTGTGGAGTTGAACTCGTCCCAATGACGCAGGAATGCGCCGGGCGCGAGTTCCGTCTTCACGAGGTTGAATTCTGCGAACCACTGCTCGCCGGAGATCTGTTTCATTTTTTGATGGTACACACGACCAGCCCACGAGTCAACCGGTCGAGTAATTTTTATTTCGCAGCTTCACGCCCGCGTCTAGGAGTGCCTCCATCAGCTTTTTCTCCCGAGCGCGGTAGTTCTTGTCCGGCCACGCCCGAAAGTGCCAGTCCCGCAAGTGATGCGAGCGCAGGCGGACCAAAAGATCTTTGCTCGAACCCACGTAGCATGTAGTGCCTTGGTAAAGCAAATACGCACCCGCCACCCCTTTCAGATGTTTTGATGGGTACCAGTCGCGCTGACCGTTGCTGAGTATGCGGTACGGCTTCATTCTGCAAATATAAACGTGGGCTTTATGTGTGTCAAGCTAGATTTTGGGTTGACGTGGTGATGAAGTACCTAAGGGACGCCACCCACCGCGCCACCCCGTGGCCCTATACCGGGGTCCGGGCCGGGGCCGTTACAAGGCTTGTAACCCTGACCCCGTTTCCTCACAGCTGAATAGTGAGGAAGCAATACCGCTTCTCATCAAGAAACTAGGAGTTATGCGATGAGTGATACCAAACAGAAAGCCCAATCAACCCTCGCGCCCAAGGTCGTTACACTGGTTGTAACATCGCTGGCAGAGGCAATCACGCAAGCGAAAAACTCAGCGGGTTCGCTGATCTCGTTCTGCACGGCCGCAGCAAAGGCTGGGCTCAAGACAACCGTTGACGAACCCGACGTTGTGGCAATCGTCGATGCGCTGTCGGCCAAACTCGGATGGAATGGCACGCCGCGCGAAAAAGTGAGCAAGTCGGAAGCCCGCTCGATCGTTCGCCAGCATGCCTTGCTGCCCGAAGCCATAACGGCTGTGCGGACCGCAACGGGCTCGTGCGGCTACCATGACGCGGTCAAGGTCGCGCGGCTCATTAAGGAACACGGCAACATCAGCGACGCCGTAACGGCTATGACGACCAAAAAGGAAGCTGCAAAGACTGATCCGAAAGTCGCAGCCGCGCGTGGTCTCAAGTTGTGGTACGCGAGTGTAAGAGACGGAGCCAAGTCGGCAAAGCAAAAAGCGACTATGGCGGCGATTGTTAACTTCGCCACCGAACACGATCTGGATATAGGCTTGTCAGGCTAGACTCCAGTCGTTCGGATTGAAACTGAGAAACCCCAGATCGAAAGGTCTGGGGTTTTTCTTGTTTGGATGTTGTAGTGAGTCGGCAAAGAAACCCAGGCATGTCGTATATAGGTTGTATAATGGACACCGAAACGAGCGCAAGCCATTGAATCGCAAAGCAAATTCATGACTGCGCGACAGCACGAATACGCAACGCAACATACAGCATCCGCTACAACATTAAGTCATTGATTTATATAGCAATGCTAAAATGCAGGTGCCCTGAAAGGCATATATATATGTATATTGTATTGTATATTATAGGACTACGGCGCGCTAGGGACCTTTTTGTGTGTAGGGGTAGGTGCCTTGGGAACACGTAGTCACCTAGTAGTAGTGCTCTGTAGTTTTTATCTATACTTTCACTACGTACTACAACTACAACCTAATATGAACGTTTTCAAGGGCTTACACAACATCACGTATAAACGACTTCGACCATAAACTCTTAATGAATCCAATTTTACATCATGAGGCAAAACATGGACCGCATTTTACGTAATAGGGCCTTCTCTCTCACTCTACTTGGTATAGCGGAGACACTACAACACCTAGACAAAACGTCAATAAACGGCCGTGACCTTCGAATCTTGGAGCGCACAATATGGGATCTCAAACAGGCCGCACGTATAATCCGCGGCTCAGCCATGACGACAAAGCTAAGCGGAAGCACCGAGCCACGGCGAGCACGACTCTCGAACAACTACAACCGCTCTCCCAACGAATCTCTGGAACAGTTCTTGGCTGGCGATACGATGACGACTCGCCACCAGTCGGACGCACCAATAACAACCGCGTGTGCGACTGCCGAAGTTGCAGCGCACGCAGTGCACAACTGATGTTGTTTCGGGGAAGTGTATGAACGACTACGAGCGGCGGTGGTGGTGGCAGCAGCAGTGGCGGCAGTGGTTGCAGCATCAGTGGTGTCAGCAACAGCAGTGGCAGCAGCAGCAGCAGTGGCAGCAGTGGCAGCAGCGGCGGCAGTGGCAGCAGCAGCAGTGGTTGCAGCATCAGCGGCAGCAGTGGCAGCAGCAGCAGTGGTTGCAGCGGCAGCGGCGGCAGCAGTGGCAGCAGCAGCAGCAGTGGCAGCAACTGTATCTGTTCGACGGTCCGTTTGAGCCGGAGGATTTATGAGTATGCAAGATCGAGTCGGTGGTTGGAGTGTCGATGCCCACTGGAACGTAATCCCGTTCGGCAACTGGCATTGCACTGCGGATGATTATGCTGAGTGGTTCGGACGTGAGAAGTTCGAGTCCGACTGGATAGTGGGCAACTCGCATCTGATCCCGTGGGTGTGGACGATGCAGGCGTGCATGTGGGGGGGTGGCTGATGATTCACCGTGGCAAATGGATCTGGCTCCGCGGTCTAACAATAGGTCCGAATATTTCTCCTCACTGCACCTGTACGGACTGCCTGACTCAGATCACACAACGAATGCTTTTCAACTAGGAGAATGACGATGGATATGTACACAGTCTTTGCGATTACAATGGTTGTAACTTCTGCGATTGGATTGGTAGTCACGTGGATCTACCTCAAGCATGCGATGCATGAGGTCGAGTGCGGGCGATCGGTGGTTGACCGGATGTTTCGGGAGTCGGAGTCGGAGCGCGCGGTGCGCGCGAAGATACAGCAGACGCTGGCGGAGCGGATACGGATACTTGAGACCTACCGAGTGCAACACGCCAATAGGTTGAATGAACAAGAAGACATTCTGTCATTGCTCAATGAAGAAGCTGGGCGGGTGTATGAGGCAGCGAGTGTGTTGCAGCCATTCAAGGTTGAGATTGTGGATCATCCCGAGTCGGAGTTGTTCGACTCAAGCATGAGCGACGAGAACTTGCACGCAATGATTGCGCCAACAAAACAACGGAAGTAAATCATGATTAGCTTCATTCTCACTGTGGCGCTTGCTGCGCCATGCACGATCAACAAGCCAAGGAAACATCACAAACACAAACCAGTGGCTGCGTGCGTCCAGGTCACGGCGGCACCGCGTGTGATCTTCTTGCCCGCACCAGATCCGTTGCCGCCCGTGGTGCAAACAGTCTACGTGCCGACGCCGGTGCCTGCGCAGACTGTGTATGAGCCTGTCGAGTACACCTATGTCGATGACTCGGTGGCATGGTTCGTGCTGGGTGGCGGCTCGGTTGTTACAACCAGTGTAACCAACGAGTTGCCGCGCACGCATGCACCGACGCGACCAACGCCTGTGCATACATTCACGCCGTGCTGTGCAGACCCGCACGATGTGGCGCATGTGCCGGAGATAGATGCACAGGGCGCAGCGGCTGCACTTACAGTGCTGGCGTGTGCGTTGCTAATACTCATTGGGAGGCGACGTGAAGGACCTTGAGATGTATGAGCACATCCTGCCTGGAGTTGCGACCCTGCCTGGACTGAAGCACTTCGACCTCTACGAGGACGATCCTGGCGACCTGGTGCATACACACAGCGGCCACTGTATGTGGACGTATGTGCAACTGAACCTCTGGAGTTAGGTATGAACAGCGTAATTTGTTTTCCCCTCAATGGTTCCCCGTGGTGGCGTTGGGTCTGGTTTCCCGATCATTGTGGAGCCAGCCCCGAGATGTCTTGCTGAAGGCAAGCAAACCTTTGGAGATACGAATGATTCCTAAACTACTTGCATTCTTATGGCTGCTCGGCATCTTATGTGCAGCGACGCTGGGCTTGGGTGTGTTGGTGTCGGTGCTTGCATTGGCGAAGACAAGCATGAGTCGCGTGCTGGTCTGCTTTGGGTATCTCGCAATAGTGGCAGCAGCGGCGACGTGGCTGTCGTGAGTGCCAAAGATATGTTCCTGCGCGACTTCATTCCTCAAGACGAGTACGACGTGATCGCACTAATCCGCTGTGACCTGGGCGATTACGGCGTGTCGTGGGCAAAGGCGCAACTGATGCTTTGGGGAGATGAATCGTGACTGCGCGCATTTGGGCAATACATTACAACTACGGCCGGCTTTGCATGGCGGAGTGGCGGCCGGTCAATCTAGACCGGCAGTGTGATGCGGGCATGTGGCGCTCGATGCAGCACTACTTGTTTGCGTAACAACCCTTGTAACGGAGGTGTTCTCATGAGGCTTCAATGGAACCAAAAACATCCCGACGACGCTGGCGAACACGGCGAGTGGTATTCCTACGATGTTCATTGGGGCTGGGTCGACGATACCGAGTGGCGGTGCCACGACGTCCCTAGGCGTTGTAGCACTGTGTTCTATAATACAATGCAAGGGTGTCTATTCAAATGAACGCCGAAGAACTCGAAGTGATCCGAGACGTGGAGCGTCAAGAGAGTAGTGAGCTAGCGTGGTTCTTACCGCAGGCCGATCTGTGGTGCGATCGCCACGACTTTCTGAGGTGGTACAGAGAATACAGCGTATGGAGGATCGGCGATGACAGCTACAGTTCAGGTTCAATGGGACGCAGCTAGACTGATGTTCCACACGCTGCGCGACACCGACCGCGACACGGCCCTGTTCAAATGCTTCGTCTGCAACTGTTGGTTCGACGGGCAGCAGCAGATGGACAGGAACTTCAACCACATCAGCACGGAGGTACAGATATGTCCGATCGCACAAGCGATGATGTTCGACTGCTAGAGTATATCGCGGAGTTCCGACAGAGCGTGAGAACTTATGGGCTTGCAGCGTGGCTGTCGTGGGATGAGTACGGCGCCTGCGAGCGAGCGAAGCCGCCGCACGGAGTTTATTCCTCAGCGCAGCTGTCAATATTTCGGGAGGAACCATGAGCATCAAAGGGTTTAGCAATCAGCCGTGTCCCGCCTGTGGCAAGGACACAATGCACCTTCATATGAAGTGTCAGGAGTGTGGGCACATCAACCTGACGCCAACGCAGCAGAGAAGTCAGGCGTTCAAACGCAGGCTGTTGGGGCGGGTACAGGGCGGCATGAGCGCAGACTGCGCGCTGGCGCACATGCATATGCACGACCGCGAGCATGCAGCGGTGAAGCGCAAAATCATGGCGGCGATCCCGAGCCGAAGCAAATCATGACTGCGCGAACGACGATGCACAACACAGTGACTATTGACATTCTGCCGGGTGAGGACCCAAAGGAGGAATTGAGCAAGTATATGCAGGAACTTGAAGGGCGCGGACACGAGATGCTGCGAACCATAACGGAAGAAGCGTTCTGGCAGTTCATCTGCAAACACTGCAAACAATCGGTGCGCGTCTATATATGCTCTCCGACCGGATCGATCTTCTCGGACTTCAGGGAGGGTGATCAATGCAGAGAACGGCAGATCAACATTATGTTCTTACGCGGCAAGAATGGAGGTGGATCTTCCATGTAGAGCATTGCGAGTTTTCGCTTCCCGCTAGTAACGGTCGGTGCATCGGCACCAGACCGCCGCATTTTCCGAAGCAGTTTAGTTTGTTTGAGTAACAACGGTTGTAACAACTAGGAGACGACAGTGGAAAAGACGACATTCAAGATTAAGATCGGCGCCCCGACAAACTCGGAGCAGGTGTATCTCAACGGCGAAGGCATCGAGTGCGGTGACTTCCTCATAGCGCATGCACTGCCAATCTATCGTCAGAAAGATTACCCCAACTACCAGACCCGCAAGGACGGTCCGTACTGCGTGAGCATGAAGGCGTCGGGCCTGCGCGTATCAGGGACAAACCAGAAGCTGGTGTTCAGCAAGATGGAAGATGCGGCGGAGTTCGGCGAGGCTGTGGCCGCGCTGTTCGCGTTGCTCGGCTTCCCGATGAGCGATGAGGACCCGCGCAAGGTGTTGGAGTACGCGAAGGAACACCGCGAGGAGTTGTATGAACCCATGACCAGCCTGGCCACACAATACAAGGGCGTGCTGGTGACGCCTGAGTCTGCGGCGAAGGCAGATGAACCGTCGGCCTGAGTCGGAGGGACCACTCGAGCCACTGATCGGAGGCAGCGCGCCAATCTTTGACTGGAGTCCGGAGTATATGCGGCTCGAGCGGAGTGTGAGTCTGATCCTACGACTGCGTATTACCAAGATGGATGACACGCAGGGGATCTGGTACACGATAGCGTTCGACCGCCAGTACTGTGTGTTCCTGTGATCGCCGGCAGCGACTGGTGGATGTGGGCAATGCCACAAGACTGGGGGATCAAGTCACTCCCGTGGCCTGACGCCCCCACGTTACCATACAGCTTTGGTGCCGGGCCAGCATACTGGGAAACATGGCAAGCAAATCTTTTCAACGAGGTATGAAATGAAGATCAACGACGCAGAGAAATTGTTGGTGGTGTTGTTGCAAGTGGCAATCGAGAAGGGAGAATACATCTGCCCTCGGTTGCTGTCGAGCCCTGGGATGGGCAAGAGCACTGTGGTCAAGAGCGCAGCGAGGCTCATGACCAAGCGGCTCGGTGAGTTGGTGGGATGCAAGGTCGTGAGACTGTGCGAAGTGGAGCAGCCGGATGTCAAGGGCTATGGGCTGCCACCACAAGGCAACATCGCGACAAGCAAGATGGAGTTCAGCCTTCCATTCTGGGCTGTGGACGAAAAGAAGGACGGCAGATATGGGTACCTATTCTTGGATGAACAGCCTCAAGCCAACGATGACGTTAACAAGGTCGCGGCCGAACTTATGTTGGACCGTCGAGTGGGAGACTATCAACTGCCACCAGGGTGGATTGTTGTGGCTGCGGGCAATCGGGAGAAGGACCGCTCCGGTGCCCGTAAGACAATGGCTTTTATTCAGAACAGAATAATGGACATTGAGATCGAGCCCAACAAGGACGCGCTCGTGGATTGGATGGAGAAGAATAACATCCACCATTCCATAATCTCGTTCACAGAAGCGCACCCGGCAGTGGTGCTGTCGGACAAGGTGCCAGATAAACCCGGCGCGTTCTGCACGCCGCGTTCGATCTGCAGGCTCAGCCCGTTCATCGACACGATGAGCATGGAGATGTTCACCGAATGCGCGGCGGGCATGATAGGCGAAGGCAGCGCGGCGCAGTTCGTTGCACACTTGCGTGTGGTAGACCAGCTGCCGAGCTACGCCGAGATCGTCGCGCACCCGAGCAAGTGCAAGGTACCCGAGCGGCCCGACGCAGCATACGCAACCATGCGGATGATCTCGCACAACATCGACAAGGACACTGCGATCCAGGCGTTCGAGTATCTGTCACGCATGGGACAGGAGTTTCAAGCGAGTGCCTTGCGTCACACCGTACGGCGCACGCCGCAGATCGTGCAGCATCCGCAGTTTGCTATCTGGCTACGCAACAACAAGAAGCTGCTGGAGGCGGCGAACTTGATGGATAAGGGAGTGACGAAATGACCGCGGCACTCCTGATGGTTGCGGCCGCCTACTTCGCCACGAAGCAGAAGTGGTTGGTCGCGTGGATCTTCTTTATATGGGGGTTAGTCTCATTATGAAACTCACCAAGCAAGGAACCGTGCGCCTATTCGGTAACACCGAGTACAAGGCGCAGCGTGACCAAGAGCGCGCGTGGTACTCCCTGATGGCTACGCTCATGCGCGCGTGGAGGCGTGTGTGATGTATTACTTCTGGGATGAATGCTCGCACCCCTATTGGCACGAGCCCTTTACAGAAACACAAGGAGCATTATTTTATGACTGACTTCGACTTAGATTCTGTTCTTAAACAAATCATGGAGGGCATCGATGTACCAGCCCCCGGAGTGGACTCGCCACGTGTCGTGGCACAAGTGGAGAAAGCAACACTACGTGTGGAGGCGGGAGCGGGAGCGAGAGGTAAGCAAGCGACCCCCGCAGCGCCGCAAGCACGTGAACTGGTGGAACACGCAGACGATGCTCTTTCCATGAC
>Ga0187862_10000887_pt1 | contig 33247 bp, 31 predicted proteins | sample June2016WEW_10_1_FD_133003 | JGI IMG/M metagenome (GOLD analysis project Ga0187862, IMG submission 133003) | Peatland microbial communities from SPRUCE experiment site at the Marcell Experimental Forest, Minnesota, USA - June2016WEW_10_150 | ecosystem: Environmental > Terrestrial > Soil >...
GAACCGGCAGTGGAAGCCCCGGTCGAACGCGCGCGATCTGGAGCGGACGACCGCACTCCATCCAACAGGGAGATGAGCCGGCGCGGTGTGGAGGGGAGGAGGGACCGTTGGTCGACCGCGGGACGCTGGATTCGACACTCGGCACGGCAGTACTCCAAAGCGCCCCGGTCGGCATGGCCGTGATCGACCCCGAGGGGACGATTCTCTGGGCGAATTCGGCGTACTTCACGACGACCGGGCGCGACCAGGGGATCGTCGGCAAGAACTTCCACCAGATCCTCGAAGACGACGGAAGCTGGTCGACGTCGATCGGCGAGGCCGTCGACCGGGCCTTACGCACCGGCGTCCCCGCGACCTACCGCTCGGTCCGTGCGCGGTACCGCCACCAGACCGGCGGGGTGTACCTGGACGTGGACGTCCACCCGCTCGCCCCCTCCGGCGGAAAGGTCGGTCATGTGGTCCTCATGATCCGCGACGTGACCGACCGGGTCGACGAGCAGCGACGGGCGCGGCTCTTCTACGAATCCTTCCGGACCTCGACCAACGCGATGCAGCTCACCGACGCGAAGGGGGTGATGGTCGACGTGAACCCCGCGTTCGAGCGCATCTACGGCTACTCCCGTGAGGAGGCGATCGGACGGAAGCCGAATCTCATCCGGGGCCAGCACACTCCCGCCGACGTCTACGAGAAGATGTGGCAGGACCTCCGCTCACCCGACCGGGGGTTCTGGTCGGGCGAGATCACGAACCGGGACCGGCAGGGTCGCGAGCGGCCGGTCCTCCTGAGTATCACGGGGATCCGGACCGAGGGGGGGGAGGTCACCCACTTTCTGGGGGTCGCGGTGGACCTCTCCGAGCAACGCGGGTGGGAGTTGCGGGCGGCCCACGCCGACAAGCTCGCATCGGTCGGCCAGCTCGCGGCGGGGGTCGCGCACGAGATCAACACTCCGCTCGCGAACGTCATGCTCGTGGCCGAGAGCCTCCGACGCCGGAGCCAGGACCCGTGGGTGCTCGCGCGGCTCGAGACGATGACCGACCAGATCGAGGTCGCTGCCCGCATCGTGCGGAGCCTCCTCGATTTTGCCCGGCGGGCCGAAACGCACGTCGCCGAGCTCGACCTCGTGGAGGTCGCGAAGGGGTCGGTCGCCTTCCTCAAGGGTAAGCAGTCGGCGGACGTCGAAATCACGGAGGTCTACCCGTCCGGACCGGTGCCGATCGCCGGCGATCGCGGGCAGCTGATGCAGGTCCTGACGAACATCCTCAACAACGCCTACGACGCGATGCAGGGAAAGGGGGCAATCCGGATCTCGGTACGACGCCAGGGGATCCGCGCCGAGCTCGAGATCATCGACTACGGGCCCGGCATCCCGTCCGAGGCGCTCCCGCACATCTTCGAGCCGTTCTTCACGACCAAGCCGGAGGGCCAGGGAACGGGACTCGGCCTCGCGATCTGTCACGGGATCATCCAATCGCACCACGGCTCGATCGCCGCGCGGAACGTGCCGGGCGCGGGGGCCGGATTCTTGATCTCCTTGCCGATCCTCGAGGGGAGACCCCCCGCCTAGGACCCCGAAACCCCCCATCCCGAGGGTCGGGTGGGACGCCGACCCCCTCTTCAATTTCAAGAAAACGCTAATCCCACCGACGGACGTGGCTCGGTCGTGCGGATTCTGGTCGTGGACGACGATTCGGTGTTCCGGGAGGAGCTGGCCGACATCCTCCGGGACGATGGCCACACGGTCACTCCGTCCCCGTCGGTGCAGAAGGCGCTCGAGGCCCTGGAGCACGACGAGTTCGATGTCGTGCTCACCGACCTCAAGATGCCCCGCCAGGGTGGCCTCGAGCTGCTCCGGGAGGTTCGGAAGCGCTGGCCGCGGACGCTCGTCGTGATGGTCACCGGCTACGCGACCGTCGAGACCGCCCTTGAGGCGATGAAGCTCGGCGCGTTCGACTACCTCCGCAAGCCCTTCCGGATCGACCAGGTCCGCGAGACCCTTCACCTCGTGGCGCAGGAGCACGAGTTCGAATCGCCGCCCGAATCGTACCGCGACCCCCTGCGCGAGGCGCGCGCGCTGGCCGCGGGAGGCCGCCACGAGGTCCTCCTGTTCGCGGACCCGAGGGTCCCGTCCGAACCCCACCTCCACTCCGAGCCGCTGGACGCCGAGAACCCCAACCGGTTGACCGAGCGGACGGAGGCGTTCCTCGCCGAGCATCCGAACGCGGCGGTGGTGGTCTCGGGGGTCGAGCGACTGCTCGACCACCATCGGCTCGAGGATATCGTCGGGATCTTCGACCGCCTCCGGTCCGACCTCGCCGGACACGGTCCCCTGCGGGTCGGGTTCAATCCCCGTCGCGTCCCCCCGGCTGCCGCCGTGGCCCTCGGAGGTGCGGTGGCCGCCGACGAGACGCACGCCACGCTCGAGGCGCTATCGAACCCGATCCGCCGGAAGGCGCTGCTCCGCCTGGCCGAAGGGACCGCCTCGTTCGGGGACGCGATGCAGGCCGCAGGGCTCGACGACTCCCCCAAGATGGCCTTTCATCTGCGGAAGCTGGTCGACGCCGGGCTCGCCCTGCATGAGGGGGAGACCTATCGACTGACCACCCGCGGACTGGCCGGCGCACGACTCCTTCGGGACGCGACGTTCCTCCCCCCGACCGGGGACTCGGGAAACCTGGCGTTCCCGGGAGTCAAGCCCAGCGGGAAGCACGAGCGGTCCGGCTCCGGACGCTGATCCGCCCCGTACCTTCCCTCCGGTCGCCTCCGGGTTCGTCGCGCTCGAGACTGGAGCACCGGCCCAGAAGGATCTTGCCGTTGTCGGGTCGGAATCCGGCGAACGAGGTGCGACGGAGAAGCCACCGACCGTTCTCGACCGTCTCCGCCCATTCCGGGAAGCTTCAGGATACGCCCGCCGCGGACCAAGCTCCACGCGCAGCTCGCCTGGCCCGACGAACGACTCACTTCCAACGAGTCAGGATCTCGTCCCGATGGAAGATCCTCCGGCTCACCTGGAACAACGCAAGGACCAGCACGGCGAAGATTCCGGAGATGTACAACAGGTGGGTCGTGTCCAGGGAGAATCCGATCTCGCCGGCGACGTACAAGAAGATCAGGGGCACGAAGGTGATGCTGGCGTATTGCTGGGCGCTCCGAGCATCGGTAACGCGGGACGAAACGAGCACACTGAACTCGATCGCATACAGGCAGACCAGCGGGGTCAGGACGAACAGGATCACGAACATTTCCCAGTTCGGATAGAACAGGTACCCAAGGGCCCCCCGGGTCGCCGCGTCGATGAGTACTTGGAAGAGCGCGGACCCGGCCCAGATGGCGAGAATCGTGGGGACGAAGGCGGCCAGCGTTTTTCCGAGCAGGATCTCTCCGTCGGTCGTGGGAGTCGACAGGAGGGGCTCGAGACTCTTCTCGACCTTCTCGCCCACGATCGCGTAGGCCGCGATGGCCGTCGGGAGGCTCGCCGCCCCGATGACGAACCAGAAGCTGAAGGCGTTGATGAGCTGGGGGAGATAGGAGTTGAGCCCCGAGCCGCCGTTGGTCGCGACGATGTAGTTGACCAGCAGAGGGAATCCGATCGCGACCCCCAGGGGGAGGCCGATGAGGGGCCCCATGACACCCCACCGATGCCGGAAAATCCCCATATCATGCCGGGCGACGAGCCAGGCCTGGGACACCCTCATGGCGGAGGGTTCTCCTCGTGGACCAGCTTCAGGTAGACCTCTTCGAGCGACGGGGAGACTTGGGAGAGTTCGATGACCCTGCCCCCCGCGGCCACCACCGCCTCGGTGATATCCGGGTTTTCCCGATCGGGATCCTCGACGTCGATCAACAACCGATCGCCGGAGAGCTCCACCCCTTCCTTGTGGAGTGTTTGCTTTACGGCGGCGACGAGCTCTTCGGTCGGCCGCTGAAGTCGTACGGCCGTCCGCTTCCGAGAGAACCCGGACCGGAGCGATTCGACCGAGCCGGTCGTGAGGAGCCGCGTCCGGATGATGCCGACCCGGTCGCAGATCCGCTGCGCTTCATCGAGATTGTGGGTGTTCAGGAATATGGTCCGGTTCTCCTTCTTGAGTTCCAGAATGACGTCCCGGACCATCTTGGCCGCCTCCGGGTCCAGATTTGCGGTCGGCTCATCCAGGAAGAGCAGGATCGGGTCGTGCACCAGCGCCCGCGCGATGGCGACCTTTTGTTTCATCCCCTTGGAGTAGGTCGATACCGGCAGGTCCCTCTTCTCCCAGAGGTCCATCATCCGGAGCAGACGTTCGATGTTCTTCCGGAGGGTGGCGGGGTCCATCCGGTGAAGTCGCCCAAAGTACTCTAGATTCTGGTAGGCGCTCGTGCTGTCGTAGAGTCCCACGTTGTCGGGGAGGACTCCGATCCGTTGGCGAATCTTGAGCTCGTTCGCTTCCTCGCCGATTTCGTACCCGGCCACCTCGGCCCGGCCGCTCGTCTTCGAGATCAACGCCGCCAGCATCCGGACGGTCGTGGTCTTGCCGGCCCCGTTCGGGCCGAGGAAGCCGAAGACCTCCCCCTCGTCGATGTCCAATGAGATCTGGTCGACCGCTGTGAGGTTCCCGAATCGTTTCGTGAGCCCCTCGGCGTGGATCATGGCCCTCCTCCCGTGGGGTACCCGACATCTATTTGAGACCTGTCGCGGGGCGATGACCTGTGCTCCGTCCTGCCGCGCCGACGTCCGTCGCGCTGGGGTACATGGGCGTCGGACACGGGGTCCGTCGCAATTCTAGCCCGGAGCGGCTCATGTCCGCCCATCCCGCATGGGTCGGTCCCGACTCCACCGGGTCCTTCGGACGATCTGCACGATGGGCGGGAGGGGCACGGCCCTGCCGGCGGGTGATCGGGGTTGGATAGAACGGAACCCGGTGTTCGCTGGCTCCTTCGTTCGAGGGACCCGTCGGTGCGGTACTTTGCCCTCACCGACCTCCTGGGGAAGAACGATCGGTCCGGAGAGGTGCGGGCTGCGAAGCAACGAATCCCCCGGGGAGCGCGTCTACAGGCGCTCCTCTCCGGCCAGCGAGCCGATGGAGGGTTTGGAGTACATTGGTACAAGAAGTGGGCCGGGGCCACCTGGCGGCTGGTCTCCGCCGTCGAATTGGGGGTCTCTCCCGACAACGTGGTCGTCCGTCGCGCGGCGGAGCGTCTGCTCTCCCAACTCCCCCTGTCCCGGGTCGAACCGCACAGGATCGAGGGGCGATTCCGACTCCACGCGTCCGTGATCGGAAACCCGTTGGGAGTGTGCGCCCGGCTAGGTATGGCCCACGACCCCCGAGTCCGACGCATCGCCCATTCGCTCGTCCGTTGGCAATGGCCGGACGGCGGTTGGAATTGCGATCCGGCAAAGGAGGCGCGACACTCCTCATTCTACGAGAGCCTCGCCACCCTGTGGGGGCTCAGTGAATACCTACGGGCCACGCACGACGACGCCGTCCGAACGGCGGTGGAACGGGCTGTCGAGTTGTTCCTGAAGCATCGTCTGTTCCGGTCCTGTCACGGGGAGGAGGTCATCGACCCCCGATGGATGCGGCTCCACTACCCGGTCTACTGGCACTACGACATCCTGCAGGCGCTTCGGGTGCTGGATCGGGCCGGCAAACTGGGCGACCCGCGTACGGAGGAGGCTCTCGATCTCCTGGTGTCCCAGCGAGCCCAGGATGGGAGCTGGCATTCGGGGGGACGATTCTGGCGACCGGGACCCCCGACCGCCTCCAGCACGGAGGTCGTGGACTGGGGGAGCGACGGACCGAACGAGATGATCACCCTGAACTGCCTTCGGGTCCTTGTGGGCTCGGGCCGAATCTCCTAGAGCGGGCTGGAGGGCGTTGGTACTCCTGTCTGCGGGAGCGGTCGGGCGGGCCCGCCGGGATTCGAACCCGGGTTTGAGGCTCCGGAGGCCCCCGTGATATCCAAGCTATACTACGGGCCCTTTCCCGCTGCCGAAACTGGTTCGCAGAGGTTCGCTTCCGCTCCCGTCCTGGCCTCTTCGCCAACGACGGTCGAGCGCAGAGCGACCCTCCTCCGGACCCGTCCCGACGTTGCGGGGTGGTATAAGGGCCACTCCACGGGCGGCCCGGCGACGGTCATCCGGGAGGAGGCGGGGGGTTCGAGCTCGGCACGGCCGCGATGGCGGGGGGCGTCTTGTCGATGCTCCGGATCGTGGAAGGGGGCCGCGCCCCGACCGCCTCGGAGGGCGTACCAAGGTGGTCTTTCGGCGGGACCGGGACGGTGGCGGTCTCCCCGCCGAGGTCGAGGGTCCCCTCGACGGTCCCGTCGCCCGAATACGTCAGCGCGAACCCCATCCGCTTCATCAGCGAGATGGCGTGGCGGTTGTCGGCCAGCATGATGGAGTAGACCTTCCCGACCCCCATTTCGTAGGCGATCTCGAGGACCTGGTCGGCCAGCTTGGTCCCGAGTCCCATCCCCTGGAACTCGTCGGTGACGATGATGGCGAGCTCACCGGTCTTCCCGTCCGGCCCGAGGCTGAGACGACACACGCCCAAGATCCGGCGCTTTCCGTCCCGGGTCAGCTCCGGCACGATGGCGATCTCCCGGTCGTAGTCGATGTTGCAGTAGCGGACCCGAACTTCGTGCGGCGTGTCCTTGATGACCTGGAAGAAGCGGTAGCGGATCGCCTCTTCCGAGAACCCCCGGAACATCTCGAGCCACAGGGGCTCGTCCTCGGGCTTGATCGGGCGCAGGAGGACCTCCTCCCCGTTGCGCATCCGCCAGCGGGACTCGTACTTCTTCGGGTACGGGCTGATGACCAGGTGGGCATGGAGCCCGTGCTCCCGCACGGCCCGGTCTCGATCGATCAGGACCCGCGCGTCGAGGATGTGGACCTCGTTCTCGTTGAGGAGGAGCGGGTTGATGTCGATCTCCTTGATCTGGGGGAAGTCGACGAGGAGCTGGGAGAACAGGAGAAGCGTCCGCTCGAGCAGCTCGAGGTTGGCGCGCGGTTGGTTGCGGTAGCCCTTGAGGAGCTGGTAGACCTTGGTCTCCTCGAGCATCCGGCGGATGAGGGTGGTGTTGAGCGGTGGGAGGGCGACCCCGCAGTCCTTGTAGAGCTCGACCCCGACGCCACCCATGCCGAACAGGATGACCGGGCCGAAGACCGGGTCGGTCTTTCCCCCGACGATGAGCTCGTAGCCTCCCGCCCGGATCATCGGCTGGACGGTCACGCCCACGATCTGGGCGTTCGGCCGGTAGGCTTTGGCCCGGGCGACGAGCACGTCGAACTGATGACGCACCTCCTCCTCCGACTGGACGTCCAGTACGACCCCGCCCGCCTCCGATTTGTGCAGGATGTCCGGCGAGAGGATCTTAAGGACCACCGGGAATCCGAACTCGCGCGCGCGCGCGGCCGCCTCGTCCGCGGTCGCCGCGACCTCGGTCGCCACGACCGGGAAGCCGTAGTACCTCAGCAAGCGCTTCGACTCCTCCTCGGTCAGCGCCTCGCGGCCTTCTTGGGCGGCCGACTTGAGGAGGACCGAGATCGGGCGCTTCGGAGGGGCGGAGTCGACGGGCAGTTCCTCGGGCGTCTCGTAGAGGAGCTCGAGGTTCCTCCGGTACTCGCACATCGTGAGGAACGTCTTGACCGCCTCCTCCGGCGAGGAGTACGTTGGGATGTTGTGGGTCGCGAAGAACGCGTTCGCCTCCGTGACCGTGCCGGCTCCCAGGAACGACGCCAGGATCGTCTTGGTCTGGTAGGTCTTGGAGGAGACCACCTCCACGATCGTCCGCGCCACCTCGATCGGATGGATCATCGCCTGCGCGGTCAGCAGGAGCAGGATCCCGTCCACGTTGTCGTCCTCGAGGCAGGCCTCGAGCGCCGCCCGGTAGCGATCCGGGCCGGCGTCCCCGACCATGTCGATCGGGTTCCCGCGGCTCCAGAACGCCGGGAGGGCCGCGTTGAGCCGCTCCATCGTCTGTGGACTGAGTTCGGCCAGCTTGCCGCCCCGCGCGAGGAGCGCGTCGGACGACATGATGCCCGGGCCGCCGGCGTTCGTGATGATCGCGAGCCTCGGCCCTTTCGGAAGCGGCTGGGTGCTCAGCACCTCGGCCGCGTTGAACAGGTCCGCGATCTGGTCGACGCGGACGATCCCTGCCCGCTTGAAGGCGGCGTCGTAGATCTGGTCCTCGCCCGACATCGAGCCCGTGTGCGAGGCCACCGCCCGGGCGCTCTCCCGGAATCGCCCGGCCTTGACGACCACGATCGGCTTGGTCCGGGCAAAGTGCCGGGCGGCACTCATGAACTTGCGGGCGTGCGTGACCCCCTCGACGTACATCAGAATGCTTCGTGTGTGGGGGTCGCTGCCGAAGTAGTCGATGAGGTCCCCGAAGTCGACGTCGATCATCGACCCGACGGAGACGAAGGTCGAGAAGCCGACGTTCTCGTGGATCGCGACGTCGAGGATGGCGGAGCCGAGTGCCCCGCTCTGGGAGAGGAAGGCCACGGTCCCCGGTTTCGGGACCTTGGAGAGGAAGGTCCCGTTGAGCCGGGTCTCCGGCCGGATGATCCCGAGGCAGTTCGGGCCCACCAGACGAATGCCGTACTTGCGAGCGACCTCGAGCAGCTGGTCCTCGAGCAGCTTGCCCGCCGGTCCCGTCTCCTTGAATCCGGCCGAGAGGATGATGACCCCCTTCACCCCGGCCTGGCCGCACTGGTCGACCAGCTCGCATACGGTGCTCGCCGGGGTCGCGATGATCGCGAGGTCGACCGGTTCCGGTATCGATGCGACATCGGGGTAGGCCTTCTGGCCCAGTACCTCCGAGTGCCGGTTGTTGACGAAGTAGAACTTCCCTTCGAATTCACCGTGGGCGAAGTTGGTCGCGACCGCATGGCCCACCGACCCCACCGTGTCGTTCGCGCCGAGGATCGCGACGCTGCGGGGTTTGAAGATCTTGTCCAGGTTGTACGTCCCCATGTGCCCCTGCCCCCTTCGCTTGGCCCGGGGCACTCGAGCCTCCCCACCGTCCGGAAGAGGACGGTCGGGTTGGCGGGATCACCCTTTGGCAGTGCTACGAACCCGGGGGGCCTAAAAAAAAGGCGCGCGACGCGCTCGGTCGAGAAAAATCGACGGTGAACTCTTAAGCCGGGAGGGAGGGCGCCGGTTCCGGGTCTTGGGGCTCGGTCGGGAGGTCCTCCCCCTCACCTCGGGGCGGCCCGGCGCCGAAACGTTTACGAAGGGCCGGCCGCTGGGGCTTAGTGGCCCCTTGGGTCTGGAGGTTCCCGGAATGTGCGAGATCGTTAGCTCCTGTTCGATGCCGGGAACCGGGTAGCCGCTCGATCCCCGGCGCGGTAGCGCCTCCGAGAGACCGTCGACGGAACACCACCAGAACCACCAAGGGAATGCCCAACACACCGTACCTCGACGCCAGCGTACGCTGGAAGCTCAAGTCGGGCGCGATCGCCTTCCGGGAGCCCCGCACGGCCGAGGTCGCCGCCCAGCTGCTGGACAACGGATTCGTCACCGAGGTGCTCGGAACGATCGGCGCGGGCAAGGAGGCCGACGTCTTCCTTGCGCGGGACGGGAACCGGCTCGTCGTCGCAAAATGCTACCGCCTCTACCGCACTTCGAACCGCTCCCGCGGTGCGGTCAAGGCCGACGGGATGGGGCACCTCGCGCTGAAGGAGTTCGAACTGCTCGGTCATGCCTGGGCCCACCGGGCCCCGGTACCGGAGCCGATCCAGCGGGAGGAGAATGCCTTCACGATGGAGTACATCGGGGACGGTGACGGCCCCGCTCCCCAGCTGCGGCGGACGGCGCTCGAATCGCCCACCGAGTTCGCGCGGGAGCTGCTCGCGGGGATCGACGACCTCGCCCACGCCGGCATCGTCCACACCGACCTGAGCCCGTTCAACATCCTGGTGCACCGGGGCCACCCGGTCATCATCGACTTCGGCAAGGGTCTGTGGGTCGACCGGCTGGGCGCCTCCCCCTGGATCCGTCTCCACGAGGCGCGGACCGCGCTCGAGCACGCGCTGGAAACCCTGCGCCGGTACTTCGCGAGGTACGACGTCCCGTTCGAGACCGGCGAACTCCTCGGCCAGATCCTTCACGACATCGACCGGTTCGGCGTCGGTTCGGAGTGAACCGGACACCCGCCGCTACTCGAGATACGTCTTCAGCGGGGCCCAGTAGTACTGGCGCCAGCCGTCCGAGATGTCGGCGAAATCCGAGGTCGGGATCCCGTACTGGGCGAAGTCGAGTCGCGTCCCTTTCCCCACCTTGGTGAGGAGGAAATCGGCGATCGAGTAGTGGCCCTCGGGCCACCCGGTCGACCTCCAGGCGAGCACGATCCGACGGTCTTTCTCGAGGTGGACCACCACCCCCTCGAGGGAGCCGTCGTAGTGGGAAAAATGGCCACCGGGTTTGGCGGCCATGCGGGCCGCACCTCCGGAGAATTTCGCGTGTTCCTTCGGGTCGACCAGGGTAGTGTACACATCGTGCGGGCTCGCACGGATCGTCACGGACTGTCGAAGGTTCTTCACGGTCGTGGCGCCCCGTGATCGAACACGCCGCGCCACTACTTGAGGGCGGTACGTGGCGGGGCTTCCGGCCTACGCCTTGGGGGCCTTCGCCTTCGAAGGCGGGGGAGCCTTGGACTCGGAGTATCCGCAGCGCCCGCAGGAGCGACGGTCCTTGTGCTCCGCGAGGAACGTCCCCGGGCCGCACTTGGGGCAAGACCGGTGCGTGCGCTCGAGCGACTCGCCCTTGACGTTGTAGAGACCGACGCGAGCTTTGGCCAAGGGCACTACTCCTTCTTCGCGGGTTCCTCGGCCTTGGCCTCGGCGGCGGGTGCGGCCGGGGCGGCGGTTTCGGCGGGAGCGGCGGCGCCCTTCGCCACCTTCTCCTTGAGCCCGTTGCGAACCAGGATGTGACCCCGCTCGGTCGCTTTCGCGGCCTCGACGGTCTCGTAGACGATCGCCTCACCGCGGGTGGTCGCCGTGCCGTACCGGGCGTTCATCCGCTCGATGATGACGCGGTCCTTCGGTGCCTTCGTGAGCTTCGCGAACTCCCCGCGCACCTCATCGCGGCGGGGGGTCGCGGCGGTCGCGTGGCTCACCTCGAACGAATACTCCCGGCGGTGGAGCAGGGGGTTGGCCTTCTCCTCCAGGATCTTAATCTCCACGGCCCAGTCTCCTCGGTTCCATCCGCGCGATCAGTTGGCGTACATGTTCCTTCGCAACCGCATCGACGCGGACGAAGGAGACCCCCTCACCCGGGATACCGTATATAACGGTGGCCCCGGCGGGGAGCGATTCCACGAGAGCGAGGGAACCGAGATCCTCCTCGCCGTCGACCTCGATGAGGCCCCCGCCCGACGCCACCAGGTCGCGGACCGCCCGTCGGAGCGATTCGGTGAGAAGACCGGCCGGGTTCCGGACTCGGACCCGCCGGACGGCGGCCAAGGCTCGGAAGGCGTCGGCGGCGATCGGCTCGTTGCGCTGGGTCTTGTAATCGACGATCCCCACGAGCGGGGGTCGGCCCAGCTGAAGACACCGCTCGGTGACCCGGTCGCCGCAGGCGGCGAACAGCACGAGCTCCTCGATGTGATGGTCGGCGTTCGCGCCGGAGTAGACGGGACCGTACTTTTGGGCCAGGAGGGGGCGGAGAGACTCGGGGACGGCCCAGGCCGTCTCGTCACTTGACGCGGAGCGCGTACCGGCCCGCGGCATGGATCCCCATCTTCCGGGCGATATCGGAGCGCTCGGGGTCGATCACGACCAAGTATCCCTGCCATTCTCGGGAGACCTCGCCCCCGCACTTCGGGCATTTGGCCTGGTCGGTGATCGTGCGGCAGTTCTTGCAGGCCTTGAGGTTCATCATGCCGCACCACCGGCCGGCTTCGCGGCGGCGGGCTTCGCCGCCGCCGGCGCAGCGGGCTTGGCGGGGACGGGCTTCTTCGCGGCCGGCGCCGCGGCGGGGCGCTTACCGGACTTCTCGTCCGCCTTCTTGTGGGCTTCCTGGATCCACTCGAGCCGGCCGAGCGCGGGTTGGCGCATCGTGAGCCCGATGCGGCTGTCCCGCGGCGATATCTCGGAGAGGGAGAGCGACACGACACGGGCCCGGACCTTGTAGCCGACCTTCAGGTCGCGCTTCGTCTCGACGCCGACCAACCGCTGGTTGTGCTCGTCGATGTTGACCCGGTCGTCCATGACCTGGGAGACGTGCAAGAGGCCATCCAACGGCCCGAAGCGAACGAACGCGCCGAACTTCCGGATCTCGACGACGGCCCCCTCGACGACCTCCTGGATCTCGGGCCGGAACAGGAGCGCCTCGTACTCGACCTCCTGATAGACCCCACCGTCCCCGTGGATGATGTGGCCCTCGCCGATCGACTTTACGTCGCGGATCGTCACGGCCAGGTTCTGGCCGTCCACGAGCTTCCCCTCGAACTGCTGCTGGGCGAGCTCGGTCAGGACCGTATCCACCTCAGCGCCGAGCCGCTCCGGAGGGATGCGGACGACGTCGCGTCGGTGGTCGAGATAATACATGCTTCGCGCGCGAGTTGCGTGCGGTATAAGATTCTTGGGGTCCGGCCGGCTTTGGCCGAGAACCAGTTTCTGTGGAGGACTTGAGTCGCAGGGCGCTCGGTTTCTGTGCAGGGGTGCTAGTTTTCGTAAAGGGAGGCGTCGGTGGGCCAAGCCCGCGGGGATATCGGATAGGTGCACGTAGCTCGGACGACGCTCGGCCGTACGGTCGACGATTGTTTACCGGCCCCGGGCGGGCCGTCCGGCGCGATAGTCCGCCTCGATGGCCGTGGCGAACCGGGCCCACGTCCTCGCGACCTGGGCGCGGAGTGCTTCGCGAGTCGGGAATTTCGGGGTGACCCAGCGTTCGGTGACCAACAGGTGAAGTCGCGTTCGCGCGCGGCCGACAGAGCTGACCCGGTAGTCCAAGGACTGCCGGTCGGCCTCGTCGATCTGGTCGAGGTGCCAGGAGCGGGGGGGATTGAGACGAACCAAATCGACTGCGATCGCGGGTTCGCGACCGGTACCCCGGGCCACGCGAATCCGCAGCACCCGGCGGGGCGAAATTTTGACCACACGGAAGCTCGGGCCGGGACGCCGGCTCGAGAATCGTCCGTCGTCGCTCCGGTAGTCCGTGCACCAATCATACACGTAGCGCGACGGGGCGTGAATCACGAGGGAGAGACGCACCGTGGTGGTCCCGTAGACCCGGTGGCCCAGTTCCGGCATGTGCCGGGAAACTGGTGGGACGTCTTAAGCCCGGTTCCGGGAGCGGCCCCGAAGCCCTCCAGAGCGCCGACGGCATTGCCCGAGAGCTGGATTCTGTTCGAGGGCGGTGATGCGGGCGTTTGGTTTCCGTACGCCCGTCCGGGTTCCTGCGCGAGGGGGCGACCTTCGATGTTTTGCGCGAATCCTAGGACGAACGAGTTCCCGGCACCTCAGTGGAGCCATTCTTTCCCATGACCTCCCGAGCGAGGATTGCGGTCAATCCCACGACGACGAACAGGGCCGCCGCAGCGTAGAAGCAATACTGGAACGCGTCTCTCGTAGGAAGCGTCAGCACGCGGCCGGCCACGACCGACGTCGATACGATCGTGGAGAGGATGGCTCCGGACAGGGGAGCTCCCAGACTTTGGCCGATGTATCGGAACGAGGAGTTGAGCGCGGTTCCGAGGCCCATTTCGCCCTTCTCCAAGGAGAGAACCAGGAGGTTCTGAATCGACACCGTGATGCAACTACTGCCGACCGCGTACGCCGCCAGGTACACTGCGACCTCCGTCGGGTTGGTCGACGTCGAGAGGAGCAGGAATCCGATGACGGCGATCGCGGACCCAACATAGAGGAACGGTTTCACCCCCCACGCAGGGATCACTACGCCGACGGCATAGGCGACCGGCAAACCGACGATCACCACGGGAAGCAGAAGGAGTCCCGTTTGGACGATGTCCAGCCCAAACCCGCTCGGGGGCGGCAACTGCGCGAGGTACGTGAATGCCTGAAACACCATGAATGTCGACACGCCAGATACGAGGATCATTACATTGGAAACCAGGATGTTCCGTCGACGCAAGAGCCGGAGGTCTAGGACCGGCTCGGCCAGTCGACGCTCGTACCCTGCGAGCGGGAGTATCGCGGAGAAGCCCCCCAGCACCAGGGCGAGGACGGGCGCGGATGTCCACCCCCATGTCGCACCCTCCGATAATCCGAGAACGATCGAGGTGAGGGAGACCCCGAGCCACCCGGCACCAACATAGTCGAGATGGACTCCGGGCTTCAGGTTGGTCGACTCGCGAACAACCAGCGCGGTGAGCACGGTAAGGAGCAGGATGATCGGCAGGGCCAGGTAGTAATTCCCCTGCCAGTGATCGTCGGAAGTGACCACCGCGCCGACGAGGAGCCCGGCGGCGGCTCCGGCAATCTGGATCGCGCTGATGAGGCCCTGAGCCCGGGGAACCATGTTCCGGGGGAACTGTTCTCGGGCGAGACTGAAGCACAGTGGGATGGCCCCCAGCCCGATTCCCTGGAAGAATCTGGACGCCGCGATGAGGCCGAAGGTCGGCGCCAAGGAGGTGGTCGTTGCGACCACGAGGTACGCGGAGAGCGTGTAGAGCATCACCCGCTTCTTGCCGTAGATATCGCCGAGCTTGCCGACGATCGGCATGATGGCGACACCGAACACAGTGTAGAGCGAGATCAGCAGACTCGTCTGAGCGATGCTCACTCCATACTCGGCCGAAATCGTCGGAAGCGCCGGGGTGAGCATCATGTCGACATAGATGATCAGCCCCGGAATCAGGGCGAGCAGCACCAGCGTTCGGTTGGCGTAGGATTTGTCAAAGCTCGGACCGCCCGTCGGGGACCCGTCGCCCGGCCTACCCCGACCTTGTGCCATTGAATGCGCCAACTCCGCCCCCCCGTATAGGATACTTCTGTATCTTACGAAAAGGAAGGCATTATTAGAAACTATCGTATCCTGTGTTCGATGAATGATCCGCGGAGGTCGGGCCGTCGGGGACCGGGTAGACGGGCCCCAATCGTCTCACGTCGGAGGGGAGTGGTTCTCGAGGAAGCCATCCTCCAGGCGACGTGGGCCGAGCTGGAGAAAGGGGGATATGACGGCCTCACCATCGACCGTGTCGCGGCCCGAGCACATACCAGCAAGCCGGTGATCTATCGTCGGTGGAGAAACCGTGCCCAGCTCGTATTGGCGGCACTTCGCAGCCGAATGGGAAGGACCGCGGACAACATTCCTGACACCGGAACCCTGCGGGAGGATGTCCTCCAGTTGCTGCGCGGACTGAATGGACGGTTCCAGAGGACTCCGAAGGACGTTTTGCGAGGGCTTCTGGTGGATGCGGCCTCGCTCGACAGGTCGGGCCACCCCGTGTTCGAGGTCGTACCCGATGTCATGGCCGTGATTCTACAGCGAGCCCGAAGCCGGGGCGAAGTTTCGGCGAACCGGATTTCGGCGCGAATCGCACGGTTGCCGGTCGACCTCTATCGTCACGAGATGTTCGTGATCCAGGACGTGGTTCCCGAACCGGTGTTGGAAGAGATCGTGGACCAAATCTTCCTCCCTCTCGTCCTAGGTTGAGTCGAGCGCGCGAACGGCGTCGACGTCCGAGTCTCGGGTTCGCCGTGATGGGACCCGCCGGATCGGATCTCGGGTACCCTGACCTCCCACCCAGGGTACGAGGGGTCCAAGGTAATGTAAGACGTATGGAGGTGGGAAGGCCTTGGTGCCATCGACCGCTCCCCTCCAGAGCCCCCCGACCGCCGTGGGGACGCCCCGGCTGACCGCGCTGGACATCGCGCTGCTCGCGGCGCTCGCGCTACTGTGGGGCGTGGCCTACATCTTCATCCGGCAGGGGATCGTCCTCGGATTCTCGCCGCTGCTGTTCGCCTCGGTACGGTACCTCCTCTCGGCCGCGGGCTTTGCGGCGTTGGCCGTGGCTCGGCGCGAATCCTTCCCGGGCCGAGGGGCGCTGCTCGTCTCCGGCGGGGTGGGTGGGGTGTTCATCATCGGATTGTACGGGGGGTTCCTCTACTGGGGGGAGCAGTACACCACGGGCGGCTACGCCTCCGTCCTGGCGGCGACCGCGCCCATCCTTACGGTCGTCATCGCCTACTCCCTCCTGCCGTCGGAGCGGTTCAGCCCCCTCGCGCTGGTCGGGCTGGCGATCGGCTTCGTCGGCACGGTCGTCCTCGTGGTCCCGACGCTGCTCGGCGGCCCGGTGGGAACCTGGCCCGGCCCCCTGTTCGTCCTCGGCGCCTTTCTCAGCACCGCGATCGGCACCGTCCTACTTCGCCGCATCGGGAGCGGACGGCAGGGCCTCTGGCAGATCGGGACCCAGTTCGCGGTAGCGGGCGTCCTGCTCGGGGTCGCAGGGACGGTGCTGCCCATCCCGAGGGCCTTCCCTCTGTCCGCCGGAGTCTGGTATGCCCTCGCGGGCCTGGTGATCCTCTCGTCCCTGATGGGGTATTTCGTCTACTTCACCCTCCATCATCGCGTGGGGCCGGTCCGAGCGAACATCGTGGCCTACCTCGTCCCGCTCGTCGGGGTCGGGATCGGGTCAGGGTTGCTGGGGGAACCGCTCACCCTCTGGGAAGTCGGGGGGTTCCTCATCGTGATCGTCGGCCTCACCCTCGTCCTCCGGGAAGCCAGCCGTCGTGCGGTCGTCGCCGCGGGGACAGTGGGCCGGTCGGACGGCTCTCCGCGGTGATCGACCACCGACCCCTCGACCTGGGATACCTCCTCAGCTCGAGCCGAGGAGAGGCACCGCCGGGGTACGGTCGGCAAACTTCCAACCGGGGAACCGCCGCCGGAGTACCGGAACCCACGACGCCCAGGCCCAGTCGCCCGTCCAGCGGGGCGCGATCGGCGTCGGTGCCGCCCCGTCCGAGTCGATGCGGAACCCCCAGCGGACCCCCGCGAGCGGCTCGAGCGGCGACTCCGGTCGACCGTCCGCCGGCGCGACCGACGGCACCGTGCAGAGGAACAGGTCGGCCTCCCACAGGACGGCCCGCCGCGCCGGCCGGGTGGGGGCGTCGAAGAAAGTCGGCGCGTAGCCGACCGCCGCATACGGGACCTCCTTCCCCTGGAGGAACCAGATGGGGTCGTGCTCGGAGCTGAACGAGGTTCCGCGAGGGTCGCGCTCGTTCACGAACTGGATCCAGCCGAGCCAGTTGTTGTATCCCCGGCCGCGGGGCTCCACGCGGGCCAGGAGGCCGGGAAACCCGGAGTGGGCTTCCCGCTCCTCCGGGGAGGCGCCCTGCATCGCGGTCCCGAACACGGCCTCCCATCCCGCCGCCTCGGCGTGCGGGATCGGTGCCATCGCGACGGTCACCCGCCCTCGATGGGTCCCTCCCTCGAACGTGGTCTCGAGCAGCGGTGCACCCTCGAACGGGGACCGGGGTTCCCCGTCCGGGGCCGGGACATTCGCCGTGCGGGACTCTCTCATCGGCCGGATGGTGGCTTGCATGGGTGCCTCGGAGGACCCATCGGCCGGGACCTCCATGGCCCGGACGCACCCCGCGAGTCAACGACCGGAACTCACCGGTGGTTCGCCGTTCCGGGGGCCGCTCCCCGGAGGCTCCCGCTACGGGGGAGGGATCCCCAGCGTCCGGTCGGTGATGGCGATCGAGTGGGCCGCGTCGGGCGCGAGGTCGAACATCGCGCGGATCGCATCGATCGTCTCCGGGACGACGATCGATTCCTGGTGGATCGCCTGAAAAAAGTAGGCGCTCTTCCCGTCCACTCGGAGGCCGTTCTCCCACAGGACGTTCTCCATCATGTCCTGATGCCCGATGCCCCGGTCGCGGGCGAACTCCATGACCTGGGGGGTACCGTCGACCCCGGCCCAGGGCGAAAAGACGCGGAACCTCGGGGTCGAGCGGAACGCGGCGAGCAGCTCCGCGTTGTCGCCGGGCGGGGTCGTGAACTGGACGTGGTTGACGTGGACGTGCATGAGGGTCGTGGGAACGACGACCGCGGTGGTCGCGATGTGGAGGTCGGGGAAGATCGTGTTGACGTCATGTCCGTGGTGGGAGGGGAGCTGGAACGTCGGCATGATACCGTTGATGGGACCGCGATTGGTCTCGGCCGGGTCGGCGGCGCGCCGTACGATCGTGGCCTCCCATTGCTCGACCGGCCAACGGGAGGTGAGCACCGAGACGGCGCGGGAGAGTCCCGTGGTGTTGCAGGAGACGACCCGGATCGTTCGCTTCCCCTTTCCAGCGGAGTAGTTCGCGAGGGCGCTGAACGAGACCTGCGCCACGTCCGATTTCTCCCCCCCCTGGAAGATCGCCCGGACCCCGGCCGCCTGGTACAGTTTGGCGTTCTCCCGACCGATCTTATCCGGAGCGGCGTCGACGACGACGTCGACCTCCCGGAACAGGTCTTCGACCCGACCCGCGACCGGAAGGCCGGCTTGGTCGAACGCCTCTTGAGTCCCGGACCCCGCGAGGTACAGCTTGAAGCCCTTGGCCACGGCGCGTTCGGCCTCGAAGTTGGGCCGGGTCTTGGCGACCCCGACCAGCTTCATGTCCGGCTGTTTCGCGACCGCATCGGCGACCCGTTTCCCGATCGTCCCGTAGCCGTTGACCGCGACCCGAACCGTCATCGATGGGCTCCGGCGAATCAAGGACGGGCGTGTTTAAAGGCGTAACCGGGACCCCCGAACGCTATACGCCCGGAGGGCGGTTCCGGCGGGAGAACCATGGATTTCCGACTGACCGACGAGGAGGAGGCATTCCAGGCGGCCGTGCGGAAGTTCGGTGACAAGGTCCTGCGGCCCAACGAGCGCCGGATCGACGCCGAGGGACGGATCCCGGACGACGTGCTCGCGGGCATGGCGGACATCGGACTGCTCGCGATGCCCGTTCCCACGGACTACGGCGGGATGGGCGCGTCGGCCGTCCTGACCGAGATCGCGGCCGAAGAGGTCGGACGGGGCGACTTTTCCATGGCCACTGCGGTGTTCTTCCTTCTGGAGGCCGGCTGGGGGTACATCCTCGCGGCCCACGGCACGGAGGAGGCGAAGAAGGAGGTCCTCCCGCCGGTCTGCGCCGGAAAGGCGTTCCTCGGGATCGCCACCACCGAGCCCACGGGGGGCAGCGACCTTGCGAACATGCGGACGACCTCACGCAAGACCGAGGGCGGGTTCTCGATCCGGGGAGAGAAGTCGTTCATCTCGGGCGTGGAGGAAGCCAAACGGCTCGGCGGCGGCCATCTGACGCTCACGAAGGCCGCCGAGGGGGGATTCCGGTTCGTCTACGTCCCGACACGCTCGACCGGGATCACGACCCAGAAGTTCGACAACATGGGCCGGATGGGGATCTCGACCGGTGCCCTCTCCTACCAGGACGCCGCGGTCCCCTCCAAGTACCTTCTCGGCACGGACGGGAAGGGGTTCGACATCGCGATGGAGGGATTCTCCGTCGCCCGGACGTTCGTGAGCGCGGCCTGCATCGGTGCGGCCGAACGGGCGCTCGAGACCGGCATGGCGTACATCCGGGAACGGCAGGTGTTCGGCCAGCCGCTCGGCAAGTTCGAGGCGATCCAGTTCGAGCTGGTCGACCTGTGGACCCAGCTGGAAGCCGTCAAGTGGCAGTGCCGCCGGGCGGCCTGGCTCCTCGACACCTACACCCTGAAGGGCGACCACTCCCACCGCTCCGAGGTCAACCGGACCGTGGCGAGCGTGAAGCTCACGGCCCCCCAGATCTCGTTCGAGTGCGTGAAGCGGGTCATGATGTGGTTCGGCGCGGCCGGCTACACTAAGGACGTCGGGCTCGAGCTCGGCTTCCGCGGGATCATGTCCTACCTCGTCGGTGCCGAGGGTGGGCTCAACGTCATGCGGATCATCCTCGGTCGGGAGCTCCTCGGGAAGGAGTTCATCCCCTACAAGTGACGCCCCGATGACGGCTCCGCGCGGTCGTCGGACGGCGGCGATCGACGAGCGGGAGTTCCACGACTGGCTCGGTCGGCACCTCACCGGTCCGGCCCGGGGCCTCCTTCCGCTCGGGGACGATGCCGCAGTGCTCCGAGTGCCACCGGGACGGGTCGCGGTCCTCTCGACCGATTCCCTCGTGGAGGGTACGCATTTCCTACCGGACTCGCCGCCAGCCCGCATCGGGGCCGCCGCGGCCAACGTCAGTCTCTCCGACCTCGCCGCCAAGGGCGCGCAGCCGGCCGGGCTCCTCCTCGCGGTGATCGTTCCCCCGGGGACCCCCCGGGCGTGGGTCCAGGCGCTCGTCCGAGGAGCGGACCGTGCGGGCGCGGCGGCCGGGGCCCCCCTCGTGGGCGGGGACACCAAACCCGGGGCGGTGCGGGCGGTGGTCAGCACCGTGCTCGGGTGGAGCCGCCCGGACCGACTCGCCCCGCGGACCGGGGCGAAGCCGGGCGACCGACTGCTGACGACCGGCCCGGTCGGAAGGGGAGGTCTGGCGGCCCTCCGATTAGCCCACGCGCCCCGGAGTTCCCCGAAGCGGCGTCGGGCGCTCGTCGACCTGCTCGCGGTCCAACCCCGGTTGCGGGAGGGTCGGGCCTTGGCCGAGTTCGCCCACGCGATGCTCGACACGTCGGACGGACTCGCCGACGCCAGCTGGTTGATGGCCCGTGCCAGCGGGTGCCGCGTGACCATCGAAGAGGACCGGCTCCCGTTCCTTTCCGGATTGCGCGCCCTCCCCGTTCCGCCCCCGGAACGGCGCGCGATCGCGTTCTACGGCGGTGACTACGAACTCCTGGCGGCAGTACCGGCGGCCTCCGTGCAGCCGGCCCGAACGGCCGTCCGCCGGGCGGGGGGCCAACTCCTCGAGGTCGGCCGGATCGAGCCCGGCCGCGACGCATGGCTGGAGAGCGCCGGCCGCTGCCACCCCCTCCCGGCTGGAGGGTGGCGTCCGTTCTCCCGGCGCGGCCCCGGACTTATGTCATAACCGTTTCGTCATTTGTCGTTCACCGTGTCGCGCCCTCGCAAGGTCGCGGTAGCCTCAAGTAGCCGAAACCGAGTTCTTGCCGTACCCTGGGGTAGCGTAAATGCCGAGCAAGGAAGTTAGTGCAAACCCGTTCGAGACCGCGAAACAACAGATCGACATTGTCGCCGACCTGATCGGTATCACACCGGGAGTCCGCGATGTGCTGAAGCACCCCAAGCGGGAGCTCACGGTCAACTTCCCGGTCCGGATGGATGACGGGTCGTACAAGGTGTACACCGGCTACCGCGTCCAGTACAACATGGCGCGCGGACCCTCCAAGGGCGGTATCCGCTACCACCCCGGCGTGACCCTGGACGAGGTCCGGGCGCTCGCCGCGTGGATGACCTGGAAGTGCGCGGTCGTCAACATCCCCTACGGCGGCGCGAAGGGCGGCGTCATAGTCGACCCCAAGAAGCTCTCCCAGGGGGAGCTGGAACGCCTCACCCGCCGGTACGCGACCGAGATTGCCCCGATCATCGGCCCGGAGATGGATATCCCGGCCCCGGACGTCTACACCGACAGCCAGACCATGGCGTGGATCATGGACACGTACTCGATGCTGAAGGGCTACTCCGTCCCGGGCGTCGTGACCGGCAAGCCGATCAGCCTCGGCGGCAGTGAAGGCCGCGGGGAAGCGACCGGACGCGGCTGCGCGTACACCATCCGCGAGGCCGCGAAGGACGCGGGCGTGAAGGTCAAGGGCGGCTCGGTCGCCGTCCAGGGCTTCGGAAACGCCGGCAGCATCTGCGCGAAGATCCTCTACGACGAGCAGGGGGCCAAGATCGTCGCCGCGTCGGACACGAAGGGCGGCATCTGGAACGCGGACGGGTTCAACCCGCACGCGGTCGAGGCCCACAAGATGAAGACCGGCTCGGTCGTCGGGTTCCCGGGCGCCAAGTCGATCACGAACGAGGAGGTCCTCGAGTCGAAGGTCGACATCCTGGTCCCCGCCGCCCTCGAGAACGTCCTGACGGCGAAGAACGCGGACAAGGTCCAGGCCCGCATCATCGGCGAGGCCGCGAACGGTCCGACGCTCCCCGAGGCGGACAAGGTCTTCTTCGAGAAGAAGATCACCGTCCTGCCCGACATCCTCGCGAACGCGGGCGGTGTCACCGTCAGCTACTTCGAGTGGGCGCAGAACATCCAGGGGTACTTCTGGACCCTCGCCGAGGTCAACCAGCGCCTCGAGCGGACCATGGTGGACTCCTACCAGGCGGTCCACAAGGTCGCGATGGAGCGCAAGGTCAACAACCGCACGGCGGCCTACGTGGTCGCCGTCCAGCGTGTCGTGGACGCGATCCGCCTCCGCGGCATCTACCCCTAGATCGACCGAATGGCCGACCTCCCGCGCTGCCGACGGGCGACGTGGGACGACGTCGACCGCTGGGCGGACCGGCTCGCCGAGCTGGTCCGCTCGGCCAACCATTTCCCCGACACCTTGGTCGGGCTCACCCGCGGCGGGTGGGTCCCCTCCCGAATGCTCTCCGACCGCCTGGGCGTGAAGCGGCTCGTTTCCGTGCGCGCCCAGCACTGGGGCGTCACCGCGACCCCCGACGGGGTCGCCTCCCTCAGCGAGGGGCTTTCGGGCCCGATCCGCGGAGAGAAGGTCCTCATCGTCGACGACATCACCGACACCGGCGAGAGTCTCCAGCTCGCCCTCGAGCACGTCCGGGCCGCGGGGCCCACCCGGGCCGAGACCGCGACGTTCCTCCACATCCCGCACTCGAAGGTCGTACCTACGTACTACGCTGAGGAGATCCCGCGCGACGCGTGGGTCTGGGTGGTCTTCCCCTGGAACTACTGGGAGGACCTGGTCGTGCTCTCCCGCAAGGCGGCCGAGATCGCGCCCGGTCTCCCGGCGGTCCGGACCACGCTGCGCGAGCGCTGCGGCCTCGACGTCCCGATGCACGACCTCGAGAAGATCGCCCGGTACACCCGACTCGATCCCCCCTGACCCCTCGGCGCACCTCCCCGGCCTACGGGGTTTATCTCGGCCGGACGGTTGCGCGGGGCATGGCGAAGGTCAAGGTCGAGTTCGTCTATGCCGGGCTCCGGGTCCGCGACCTCGCCCGATCGCTGAGGTTCTACCGGAAGCTCGGCTTCCGCGTGGCCCACCGTGGGACCATGGGCCACGGGGGCCGCTGGGTGCAGTTGGTGTTCCCGGGCGCGAAGGAGCGCATCGAGCTCAATTTCTACCCGCGGTCGAACCCGTACTACGAGCCCGTCCGACGCGGGACGGAGTTCGACCATTTCGGATTCCGCGTCTCCGATGTCGAAGCGTGGGAACGCGAGCTTCGGCGACGGAGATTCCCGGTCGCGGCCCGGATCCGCGAGGCGCACGAGAACCTCGTCTACACGCGCGACCCGGACGGGAACTGGATCGAGTTCTTCGGGCCCGTCCCCGAGTGAGCCCCCGCGCTCCGGCCGTTGGGCCGCTTCAGCCGGAGGTGGACGCCTCGACGGTCGACCGCCGGGCGACCGCCTTCCAGTACTGCGAGAGGCCACCGGCACCGAAGAGGAGCCCGAACCCGACCGCGAGCAGCGCGATCAGGACCGGCAGCTGGCTCGAGCCGATCGCACCCTCGAGGTAGCGCACGAGGTAGACGATCCCGGCGCTGAGCACGCCGGTGCCGATGATCGAGGTCGTCGCGACCCAGAAGTTCCGGGGGAAGCGGCCCCGCGCGAACGTTCGACGGACGGCCCGGCCGAACTCCCAGACGAGCGCGCCCGCGACCCACCAGAGGAGCGCGGTCTGGAGGAACAGGAGGACGCGGAGCAGCGGAGCGAGCGCCGGGGCCCCGGCGTAGGCGTTGTATCCCTCGAGGAAGCCGACGCCCACGAGCGCGATCGCGAACAGGCCGAACCCGAACGCGGCCGACCCCTGCCGGATGTCGGTCGAGGCGGAGCGGAGCGAGTCGATGATCGCCTCATCGATGTCGAACGTCCAGAAGACGAGGTAGACCCCGAGCAGGATCGACAGCCCGATGATGCCCCACAGGAAGACCCCGCCGGCGGCGGCGATCCCGAGCGTGAGCAGGACGAGCGCGAACGGCAGCACGGTCTTGGCCCGCAGCTTCGGGTCCTTCAGCGCGCGGATGACCGTGTAGTACGTCGATTCGATCGACGCCGACTGGCGGATGTAGACCCGGCGAACGCCGTCCACGCGCACGCGGGAGGCGAGGATCGGGAACAGGTACTCGTCCTCGGCCCCGTCGCTCACGAGGTAGGCGGACGTCGCCTTCACCGTCGCAAGGACGTGGTCGAACTGGTCGGCGACGCGGCGGTCCGAGAGCACTCCGACCTTGGGAGACCCAGTGAGAATGCAGACCTCGCAGTCCTCGCCCGCGCCCCGCAGTTCGTCGAGGAGGCTCACGGCGGCGAAGATCGCGTTCGTGTCCGAGTCTTCCGGGTCGACGATCGCGAGCCGTGTCGCGGCGTCGATCGCGTCCGCGCGGCCGACGATCGGCCCCTGGACGCCAGCCTTCCGGCCCAAGTCGTCATCGCGGTCCACGCAGACGACCAGGCGCATGGCCCTCCTAGCATGACCGGACCGTGGCTTAACGGCTCGGGTGAATCCCACTTCACCCGGAGCCCCGTCGCGGCCCGCGCGGAGAGGCTTATAGCCCCCAGCTCCCCCTCGGCGTCCGTATGGCCACCCTCCCCGACAAGCGGACCGACTTCATCGAGTGGTACCTCGCCGTGGTCGAGTCGGCCGGCCTCTCCGACAAGCGCTACCCCGTGAAGGGGATGAACGTCTGGACCCCGTACGGGTTCCGGGCGCGCCGGAACCTCGACCGGATCCTCATCCGGGAGATCGAGGCGACCGGGTCGGAGGCGGTCGAGTTCCCGGCGCTCATCCCCCAGACGGAGTTCGCGAAGGAGAAGGAGCACATCAAAGGGTTCGACGCGCAGGTCTACTGGGTGACGAAGGGTGGCTCCAACGACCTCGACATCCCGCTCGTCCTCCGCCCCACGAGCGAGACGGCGATGTACCCCGTGTTCGCCCTCTGGGTCCGATCCCACCAGGACCTGCCGCTCAACGTCTACCAGATCGTCAACACGTTCCGGTACGAGACGAAGACGACCCGCCCGTTCATCCGGGTCCGCGAGATCCACTTCTTCGAAGAGCACACCTGCCAGGTCGACCAGGCCGCGGCCACCGCACGGGTCCGGTCGAACCTCGCCGCGTTCGAGCGGATGGCGGCCGCCTTCGCACTCCCGTTCGTCCCGGTTCGGCGCCCGGAATGGGACAAGTTCGCCGGCGCGTTCTACTCGATCGCCTTGGACATCCCCATCGGCGAGGGACGGACGCTCCAGATCGGGAGCGTGCACCACTACCTCGAGAACTTCTCCCGGCCCTACGGGATCCAGTATGAGGCGGCCGACGGGTCGACGAAGCACGTCCATCAGACCACGTTCGGGCTCTCCGAGCGGTTGCTCGGGGCGGTCCTCTCGGTCCACGGCGACTCCAAGGGGGCCGTCTTCCCGCGCGAGGTGGCCCCGTACGAGGTGGTCGTCGTCCCGATCCTCTCTGCAGCGTCGGGCGACGCACCGACCCGGGCGGCGAACGAGATCGTGGCCCGCCTCACCACCGCGGGTCTCCGGGTCCACCTCGATACCCGGGACGACCGGCCCGGGGCGAAGTACTACTACTGGGAGCTCCGGGGCGCCCCGCTGCGGCTCGAGGTCGGCGCCCGCGAGGCGGCGGCCCGCACCGCGAGCGCCGTCGACCGGCTGGGCACCCGCGGACTCGTCGCGCTCGATACCCTCGAGGCGGACGTCGAGCGCGCGCTCGCCGCCTTCGACCGCGCGCTGCTCGAGAAGGCCCGCGCGGAGTTTGCCGGGGCGTTCGCCCTCGCAGGCTCGGTGGACGACCTCCGCGGTTCCAAGCAGGTGCGCCAGCTCGCCTGGTGCGGGAGCGAGGTCTGCGGCCACGCCATCGAGCAGGCGATCGACGGCGCGCTCCTCGGGACCCCCGAGGGAGCCCCCCCGATCGCCGCGCCGTTGCCGCCCGGATGCCTGGTCTGCGGGTCTACCGACGGGGTGCGATGGGCGCTCGCGGCGCGACCCCTCTAGGGACGCGGGCGAACTTCACCGCGGGGGCGCGGGGGCGGGCGGGTTGGGCAGGACCAGCCACATACCGGCCAGTCCGAACAGGAGCATCGTGATGGTGACGGCGTACACCCCGTTGTCGATCCAGACGCCGTAGTTGAGGCCCCAGCCGACGTAGAACAGCACGGCGAGAACGACCAGGGCGGCGAACGCCCAGAACGTCACTTGACGCGTGAACGGCATCCCCCACCGAGAGACCGTTCCGGTATCGGCCGTCTCGTCGGGAGGCATCGCGGGCCGCCGAGCCGGGGTCCGTTAGATAACCCTTGCGGCCGCCCCATCGTGCGGTGCTCGGCCGGCGGGACTCCCGCCCGCTCCCTCGGAGGAGGGCTTTAACTCCGTGCCCGGCCTAGAACTCCTCCAATGCCCGACCGTGGGGGCGTGGCCGTCGGCGCCGAGGAGCGCCCCGCGCGGCCCCTGCCCGGTGACCTGACCGCGGAGGAGCACCGGATCCTCGCCTATGCGAGCGCCATCGGCTCCGAATTCGACTTTCAGCTCCTGGTCGCGGCCATGGCGGCGAACGAAGAGGAGCTGGCGGAGCAGCTCGAGACCCTGGTCCACCGGGGGATCCTGACCGAACGCCTCGGCGGCGACCGGTTCGCGTTCAAGGAGGAGGAGTTCCGCGCACGGATCTACCGCTCGTTGACCGAAAGCCGCCTTCGGGTCCTGCATCGGAAGATCGCGGAGGCGCTCGAATCGATCCGGCCGGGACCGCCCCCCGAGCTGTTCGCCGACCTCGGCCGCCACTACTTTCTCGGGAAGGTGACGGCAAAGTCCCTCGAGTACAACCGTCGCGCGGGGGAACGGGCCCGCGCCGCCGACGAACCCGAGCGGGCGATCCACCATTTTGAGCGGGTGCTGCTCGACCTCGCGACCCAGCCCGATTCGCACGCGGCCGAAGAGGCCGCGATCACGGAGGTGCTCGGCGACCTCTACTACTCCGTGGGGAACTTCGCCTCGGCCGACCGGTACTACGGGCAGGCCCTCGAGAAGGCCGGCAACCAGGACCCGAGCCTCCGCGCCCGGCTCCTGCTCGCGCGCTCGGAGATCGCGCGGGACAATCTCGCGGGCGAGGCGGCGGCGCGCGGCGCGCTCGAAGCGCGACGGCTGTTCTCCGCCGCCGGAGACGCGGTCGGCGTCGCCAAGACGCACCAACTGATGGCTCGGCTCGCCTTCCAGCGGGGCGACTTTCCCGGCTCGCTCGACGAGAACATGTACGCCCTCGAGCTCCTCGAGGGAAACCGGGACCCGAGGCTCATTGGGCGCCTAGCGATCGAGCTCGGCAACTCGTTCGCGATGCTCGGCGCCGACGTGAAGCCGATCGCGATCGATTGGTACGAGCGGGCGATCCTGATGCTCCGCTCGGTCTCCGACTGGCTCGAACTCTCGCGGGCCTACCACAACCTCGCGGTCGCGATCGGCGAGGCCCATCCGCAGGACGGCCTCGACTACCTCGCGAAGGCGAGGGAGGCCGCGGACCGGGGTCACGACCCGCGCAGCGCCGGATGGGCGCTCCTCACGGGCGTCGAGATGCGCCTGGCGCTCGGCCAGATGGACGAGTCCGAGCGCGACAACGAGCAGGCGTTCCGGCTCCTCCAGCGCCTCGCCGACCCGCTCGGTCTCGAACAGGTCGAGCTGAACCGGGGCGAGATCGCCGAGCGGCGCGGCCAGTGGGAGGATGCCGAGCGGGGGTACAGCGGTGCGGTCGAGCGGTGCCGGAAGTTCGGGCTCGGCGCCGACGAGGCGGAGGCGCAGTTCCGGCTCGCCCGGCTGCGCTCCAAGGTGCGCGATTGGAGCGGGGCACGCGAGGCGTTCCTCCAGGCGGAGCGGCTCGGACTCCCCGAGGTCCGACCGAACCTCGCGAAGGCGTTCGCGGACCTGAAGCAGACCCTGGACGTGGCGGACGGCACGCCGCCGGCTGCCCCATCGGCGGACGACCCGGCCGACCACCCACCATTATAAGGCCCGCGCCGGCTTCAATTCGTGATGGCCGTGGGCACGACCGGGCCCACCCGGGGGACCGCGCCGGTCTTCGGGCGGGAGGAGGTCGTTGGGGAGATCCTCCGGGTCCTGGACGGGGCCCGGGAGGGCGTGGGGCAGGGCCTCCTACTGCTGGGACCTTCCGGGATCGGGAAGAGCCACCTCCTTCGGGTCGCGATCGATCGCGGCCGGGAGCGCGGGTACCGCATCCTCACCGGCCGTGCATTGCCCGAGGACCTCCCGGCCCCCCTGACCCTGATCCGGGGGATGCTCAGTTCCGAGCGCGAACCGGCGGTCGAGGCGCCGTCGGCCCGAGCGGAGACGTCTCCCGCGGGAGACCTTCCGATGTACCTCGCTCCCTTCCTCTCCTCCGAAACCCCCCGCCCCTACGACGTCGGCAGCGAGCCGGGCCCGGAGGTCCGTTCGGAATCCGAGGTCGATCGCATCCTCTTCCCGGCCGGCCTCGGGGCGGGCGAGGCCGTCGGACTGGGTCGGCAGGAACTGATCGGCCGGGCCGCGGACTACTTCCGTGACGGGGCCCGGCAGCGCCCGCTCCTGCTGGCGATCGACGACCTGCAGTTCGCGGACGGCTCGTCCCTGGACGTCCTTCGGCGCCTGGCCACGGAGCTGCGGAGCGCCCCGATCGCGGTCATCGCGAGCGTGGCGGAGGGCCCGTCCGTCCCCGACCTCACGCGCGCGGCGATCGAGGACCTTCGGCGGGCCACCGCCATTCGCACCGTGACGCTCCGGCCGTTCGGTCCGCTCGAGGTCGGGGAGTTCGTCCAGTGGATCCGCGCCGGTCGGCCGGCCCCCCAGGCCGACGTACTGCGATGGCACGCCCAGACCGACGGCAATCCGCTGTTCGTCGAACAGATCGTGCGCTCGATGAGCGGCTACGGCGGCGGCGAGCCGGGGCGGGACGAACCGGTCGGACACGACGTGACCGAGATGCTCCGCGCCCGGTATGCTTCCATGGACCCGCCGGAACGTCGCCTGCTCGCGCACGCCGCCGTGCTCGGCAAGGAGTTCTCCTTCGAGGACCTGGTCGCGGTCGCGGGGACGACGGAGGAGCGCGCGACCGAAGAGCTCGACCGCCTGGTCCACGGGGGTCTCCTCCGCGGACGTGGCGGCGAGGTCTATGAGTTCGTGAGCGAGGCGATGCGGGCGGCGGTCTATTCGGAGCTCACGGAGACCCGCCGGCGGATCCTCCACCAGAAGGCCGCTCGGGCCCTCGAGCGCGGGGGACATGCGAGCGATTCCGAGCTCGCACGCCAGTTCTACCTCGGACGGGACGATGCGAAGGCGGTCGAGTACAACGAGAAGGCCGCGCAAGCGGCGACCCGCGCCTACGCCCTCGACATCGCCATCTCGCACCTCGGCCGGGCCCTCGAGGCCGAACGTCGGCGACCGGATACCAGCCGCCGCTCGCAGATCCGTCTCCTGACCGACCTCGGCCGGCTGTTCGTCGAGGCCGGAGGCCTTCACCGCTCGGAAGAGACCCTCACCGAGGCGGTCCGGCTCGCCCGGGAGGAGCCATCGGCGGGCCGCGAGCTCGGCCGGGCCCTGCTCGGACTCGCCCAGAGCCGCGCCGAGATGAGCGACTTCACTTCCGCGTCCAGCCTCGCCCTCGAGGCGACGGAGCTCCTCGACCGGGTCGGGACCCCGCGCGACCTCATCACCGCCCACCGGGTCCTGGGACTGGCCTCGTGGCGGCTCGGTCGGTTCGACGAAGCGGAGGCGCACCAGCGGACCGCCCTCGAGATCGCCGAGCGGGAGGGGACGCCGGTGGAGGTCGGCCACGCGCTCATCGACCTGGCGAACGCGATGGTCCCCGAGGGGGAGGCGCGGCTCGACAGCGCCCTCGCGCTCTACGGACGCGCCGCGGACCTGTTCGCTTCGGAGGATGACCAGGGGGCCCGGGCGCGGGTGCTGATGAACCGGGCGATGCTGCACTACACGAACGGTCATGTCGAGGCGGCGCTCTCCGACCTGCACGCGGCCATCGGGTCGGCAGAACGCTCCCACTCGCCCGTCTGGATCGGGTACTGTTACCTGAACCTGGCCCAGATCGAGGCCGAACAGGGACACCCCGTGGTCGCCCGACGGGCCCTCGACCGGTGTGTCGAATCGATCGACCCCCTCGGCGACCGGCTCGCTTCGCAGCAGCTCGCGATGGCGCGGGGCATGGTGGCCGAAGCGGAAGGTTCGCTCGATGCCGCCGTGATCCACTACGCGGACTCGCTCGAGCAAGCGAAGGGACTGGGCACGACCGCCGAGGTCGCGGAGTGCCTCATCCACCTGGCCCAGGTCGACTTTGCGCTCGGCGACCAGCCGCGGGCCCGGGTCCGGTTGGACGAGGCCCGGGCCACCGGAACGCTCGAGCGTCGGAACGACCTCGCCGTCCGGGCGGCACGGCTCGAGGTGTTGCTCGCCGAGCCGGCCCACCCCCACCCTTAAGCCGCGCCGCCCGGTCCGCGGGCGATGGCAGAGTCGGGACCGCCGTCGCGGCGGGCGCCCGACGGGTCGCCCTACCCCGACCGGAACGGCCCGAACTTCGAACGCGACGTGCGCCGGATGTTCGGCCACATCGCCGAGCGGTACGACTGGTTCGACCACGTCGCCTCGCTGGGCAACGACTTCCTCTGGCGGCCGCGCGCCCTCGGCCAACTCGACCGGTTCCGGACCGCGGGCCCGATGCGCCGGGTGCTCGATGTCGGGTGCGGGACCGGCGACCTCGCCCGGCTGGTCGCCCGGCGGTACCCGGGCTCCCGCGTGATCGGGGCGGATTTCACCGCACCGATGCTCGCGAACGCACGTCGACGCGGACGGCGCGCGGCCGAGGGCCCCCGGGTCTCGCTCGCCCGGGCGACCGCGCTTCGGCTGCCGTTCGCGGACGGCGCCTTCGATCTGGTCACGAACGCCTTCGTCGCGCGCAACCTCTCCGACCTTCCGCGGGCGCTCGCCGAGATGCGCCGGGTGTTGCGGCCGGGGGGTGTCTTGCTGACGCTCGAGATCACGGAGCCGACGGACCCGCGATTCGGCGCGCTGTTCCACGCCTACTTTGACCGGGTCGTCCCGTGGATGGGTGCCGCCGTCGCCTCCGAGGGTCCGTACCGGTACCTCCCGGAGTCCCTCCGCACCCTGCCGTCCCGTTCCGCCTTCGTGGAGATTCTCCGCTCGGCCGGTTTCGGCCGGGTCGTCGCCCGACCGCAGTCGTTCGGGATCGTGACCACGTACCTCGCGGAAGCCGGACCGCCCTCCGGGGGGCGGGCGTAGGGCCTCCGAACCCCCCACGCTGTTCGGACCGACCGTAGGCGTTGGTCTCGCGCGCCTTCGGCCGCGTTCCCGCCGCTCGAACCTCGGAGGAGCGGGCCGCCCTCGACCCTACGGCATCCTGGTCGGGGAGGGTTGGGAGCCCGTGCCCCCGGAGGCTCCTTCAGGGTGGATCGGTCCCGCAGCCGCTTCGAGAAGAGGGGGCGATACCAAAGGGGTTAAGCCCGGCCAACCCCGTTCGAGGTACCGTGGCGACCCCCCCGTTCGACGCGTTCCGTTACGCGCACGCGCACCGGCGCCAGATCGTGTGGATGAGCCAGAACACGAACCACATCGTGCCCCCCCAGATGATCCGCGAGGCAGTCGAGGAGGCGCTGCGGGAGCACCGGTACGAAGGGTACCCCTACGCGACGGGCGACCCCGAGCTGCTCGACCTCGTCCGGGCCGACCTGGGGAACCCCGCCCTCACTCCGTTCCTGACCGGCGGTGGCACCGAAGCGCTCTACATGATCGCCCGGGCACTCCTCGCCCCCGGTGATGAGGTCATCGCCACCGACCCGAGCTACCTCATCATCCACAAGTTCGTCGAGCTCGCGGGCGCCCACACCCGGAACCTCGACATCTACGCCCCGCCCTATCGCCTCACCGCGGACCGCGTCCGCGAGGCGATCGGACCCAAGACCAAGATGATCCTGCTCATCGACCCGTTGAACCCGCTCGGATCGGGGTACCCTCGGGCCGAGGTTCGCGCGATCGCCGAGATCGCCCGGGACCACCACCTCACGATCCTCAACGACGTCACGTACCGGGACTTCTCCTACGAGCCCACCCTGGCGGCGGAGTTCGCTCCGGAGCAGACGGTCACCGTCTGGTCGGTCTCGAAGAACTGCGGACTCGCCGGTCTGAGGATCGGTGGGTTCTCCGCGACGCCGGAGCGCGTGAAGGCGATCGCCCGGTTCAACACCAACGACCTCGGGGTGAACATCCTCGCCCAGGTCGCGGCGGTCGCGGCGCTCCGCTCGAAACCGAAGTGGATCGGCGAGGTCGTCCGCCAGACGCGTTCGAACTACGAGCGGGTCGCCGAGACGGCCACGACCGTCGAGGGGGTCACCGTCCCGGTCCACCCGTCCTGGGCGAACATGACGATCCTGGACATCTCGGCCACGGGCCTCTCGCCCGAGACGATCCAGGAGGAGATGCTGAAGACGCACGGGGTGTTCGTCCGGTCCGGCAACTACCTCTCCCCGACGCACGGTGGGAAGTTCGTCCGGGTCTCGTTCTCCAACCCGCCCGGGGACTTGGACAAGTTCGCTACCGCGTTCCCCGAGACGCTCCGCACGCTGCGGGCCCGCCCGGCCCCTCCGCCCGCGGCCTAGTTCCGAGCCGGGACGACCCGGGCGTCGACCACGACGTGGGTCCGCCCGGGCCCGTACGGTTTCACCTCGCGCGCCTTCGCGGGCGCGTCGAGCCTCCCACCGGCCAGCTCGGCTGCCTTCGTCACTTCCCGCTCGGCCGCCGCGCACGCACCGCGGGCGTCGACGACCGCATGGACGTGCAGCCAGCCTCCCTCCGGCCGGAGGAGCGGTACCGCCCGTGCGACCCACGGCACGGCCGAGGGGAGATACCCGAGGAAGACGCGGTCGGCCCAGCCGGTGGGGAGCGAGACCTCCCGGTTGTCGCCGAGCAGTGCGCTCACCCGATCCGCCACCCCGTTGCCTCGCGCGTTCTCCTCGAGGTAATGGACCGAGAGTGGGTTCCGCTCCACGGCCAGCACGCGTTCGGCCCCACCGACCTTCGCCGCCGGCACGGCGAAGTAGCCGATCCCCGCGAACAGGTCGATCACGGTCTCGCCGGGATGGACGAGCTTCCCGGCGCGCGCACGCTCGGTCCGGTTCCCGGCCGCGAAC
>Ga0187862_10000889_pt1 | contig 33222 bp, 27 predicted proteins | sample June2016WEW_10_1_FD_133003 | JGI IMG/M metagenome (GOLD analysis project Ga0187862, IMG submission 133003) | Peatland microbial communities from SPRUCE experiment site at the Marcell Experimental Forest, Minnesota, USA - June2016WEW_10_150 | ecosystem: Environmental > Terrestrial > Soil >...
CCTACGCTCCTCCGGGGCGTTTCGGACCTCTCTCCAGCGAACGGGACGACCCGCGTGGTGGTCACGTTCGACCCCACGAACCCTACGCTGTTCGACGCCCCGTCGCCCGGCTCGCCCGCCCTCACGCCCACGGAAATCGGGAACGAGTTTGGGCTTTCACCGGCGGCCTACTCGGCGGCCGAGGAGTACTTTGAGGGTCAGGGGTTGACGATCGAGCACTCGGGCGTCGACCGCCTTTCGCTCACCCTCGAGGGGCCCGCGGCCTCGATCGACCGTGCCTTTGCCACATCCCTCGCGGTCGGGTCGCACGACGGTCGGTCCGTCCAGCTCCCCTTGGTGGCGCCCTCGCTTCCCCAACCGCTCGAATCCGAAGTGTCGGGAGTCACAGGGCTTTCGAGCGGGTTCGACCCGTTCACCCTTCCACTCCGCACCTCGGTCCTCACCTCCGGCGCCGGCCCGGCCCAGGGTCAGGGGGACCTCATCACACCCGCGATCGCCCGACAGATCTACGCGGCCTCCAACCTCTACAACTTTTCCGGTTCCGCGCACTACTCCGCGGGGGAAGGTATCGTCCTGCTGCTCTGGGGGGACGGGTACAACCCCAACGACCTGTCGACCTTCTTCTCAAGCTACTACCCCAGCGGGCTCTTCCCGGCGCCGACGATCCATCCGTGGCCGATCGACGGGGCGCCGTCACCCGCCGCGACCGCCGTCAACGACCCGAGCGGGGCCCCCGAAGAGCTGACGCTTGACCTCGAGTGGTCCGGATCGCTCGCCCCCGGCGCGACCCTTAATGCGGTCTACGCCCCGGACGGCTCGAGCAGTGACAACTACTCCCCCTCGGACACGTCCATGGCGGATGCGCTCCACTTCGCCGTCACCGGCCTCACGGGGGTCGATGCGATCTCGATGTCGTTCGGGACCTCGGAAAGCACCGCCTCCGGGCTCGAGGCCGCGTGGTCCACCGACCTGGCCGAGGCCGCGCAGGAAAAGATCACGTTACTCGCCGCGACGGGGGACACCGGTGGGGACACGAGCGCTAGCCCGACGTGCTCCGGAGTTCCCCAGCCGACGTATCCTGCCACGAACCCCGGCGTGATCGCGGTCGGTGGCACGGACCCTACACTTTCTCGGAACGTGGTTGGCCAGGTTACGGGCATCGCCTCCGAATCGGCCTGGTCCGGGAGTGGGGGTGGGTTTTCCACCCAGTATGCCGCCCCCGCCTGGCAGGAGGTCGGGAGCGCCCGGGCGCCGATCGAGGCCAGCGGTTTCCGCGGGACCCCGGACCTCTCCGCCTCCGCGGCGGACAACTTCGTGTACTATGACGGAGTGGAGCAGTCGGGCGCGGGTACCAGCTTTGCCACTCCACTCTGGGCGGGGCTTTTGACCGAGATGGACGCGCTCCACGGCAGCCCTCTCGGTTTCCTCACCCCCCGCCTCTACTACATCGGGGCGTCCGAGCCGAACGGAACGGTCGCGGACGGGCTGGCCGACATCACCTCGGGCGCGAACTGTCTCGGGCCAGCCGCCACGGGTTGGGACACCGCGACCGGATGGGGATCCCCTCGGGCGCTCGACCTGTACGCGGACCTCACCTCCACGTTCGTCAACCTCACGATCGAGGCGAACCCCACGCCGGTAGGGCCCGGAGGCACGCTGACCGTGTCGGCCCGCCTCTCGAACGCCACGACCGGGGCGCCGATCTCGGGAGTGCCCGTTATGGTCACCCTCACGGCCGACACGTCGTTCGGCCCGTGCGACGGTACCTTCGGCATCGGCTCACAATCCACGAACCAATCCGGTGGGGTTGCGGTCGCCCTCCCCGTCCCCGCATGCTACCTCGGTTCCCGCGCCGTCGCTTCGGTGTCCGTGATGGCGGACGGTCTCTTCGGGTCGAACCAGACCGTGGTGGGCGTGAACCTGCTCGCCTACCTCGGCTTCCTGGGACCGGTCAGCACGTATCCGGCCAACGTGGGAATCTATGTCGTCATCATGGGGCTGGCGATCACCACGGGGTATCTCCTTGGACGGGCCCCCCCGCGAGGGAGGGTCCGAATCTCCCGCTCGGATCCGTCCGGCACCGTCGAGTCGGCCGGAGGTATGTCTCCGCCCACGGCATCCCCGATTCCTCCGGGAGCAACCTCCTCCTCGAGCGATTGGGTGGTCGGTCCTCCTCCGGCCCCGACGACCCCGACCGATCCCGGGGCTCCGCCGCCTACCTCCTGAGCGTGCCCAGTCCCTCGCCCTCCTCAGCGAAACAACTTAATCCGCACCCAGCGTGGTCGCCCCGTGCCCGACGCCTCCGAGGAGAACCCGGACGGCGCGACGCCGATCTCGCTCTCACCGCCAGAGCGCGCCGTGCTCACGACCCTGCGCGCCGCCACGGAGCTTCCGCTCGACGAAGAACAAGTGGCGAACGAGTCAGGTCTCGCGGACGATCAGGTCCGGGGCAGCCTTCAGCGATTGCGCTCGAAGCACCTCGCGGTCCTGGACGAGGAGCATCTCACCGTTCGAACGCTCTCCCCCCGTGGGGAGACGGCCATGGCCGAAGGACTGCCCGAACGTCGATTCCTCAACGCCCTCCGAACGAGGGGCGGTCGGCTCACGGTCGAGGAGGCGACGGCCGAGGGCCTCTCCGACGAGGAACGTTCGGCGGCGATCGGGATCCTCCGCCGCCGGCAGCTGCTCGCCGACGGGTTTCCCTTCCGTCTGAAGGAGGAGCCGACGGCCGGCGACCGCCTCCTTCCGGAGGAGGTCGTCCTGAAGCAGGTCGCGAACGGGGAGGAGGACGTCGACGAGGCGATCCTCGCCGCGCTGGAGCGTCGGGGGCTGGTGAAGACCGAACGCCGCTCGGTCAAGCGTTGGGCGCCGTCCGACGAGGGTCGCCGGCTCGTCCTCGAGCCCTCCGACCAGCCCCTGTGGGGGGCGATCACCCCGGCCGACCTCGTCTCCGGTGCCTGGAAGGGACGGACGTACCGACCCTACGATGTCCGGGCCGCGGTCCCGTACGCGCGGGGCGCGCGGGAGAACCCGTACGTCGCGTGGCTGGACGAGTTCGCGGACATCCTCGTAGGGCTCGGGTTTGAAGAGACGCTCGGACCGCTTCTCGAGACCGAGTTCTGGAACAATGACGTCCTGTTCATGCCGCAAGACCACCCCGCGCGGTCGATCCACGACGCGTTCTGGCCTGAGGGGGTAGCCGGTCACCTCCCGCCGTCGGACCTCCTCGGCCGGGTCGCCGCGGCGCACGAGGGTCGCCCCCTTCCGGGCGAGACCGTGCCGCTGGGGCCGGGGTGGGGAGGCCGGTACGACACGACCATCGCGAGCCGGCCCGTCCTGCGTTCCCAGACGACCGCGGTCAGTGCACGGTACCTCGCCCGCCGACCGACCCCGCCGTTCCGGACGTTCTCGATCGACCGGAACTTCCGTGTCGAGTCCGTGGACGCCCGCCACCACCTCGAATTCCAGCAGTGCGAGGGGATCGTGGGGGAGGACGGCGTGACGCTCCGCCACCTCGTGGGGATCTTCCGCGAGCTCACGGAAGCGATCGGGATCCCCGAGCTCAAGATCCGGCCCAGCTACTTCCCGTTCACCGAACCGTCGATCGAGGGATATGTCCGCCACCCGCGTCTCGGATGGATCGAGGTCCTTCCGGGAGGTCTGTTCCGGCCCGAAGTGCTCCGACCGCTCGGAGTCGAGGTGCCCGTCGCCGCGTGGGGGATCGGGGTCACGCGCCTCGCCATGGTCGCGCTCGGGGCCAGCGACATCCGCGAGCTGTTCTGCGACGACCTCGACACGCTGACCCGGGGAGGCCCGTAGATGCCGGTCGCGACCCTATCGGCGGCCCGGCTCCGGTCGCTCCTCGCACACCCGCCCTCCGATCTCGCGCTCGACGACATCCTGTTCGCTTCCAAGGCGGAGGTCGAATCGCGCGACGGGGACGACCTGACGCTGTCGGTAACGCCCGACCGGCTCGACCTCCTCAGCGAAGCCGGCCTCTCGCTCCACATCGCGGGCGTGACGGACGCCGCGACCGGAATTCCGCCGATCCACGCCGTGCCAAATCCCCCGTCCCGGGTGGTCGAGGTGGACCCGAGCGTCGACCCATTGCGCCCGTTCATCTCGGCGGTGGTGGTACATGCCCCCGAACCCTCCGCCGGATTGGACGAGGGTACGCTCGCGGAGGCGATCCGGTTCCAGGAGCTGCTTCACGCGACCATCGGGCGCGACCGCCGGGCCGCGAGCCTGGGCATCTACCCGCTCGAACGCCTCGACTTCCCGCTCCGTTACGCCCTCGAGCCGATGTCCACCGTCCGCTTCGTTCCCCTCGACGGCGAGGACGAGATCGGTGCGGAACCGTTCTTTTCGACGCATCCGATGGCCCAGCGGTACGGACCCGCTGGGCGGGCGGATGCCCGGTGCCTGACGCTCCGGGACGGTAAAGGAACGGTCCTCAGCCTGCCGCCGGTGCTGAACGGTCGGACCGCCGGTGAGGCTCGGGTGGGGGACCGGTCCCTCGTGCTCGAATCCACCGGCACCCGGGACCGCGCCGTTCAGGAGGTAGTCCGCCTACTCCTCGTCGTGTTCGCCGCACTGGGTTGGTCGGTGGCTCCCGTCGCCATCGTTCGAGGTGGAGTACCGATCTCGGATGGCACTGAGGTTTATCGGCCCCGACCCGTGGGACTGCCTTCCGAGGTCCTCCGAGCCATTTCGGGTGACGCCCTTCCGAGCGCGGAGGTGGAACGCCGGCTGGGCCGGGCCCGACTCTCGGCCCGGCCCCACGCCGGCGGATGGCGGGTGGACGTGCCCCCGTGGAGGCCGGACCTCCTCGCCCCCGTGGACCTCGCCGAGGACGTCGTGCTCACGGCCGGGGTCCGGCCCGAGGATGGAGTGCTGCTTCCGAGCCGCACCCGGGGTCAGCGTCTTCCGGAGACCCGGTTCCGAAGGCGGATCCGCTCCCTCCTGACCGGTCTCGGGTACGCCGAGCCCCACACTCCGCTTCTCGTATCGGCCGAAACTGCGGAGCGGGCCGGCAGCGTCTCGGCCCTCCGACTCCGGAACCCCGTCTCCGCCGAGTTCTCCGTCCTCCGCGACCGGCTGCTGCTCTCCCACCTCGACGTCCTTGGGCGAAACACCCGCCTCGCGTACCCTCAGAGGTTCGCCGAGGTCGGACCGGTGATCGTACGGTCGGAACGGGCGGAGAGCGGGGCCGAGACCCGGTATCACGCAAGTGCGATCGTCGCCGCCGACTCGGCCGGGTTCGCCGACGCGGCCTCCTGGGTCGACTACCTCCTCCGGTCCGTCGACGTCGTCGCGGTCCGGGAGCCGATGGAGCTCCCCGCGCTCGTGCCCGGCCGCAGTGCCCGCGCGCGCATCGCCGGCGAGCCGATCGCCGAATTGGGCGAGGTCCACCCGCGGGTCCTAGAAGGGCTCGGAGTGCCGGTTCCGGTCGCGTGGGCCGAGGTCGACCTCACCGGTCTGTGGGCCCTGGTGAAGCGCCACGACACCGCTTAATACGCACTCCCGGTCCTCGGGGGATGGCACGCGCCCGGTCCTCCTCCGCGGCCGAATCCCCGCGTGCACGTTGGGACGCGGCGGCCCGTGCCGCCATCGGCTCGAAGCGCGACGGCGGTGCGGTCCCTCTCCTTTCCATGCCCCCGGAGGACCCCGATACTGAGTTCTTGGAAAAGGTCGGGTTTCCCGGGTCGCCCCCGTTCACCCGGGGGATCCAGCCCACCATGTACCGGGGACGGGTGTGGACGTACCGCCAGTATTCCGGGTTCGGGAGCGCCGCGGCGACCAACCGCCGGTTCCGGTTCCTGCTCGACGGGGGACAGACCGGTCTCTCGGTCGCGTTCGACCTGCCGACGCAGAACGGCTACGACTCGGACCACCTTCGCTCGAAGGGGGAGGTGGGGAGGTGCGGCGTGCCGGTCTCCACGCTCGGCGATATGCGGACCCTGTTCGCCGGCCTGCCCCTCGACCGCGCCACGGTCTCGATGACGATCAACGCGACCGCGCCGATCCTGACGGCGCTCCTCGTCGCCGTCGCCGAGGAGAACGGCGTCCCACGGGCCCGGCTCGGGGGGACGGTCCAGAACGACATCCTGAAGGAGTACATCGCCCGGGGGACCTACGTCTACCCACCGGCGGCCTCGCTCCGTCTCGCCGTCGACCTCATCGAGTTCGCGACCCGCGAGATGCCCCAGTGGAACTACATCTCGGTCTCCGGCTACCACATGCGCGAGGCGGGGGCGACGGCCGCGCAGGAGGTCGCCTTCACGCTCGCGAACGCGGTCGCCTACGTCCGCGCGGTCCAGGAACGCGGGCTCGACCTCGACGAGTTCCTCCCGCGGCTCTCCTTCTTCTTCTCCTCCGACCGGAACTTCTTGGAGGAGATCGCCAAGTTCCGGGCGGCCCGCCGCCTCTGGGCCCGGCTCGTGGAGGAGACGTTCGGGGCGAAGAAGTCCCGTTCGAAGCAGCTTCGCTTCCACACCCAGACCGCCGGCTCCAGCCTCACCGCGCAGCAGCCGGAGCTCAATGTCGTTCGGACCACGCTGGAGGCCCTCGCCGCGGTCCTCGGAGGCACCCAGTCGCTGCACACGAACGGGCTCGACGAAGCGCTCGGCCTTCCCACCGAAGCCTCCGCGCGCCTCGCCCTGCGCACCCAGCAGATCCTCGCCGAAGAGTCCGGCATCGGCAACACGGTCGATCCCCTCGGGGGTTCCTACGCGATCGAAGAGCTGACCGACCGGATCGAATCGCAGGCCCGTGAGTACCTCGCCCGGATCGACGAAATGGGAGGCGCGGTCGCCGCGGTGGAGCGCGGGTTCTTTGCCGCCGAGATCTCCCGAGAGGCCTACCGGGTCGCCCAGGCGCGGGAGCGCCGGGAGGACGTCGTGGTCGGCGTCAACCAGTTCACCGAGGGAAACCCCTCGTTCTCCCTCTTCCCGGAAGGACACGGCCGGGGCGTCGGGGTCCAACGGATCACGCCCGCCGAGGAACGTCGCCAGGTCGCCTCCGTGAGGGCCTGGCGCCGGACCCGGGACAATTCGAAGACGGAGGTCGCGCTGGACACGCTCCGGAGCGGTACCGGGAAGGGTCAGAACACTCTCCCGCTCGTGCTGGACGCGGTCCGGGCCGGTGCCACGCTCGGCGAGATTGCCGATACGTGGCGGGCGCTGTTCGGCGAGCACCCACCCTCCCGGGCGTTCTAGAGGATCCATGACCGAGCTCGATCATGTCGGGATCGCAGTGCCCAACCTCGCGGAAGCGCTCGTCCACTGGCGGCCGATCGCCGGCGAGCCCGAGCGTCCACCGGAGGAGGTCCCCTCGAACCGCGTCCGGGTCGTCTTCCTGACCGTCGGCGGCACCCACATCGAGCTGCTCGAGCCGACGGACCCGTCCGCGCCGGTCGGAAAATTCCTCGCCAGCCGGGGGCCGGGCATCCACCATCTCGCGTTCCACGTGCCGAGCGTCGACCGGGCCCTGGCCGAGGTCGCGGCCCGGGGCGGCAAGCTCGTCGACGCGGCCGCCCGCCCCGGCGCCCGGGGACGGCGGGTCGGGTTCGCCCACCCGGCGGCGTTCGGCGGCGTCCTGGTCGAGTTCGTGGAGGGCCCGTGAGCCAGATCCGAGCCCTCGCTGTCGGGCGCATATACGACAGCCGCGGGAAGGCGACGATCGAAGCCGAGATCACCTTGGATTCCGGCGCGCGCGCTCGGGCCGGCGCCCCGAGCGGGGCGAGCACGGGTGCGCACGAGGTCGCCGCGTTCCCGAAGGGGGGAGTTCCGGCGGCGCTCGCCGCGGTCCGGGAGCGGCTCACTCCCGCGCTCGTTGGCGTGGACGCGGCGGATCAGGGCGCGGTCGACGGGACGATCCACTCGGTCGACGGGACGGCGGACCTGAGCCACCTCGGCGGGAACAGCGCGACGGCGGTCTCGGTCGCCGCGGCCATGGCGTTCGCGGCCGAACAGGGCGAGCCCCTCTGGAGGGTGCTCGCCCGGCCGGGGGTCGACGGTCGCCGGTTCCCGGCCATCGTCGGCAACTGTCTCAACGGGGGCCGCCACGCGATCGGCGGTCCCGACATCCAGGAGTTCATCGCCTACGCGGACGACGCGGACCCCGCCCGTTCGGTCGAGGCGGCCCTACGGGTGCACACCCTGATCGGGGAACAGCTCCACCACCGCTACCCCACCGCGGCGCTCGGCCGCGGCGACGAGGGAGGCTGGGTCGCCGCGATCGGCAACGTGGAGGCGCTCGAGATCCTGGTGAACGCCTGCGCGCAGGCCCGGGACGAGCTGCACATCCCCGTCCACCCGGGCCTCGACCTGGCCGCGAGCGAATTCTTCGAGGCCGGCCAGTACCGCTACAAGGATCGGACCCTCGACACCGAAGGCCAGATCGCCTTCGTGTCCGGTCTCGTGGACAAGTACGGGATCCGGTACCTCGAGGACCCGCTCGACCAGGAGGCGTTCGAGGGGTTCGCGACGCTGACCCACGCCGTCGGGAACCGCACCCTGGTCGTCGGCGACGATATCTACGTCACCAACGTGAGCCGGCTTCGCCGCGGGATCGACCTCGCCTCCTCCAACGCCGTGCTGATCAAGGTGAACCAGGTCGGGACGTTGACCGATACACTCCGGACGGTCGACCTCGCCGTTTCGAAAGGCCTCGCGACGGTCGCCTCCCACCGTTCGGGGGAGGTCCCGGAGTCCTGGCTGACCCACGTGGCCGTCGGGACGGGCGCGCGGGGGCTCAAATGCGGACTTCTCGGCGGCGAGCGCATGGCAAAGCTAAATGAACTCCTGCGGCTCGGCGCCGCCACGGTACACACCCCCCATGCCCGATGACGACGTGATGGCGGAGGAGCAGCAGGCGGTCCCCTCCGACGGGCAGGACATCCGCCCGGGAGAGCTCCTCGTTCCCGAGGAGACCTACCTCACGTCTGGGGTCCACATCGGGACCCAGCAGAAGTCGGCCTCGATGCGCCGCTTCGTGCACAAGGTCCGGTTCGACGGCCTTCATGTTCTCGACGTCCGCCAGACCGACAAGCGGATCCGTCTCGCCGCCAACTTCCTGGCCCGCATTCCGGCCGAGAAGATCCTCGTGGTCAGCCAGCGCCAGTACGGCCAGAAGCCGGTCCGGGTCTTCGCCAAGACCGTCGGCGCCGTCTCGTTCGCGGAACGGTTCGTCCCCGGCTGCCTCACCAACCCGAACCTGGCCGAGTACTTCGAGCCGAAGGTACTCTTCGTCACCGACCCGGCGACCGACCAGCAGGCGCTCAGCGAGGCGGTTTCGATCGGCATCCCCGTCGTAGGGCTCTGTGACGTCAACAACGAGACCCGCAACGTCGACCTCGTGATCCCCGCCAACAACAAGGGCCGAGTCGCGCTCGCGACGGTCTACTGGCTCCTCGCCCGAGAGGTCCTCCGCGCCCGCGCCGGCGGCGCCGAGGTCGAGTATACCCTCTCGATCGAGGATTTCCAGGCCGCGCTGTAGGTCGACGGGCGCGGCGCGTTCCCTCCCCCCTCCTTTTAACGGATTTCACTCTCGGCAAGCCGTGGCACGACCCGGGTCGGGCCTTCTCGAACTTCTCGGAGAACTGGGCATCCCGGAGAAGGGGGCCCGCGTCTACCTGGCCGCGTGCCGAGCGGGTCCGCAGACCGCGAGCGAGCTCGGCCGTCTCAGCGCGGTCAACCGGGTCGAGGCGTACCGCTTCATCAAGCAACTGGCCGAGGCGGGGCTCCTCATCCCCAACGGGGGCCGACCGCAACGGTTCGCGGCCCTCCCGCCCGAGGACCTGATCGACCGGTGCATCCGGAAGGCGTCGGACCGCCTCCATCGGTTGGAGGCCGACCGGGAGAAGGTGCTCTCCGGTTGGGAGGAGAGTCGGACCGAGCTTGACGACCGAGACCCGCGCAAGTTCGCGGTCCTCGAGGGCCGCGGTACCATCTACCGGTTCCTCCAGAAACGGATCGGCACGGCCCAGCGGCAGATCCTGCTCAGCACCGGGGGTCGGACACTGCCGGCGTTCCTCGAGGGCGGGGTCGACCGGGCCCTGCGGGAGGCCGGCGACCGAGGGGTCAAGGTGCGGGTCCTCACCGAGGTCTACCCGCCCAACCTGGGACCGGCCAAACATTTTGCCAGCTTCTCCGAGTTGCGGCACTCGGTGAGCCCGGTGGTGAACCGGGCGGTCGTCATCGACCGGGTGGGGGCGCTCGTCTACGTCTCGGGGGACGACGAGTTCGGGCCGACGACGGACGAGCAGGTCGCGCTCTGGTCGTCGGCGCCGATGTTCGTCCACCTGGCCCGCGACAACTATCGGCGCATGTGGGCGCCGGCGACCCGCGCCGAGGCCCGGTTCGTCGAACTCGAGAACCCGCTCGCCGCCGTGCTCCCGGTCGTCTCGGGCAAGGAGTCCCTCCCGTTCCAGCGGTTGAAGGAGATCGCCAAGCTCGGCATGCGGGCCTCCGGCGTGAAGGAGTTCCAGCTCCACCTCCCCGAGCTCATCGAGACGATCGCCCGACAGTTGGGCCGCGAGATCGCCCCTCAGGTCGAGGGCCAGACGCCCGCCACGGTGGCGGCCTCCCTATCGGAGTACTACGAGGCCCACACGCTCGGTCACCTGTCGGTGGTGAAGGCCCAGCCGCTCACGCTCCAGGTGACGGCCTGTTTCGCCTGCACACCCCACTCCCCCGAGATCGGGCGGATGATGTGCCCGCAGCTCCTTCGCTCCGTCCTCGAGTCCCGCCTCGGCCACCACTGGGAGGTCTCGAAGCCCGACCCGACCAAGCACGCGACCCGGGGCTGCGTCTTCGTGGCGACCGCGGCCTGAGCGGCGGGGAGGGTCCGGGGGAGTCCCCCGATGTCCGTGCTATACCGGCGCATGGTGTAGCAGATGTAAGTTACAAGTCAGACAGGGGCCGGACCAGCTTATATATACAGGTCTCCCCTACCCGAGCGTAGAAGCTATGAAGTCCACCTCTGCGTCCTCGGTGAGCTCCAAGTCCCGCTCGAACGGTTCCCGGGCCTCCTCCCGATCCTCGGCGGCTGCCGCTTCGCCGGCTGTTCCGGCCAAACCGGCGACGGACGCCTGCCCGAACTGCGGCTCCTCCCACCTCATCCGTGACGAGATCCGCGGGGAGATCGTCTGCGCCGACTGCGGCCTCGTCGTCGACCAGAGTGCGTTGGTCAGCGACCGCGGCCAGCGCGGTTCGAAGGAGGACACGGGGCGCGAGGCCCGAGGCTGGGGCCCGGTCATCTCGCCGCTCATGCCCGACAAGGGCCTGTTCAGCGAGATCGGGGTGCCCACCCGCGACTTCCAGGGCAACTCCCTCTCGCGCAACACCTCCCTCAAGTTCTACCATCTGCGAAAGCTCAACCACCGCCTGCGCGCGGCCCGCACGCACCAACGCAACCTCGTTGTCGCGCTGGGCGAGCTGAACCGCCTCGCGGGAGTCCTCGGGCTCTCGCGCGAGGTCAAGGAGTCCGCGACGTACATCTACCGGCGCGCGCTCGAGCACAAGGCGACCCGCGGCAAGAAGATCGTCGCGCTCGTCGCCGCGAGCGTCTACGCCGCCTGCCGGCAGTGCCACGTCCCGCGGACGATGAAGGAGATCATCGCCCACTCCAAGGCCACCAAGATCGAGGTGGGACGCGCGTACACCCTGCTCGCCCGTGAGCTCAAGCTCGGCCTGAAGCCCGTCGAGCCCCGCGACTACCTGGTCCGCTTCACGCAGGACCTGAACCTCTCCAAGGAGGTCCGCCAGAAGGTGCTCTCGCTGCTGGAGCAGGTGGAGCAGGTCTACTCCACGAGCGGCGTCCTGCCCAACGGGATCCTCGCGACCATCATCTACATCGCGTCCAACCTGATGGGCGAGCCCCGCAGCCAGGACCGCATCGCGGCGGTCGCGAACGTCACGCCCGTGACGATCCGCAACCACTACAAGGAGCTCCTCGACCTCCTCGGTCTGCCGAAGAACCTCGCGAACCCGCAGGCCCGGGGCAACCTCCCCGGTGAGGCGCCCGTCGAGCTCACGGCGGACGCCGCGGCGGCGGGGCATTAGGACCGACCCCGCGACCAGATCCCCGAGGGGCCCGCCGGAGGCCCATCGCCTCCCACGGCGGGTCGCCACCAAGGTAGATACGCCCTCCCGCGCTCGCGGTTCTCGACCCGTGGAGGCCAGGGATGACTACCCGGAGGGCGTTCGGTCGGTCGACCGTCGTCCGCCCGTGCGTGAGCCTCGCGGTGGCCGGCCTGTTCTGCTTGGGCGCGATCCCGCTGGTCGGGGCTGAAGCTCCGGGCGCGCCCGGGGGAGTTGCCGGAGCGTCCGCCCCATTGGCGGCCGCTCCGGGGCATTCCGGGCTCGCATCTACCCCTTCCAACGAGGGCCCTCACCCCGGCACGCTCGAGATTTGGGAGACGGCTGGAGGCGGGCCGGCCACGGTCGACCCGAGCGTGTGTTACTATACGGTCTGCCAAGAACCCATCGCGAACGTCTACGAGACGTTGATCGCGTACAACGGCTCGAGTGACGGACCGACCCCGGCGAGCTATGTTCCCGAGCTCGCGACCTGCGTGCCCGGTTCGCAGGAATGTGAGGCCCAGTTCGGCGGGAACGACCTGGTGTACGACAATTTGACGACAGGGGCCCCCCAGTACTACACGTTCGAGATCGATGCGGGGGCCCGGTTCTACAACGGGGCTACCGCGACGGGCTGGCCCGTATACCCCTCGGACGTGCTGTTCACTTTCGCCCGGACCATGGGGTTCGCAGACCTCCCATACGAAGAGGCGACGAGCGGATGGGTGAACACGCAGGATCTGGTGGGTCGCGGAAATGCCTCGTGGGACGGGGGGATCCACTCGCCCCTCAACAACACACCGCAGCGCATCTTGAGCGCCTTCCGGGTGAATGACTCCGCGTACTGTCCCTCCTCCTCCGTAGTGATCACGAACGGATGCGTGACGTTCGACCTGGGCGCCTCCGGGGCCCCGTGGCCGTATTTCCTGGAGCTCGTGGCCGACAATCTTGGCGCCAGCATCGAGCCCTGCGGCTGGTACACTGCGGAGGGCGCGGGGGTTCCGGGCTTCTTGGGGACGAACGCGAGTCAAGGAAATGGACCCTGCCTTCTCCCCGGAAACTCCACCTCTACGGGAGATCCCGGGTTTCAGAGTTATCTTTCGAACACCGCGCCGACCGCTTGGGACTCCTTTGAGTTGCAGGCGTTAGACCTGCCGGGAATTCAGCCGTCCGTTCAGTGGAACGACACGGGTTCCGGTCCGTACTACGTGACCAACCCCACCTCGGCCGGGTACGGGTACACGCTTCACGCGAACCCCGACTACTCCGCTCCAGTCGGATGCGCGACCCAGCCCGGTTGCCTCCCCGAAGCCGGTTCGTACATCCCGAATGTCGACGTGGTTTGGGCGAGCAGCGTAGCGGTCGGGCTGGATGAGATGGAATTCGGCCAGGCCGACTCCGCGACGTTCTTCCAGGGCTCCACGGGAACCGTCCTGGGATTTCCGGACTACTCGATCCTGCGTAATGTCCCGTCTTTAGAGATCTACTTCGACCCGCTGGCACTGAACTTCAGTGTCGCGGCGTACGATACCCAGGCTCCCCCCTCGAGCCTCAACATTCCGGGGACCTTTTTCCAGAATGTCGCCCTTCGCAACTTCCTGGTGAACGCCTACCCGTATGCCAGCGTGGATGCGTCCTACAACACGGTGGACGGCGTGAGCTTCGGTGAGGACTACGGCGGTGCGATCCCCCACGATATGGGGGACTACTATCCGGCCAACATCTCCTGGCCCACCGGTAATCCGACCTCCGATCCTACTTCGGTGGGGAACGTGAGCTGGTGGTGGGACGAGGCGAACAACGCGAGCAGCGCGTGGTACGACCCCCAGTTGTCGAACTGCACCGCATCCACTCCCTGTCTCTGGGATGATTTCGGGATCCTCGGCGACCCCACCCTCGATGGGGAGTACGCGCTGTGGAACTCGGAGATCGACTCGCTGTCCGGAGGGGCGCTCGACCCGGGGGTCACCGACGTGTCGGGCCTGCAGCTCATTGACAATCTGGCGGGTCCACCGGGGGCCAACCCAATGCCGATCTATTCGTTCGGGTGGGCTCCCGATTACCCCGACCCGACCGACTACGTGCCGCCCCTATGGATGCCCGACAACTCCTATCCCGGACCGGACGCGCTGTCCGAGACCCTGCAGGCGGCTCCGAACAACGCGTCGAGTTGCCCGAACGATTACGGAGCGTGGTCGAACCTAACCTACTACGCCAACTTGGGCGAGCTTCCCACCAATTGTCAGGGCGGAGCCTACGACACGATGGTGGCGTGGATCAACCTTGCCGCCACGGAGTCAAATCTGACGTTCCGCACGCTCGAGTACAACCTGATCGAGCACATCGGCGCGGAGCTCGCCCTGTACATGTACAACCCACAGACCGTCGTCAACATCGCCTACGGGGACTGGATCGAGCCGTCCACCATCAACACCAACCCGATGCTCGGAGGGCAGAACGTTCAGCTGTGGTTCGACTGGGGGTACGCGTCGAATTACTTCAACGTCACTTTCGGGGAATCCGGGCTTCCGGCCAACGCGCTCTGGTCGGTCACGCTCGATGGTCAGACCGATTCTTCCCGTCAACCGACGATTTCAGCCGGCCCCATCGTCAATGGAACCTACTCCTGGTCGGTGGGGGGGGTGGGGGACTACTTCGCCACCCCCGCAAACGGATCGATCGAAGTCCAGGGCTCGTCCGTGTCCCAGAACGTGACGTTCGCCCAGCCCGCGTTCGCCGTGGGGTTCCACGAATCCGGGCTGCCCAACGGGACCGCATGGGGCGTGAGCGTCACCTCACCGGCGGGCGGAGCCTATCTCTCCGGAACTTCGGCCCTGCTCTGGACTAACTTGACCGCCGGCACCTATAGCTATCGCGCGGTCCCGGTCGACGGATACCGCACACCCGCTCCGGGGATCATCACGTTTAGTTCCGGCACGATCGTGAACCTGACCTACGGTACCTACGCAGTGGAGTTCGCGGAGGCCGGCCTCCCTTCGGGGTCGAGCTGGACGGTGAACGTCAACCACGAATCGTGGAAGGCCTCTCAATCCACCCAGACGGTCGACCTCCCGAACGGTACGTACTCGTGGTCGGTGTCGGGCTATCCCTACGGGTACATGGCCACTCCGGCGGCCGGAACGGTAGTGGTGGTCGGTTCGGAAGTCACGGTTACGGTCGATTTCGGGCCGACCGAATACCCGGTCTACCTGACGGCGTACGGACTCCCTGCGAACGCCACGTGGTCCGTCACGCTGGGAGGCGAGCGCGTCAGCACCTCGAACGATTCCTTGGAGTTCGTGGAGCCGAACGGTTCGTACGTCTACACCGTCGGATCGCCGGCGGGCTTTTGGACCGCATCTCCCGAGAGCGTAACGGTGGTGGGCGCCCCCGTCCATGTCGAGGTGATGTTCGACCCCGTGACCTACACGATCACCTTCGAGGAGAAGGGACTACCCCCGGGGACCGGCTGGTCTGTGGAGGCCGCCGGAAACCTGTGGGGCAGTTCGGGGAGCAGTTTCGATCTCACTGAACCGAACGGGACCTACGCGTTCGCGGTCGACCCAGTAACCGGCTACACCTCGTCGGTCACGAACGGCTCGGTGACCCTGGCCGGTCAGAGCCGTCTCGTGGTGATCACATTCACTCCGGTCGGCACATCCGCCGCCAACGGACTGTTCGGCCTCTCCGACCTCGACTGGGCCGTCCTCCTGGGGATAACGGCGGCCGTCCTCGTGGGGATCGGGGTGGTCTTCACGTGGCGACGCCGCCGTGGGCAGGCCGATCCCCCCGAGTCCTAAGAGGGAGACCGCTCCCGGTCCCGGAAAAGGCGGCGAACCCCCCGGGTCGGCGACGTCGCAGCTTGCGGAGTGGAACGCCCGGAGGAATCGAGGCGCGGTGTCCTTGGCCCTCGCAGCCGTTCCGGCTCAGGGAGTAGAGTGGTAGCCCTCCCGTGGCCCCGTTGCCATACTGCTCTACGAAACGCACGCCGTAGGAGCTGGCATGCTTGAGGGACCCTTCCGCAGCCCACCATTCGGACGTACGATCGGGACCCCCTGCCCCCCCACCGAACCGGGCGGTCCACGCCATCCGAGTTCATCGGCCACGTACCCTTTTCGAGGGTACTCCCCCCTCCAAAAGGACTTAGGCGCGTGACGAGGTCGGCGTTCGTGACCTCGACCGGAGCTCTCAGCTACTCCTCGTTCCACACCTACCAAGAGTGCCCGCTCCGGTGGAAGTTCCTCTACGTTGACCGTCTCCCCGAGACGCCCCGGGGGTACTTCACGTTCGGACGGGTCGTCCATTCTGTACTCGAGGAGATCATGCGCCCCCTCGTCGTCCCGACCGCACGACGCGTGAAGGAGGGGGACGCCCAGCGGACTCTCGACGAGTGGCATCCGAAGGGCACCGCGCGTCCGCCCGAACTCACCATCACCCGCGAGGAAGTGCTCGCGATGTACGATCGAATGTGGACCGGTGAGGGTTACACCTCGCCGGAAGAGGAGGCTCGATACCGGACCCTCGGCCGTGACCTGCTCCTCCGATACTACGGGCGGCTCGCGCACGAGCGCCCCCATCCCGTCTCGGTCGAGGAGCATCTCGAAGCGCGCTGGGACGGCATCCCGATCCATGGCTACATCGACCGGATCGACCGCACTGCGGACGGCGGGCTCGAGGTCGTGGATTACAAGACGTCGCGAGAGCTCTCGGGCGAGGACGCGCGCCAGTCCGACCAGCTGTCGATCTACCAGATCCTGGTGGAGAGCAACTACACCGAACCGGTGGAGGGCCTGACACTCTACCACTTGCGTTCCCTGACCGCCCACCGGGTCCCGCCCCGACCCAAAACCGCCCTACTGGCCCTCCACGACCGCCTTGGGACCGTCCAGGACGGGATCCGTGCCGAGGCATTCGAACCGACCCCCGGGCGACAGTGTTCGCGCTGCGATTTCCAGGCCCGCTGTCCGGAGTTCCGGCCCGTGCCGCCGTCCGACGACCAGCGCCTGCGCGACCTGGTGGACCGGTTCGAGAACCTGCGGCAGGACGAGCGGCGACTCGAGGAGGAGCTGCGCCGGACCGCCGAGGAGCTCCACCGGGCGGCCGAGGGGTTCGGGGTCCACCGCATCCCGGGAACGAAATCCGTGGCGATACGGCGGCGCGAGGAGACCTGGCACTACTCTCTCGAAGGGCTCAAATCGAAGGTCGCGGAGGCCGGACTCGGGGAACGGATCGGCAATGGGACCCCGGACGAGGTCCGGGCCATCCTCCGGGACCCGAGCATCGACCCCGAACTGCGGCGACGGCTCGCCGAAGCGGGCACGCGCCGCGTGAAGTGGTACTGGGAGCTGGACGAGCCGTCCGGCGGGTAGTGACCCGCCTACCACCTGCCAACGCCGAGCAAAGGATATCTAGCCGACCCGGTAGGCCCCCGTATGGGGATTCCCCTCGCAACCGCCGAGCGCCTCGCGCCTCTCGAGGGGCGCGCGCCGACCATCACGACCCTCTGTTCGCACTCCTCGCTGCAGATCTTCCACGGCGCGCGAAAGGAAGGTTTTCGGACCATCGGCCTCACTGCCGGGCCGCCCGCGCGGTTCTACGACGCCTTCCCGCTGGCCCGCCCCGACCGGTTCCTCTCGGTTCCGAAGATGTCCGACCTGCCATCGGTCGCCGGCCAGCTTCGCTCCGAGGGCGCCGTGATCATCCCGCACGGCTCGTTCGTGGAATACATGGGCGCCGACGCGTTCTCTGCGTGGGACGTCCCGGTCTACGGCAATCGGAAGGTGATCGGGTGGGAGGCGGACCGGGAGAAGTCCCGCGAATGGCTCGAGTCGGCCGGGGCGACCATGCCCCGACGCTACGAGAATGCCGCCGAGGTCGACGGCCCGGTGATCGTGAAGTATTACGGCGCGAAGGGCGGCAAGGGATTCTACCTCGCGAAGAACCGCGAGGCGCTCGCCGACTTCCGTCCCACCGGCCCCTACGTCATCCAGGAATACGTCCTCGGGACGCGCTACTACATGCACTTCTTCTACTCGCCGCTCTCCGACCGCGGCTATCGCGTGGGGCACGGCTCGCTCGAGCTCCTCGGGATGGACCGGCGCGACGAGGCGAACATCGACGAGCTGTACAAGCTCGGGGCGCAGGAGGAGCTGCTCCGCGCTGGGATCCGACCGACCTTCGTCGTGACCGGGAACGTTCCGGTCGTCCTCCGGGAGTCGCTCCTCCCGAGGGCCTTCGACGTCGCCGCCAAGATCGTCGATCGGTCGATCGAACTGTTCGGAGGGATGGTCGGACCGTTCTGCATCGAGGGGATCATGACCGAGGAGCTCGAGTTCAAGGTCTTCGAGATCTCGACCCGCATCGTGGCCGGGACGAACCTGTTCATCTCGGGCAGCCCCTACTCGGACTTCATCGAACCGGGGCTGTCGACGGGACGGAGGATCGCGCAGGAGATCCGGCGCGGGCGCGAGCTCGGTCGGCTCTCGGAGATCCTGAGCTGAGCTGCTCGTCGTCGCCCTTCAGCCCGTTCCGAGGAGCCTAGGCGCATGGATTTCGCGGTCGAGGTCGACCAGCTCCGGAAGGTCTACCCCTCGAGCTCGGGCCAGAAGCCCGCGCTGGACGGCCTATCGTTCAAGATCCCGAACGGCCGGGTCTACGGGTTGATCGGGCGCAACGGCGCAGGGAAAACCACGTTCGTCCGGATCGCGTCGACCCAGCTGGCCCTCACGTCGGGGTCCGTCTCGGTCCTCGGGATGGATGTCGTCTCCCGGACCCGGGACGTCCGCGCCCGGATCGCGTGCGTGCCGCAGGAGTCCCGACCGCTCTACTTCCTGAACACCGAGGAGGTCGTCTACCTCTACCTCAAGATGCGGGGAATGGACCCGGTCGAGGCCAAACGTCGGACCCGCGACGCCCTCGAGGAGCTTTCCCTGACGGAGTACCGGAAACGGCTCGTCTCCCGGCTTTCGGGCGGGCTTCGCCGCCGCGCGCTCTGCGCGATGGTCCTCGCCTCGGACGCCGAGGTGCTCTTCCTCGACGAGCCCACCACGGGCCTGGACCCGCTCGCGCGCCGGGAGGTGTGGAAGGCCGTCCGCCGCACGATCCGGGAGCACCGGACCATCGTCCTGACGACCCACTACCTGGATGAGGCAGAGGCCCTCTCCACCCGCCTCGCCCTCATCGAACAGGGCCAATTGCGCCTCGAGGGGTCGCCGGAGGACCTCCGCGCCCGGGTGCGCTACCCGTACCGGGTCATGATCCAGGACCCGTTCCCCCGTGAGGAGCTCGAGTCGTACGGCCGAGTGACCAAGGTCGAGGGGGGCTACCTCGTCTTCGCCCGCGAGGCCGACGCGCGCGAAGTCGCGCGGAAGGGCCTCGAGCGGGGCGTCCGCGTCTCGCTCGGGCCGGTGAGCCTGGAGGACATCTTCCTCGAGGTGGTCGGGAAGTCGATCGAGGAGGACGCCCCCGCCGAGGACGGCGAGGAGGCCCTGGCTTGAGCGCCCGCCACCGGCTCCGCTCGCTGTTCACCTTGGTGATGATCAACGGGATCATCCCGATCCGGACCCAGCCCCTGTTCCTGCTGAGCCTGATCGCCTCGCCGCTCTCCTTCCTGTTCTTCATCTTCATCATTTCGAAGGGTGCCCTCCTCGCGTTCGGCGTCACGGGCGGCATGATCCTCACGATGCTCTCCGTGGGGACCGGCCTCCAGTCGGACCTGACCCACTACCGGCACGACCTGAAGTTCCAGGACATCGTCGTCGCCTCGCCGGTCGAGGCGCCCGTCTACGTCGCCGGCATGGCGCTCTCCGAGCTCGTCTACTCCTTGCCCGGGCTCGCCGTCTTCGTCGTGATATACATCGTCGACGGGCTCGGGACCCCGCTCAGCATCCTCGTCCTCACCGGCGTTCTCCTGCTCGTGTGGGGGTTTGCCTGCGCCCTCGGGTTCACGCTCGCCACGTGGTTCGAGGACGTCCGGGAGACGTTTCTGTTCAGCCCCCTTATCTCGCTCGCCCTGACGGTGCTCCCGCCGGTCTACTACCCGTTGAGCTACCTGCCCGGCTGGGCGCAGACGGCGGCCAAGTTCTCTCCGACGACCTACGCGGCCCAGCTGGTCCAGGGGTCGGTGGGGCTCGTTCCCCTCTCCTTCGATTCGGCGGCGATCGACTGGGGAGTCCTCGTCGCGTTCACGGTGGGGTTGTTCCTCATCGCCGCGCTCAAGGCTCGCTGGCAGGAGCCGTAGACCCCGTTCCGGCACTCGAAAATGAGTGCGTGGCCCGGCCGTCGCGCGAGGACTTATGTACCGGGCGTCTCGTGGAGCCGCCCGATGCTTTCGTTCGCGGATATTCGCAGTTTCGAGAGCTCCGACGAACGATTTTCGCACTGCCTCTTCTGCGGCCGAACGGTCGCCGTACTTCCCGACGACCGGAGGGGCGGCGCCTGCTTCGATTGCCTCGCGCTGTCCGTCCCGCCGCCGTCGAGCTGCCCCGACTGCCGGAGCCTGATCCCCGGCGAAGATCGCGCCCTCGGCTGCGAAGAGTGCGGCTGGTATCCGATCCAGGACTGAGCCCGCCGTCGGCGGTAGCCCGTGCGGTCGGGCGCCGAAACCGGCGGGGATTGGCCCGCTAAGCTTATCGGGCGATTCCATTCCAAACCGGAGGGCGTGCCGAGGTGGCTCAGTCCGGTACGGCGCGAGTCTGGAAAGCTCGTGGCGGAATACGCCTCGGGAGTTCAAAGGTGAGGGACGGCCGCACCGTCCCCGCAGGAATTCTCCCCCTCGGCGCTGCCCCTCGCCTCGGCGGCCCGTGCGGTTCCCGGAGCGCGCGGTGAGCGTCCCGGACCGCCGGGCGACCCCCGCCCTCCTGCAGGTCGACTCGATCCTGGGCCACCTGCAGGGCCGCGCGGCGCTCGCGGAGGTGTGCCGTTACCTCGTCCACGAGTTCGCCCACTACCCCTGGGTCGGGGTCTACCGTCTGGAGGGCCCCACCCTCGTGCTGGAGGCCTACAACGGCCCCGAGGCGACCGAGCACGTCCGTATCCCGGTCGACCGGGGGATCTGCGGGCAGGCGGCCCGGGAGAACCGGACGGTCATCGTGGACGACGTCCGGGGCGCGCCCGAGTACCTGGCCTGCTTCCTCTCGACCCGTTCGGAGATCGTCGTCCCGATCCGGGACGGCGCGTCGGTCCTCGGGGAGATCGATATCGACGGGAACCAGGTCAAGGCGTTCGACGAGAGCGACCGCCGCTTCCTCGAGCGGGTCGCCGCGAAGCTCGTACCGGCGCTGCAGAAGGCCGCGGCCGAGCCGCCGCCGCCCGTCTGAGGTTCCGGCCGATCGTCATCATCGCCCCTCGGAGCGCCGCGCGCCGGTCGAACGGGGTGAACCGTCCAGTGCGGTCGGGGGGGCCCGCCGCCTCGAGGTCCCGGGTGATCTGGGCGAGCGCCCTCCGCAGTTCGTCCACGATCGGCAGGTCGGCCTGGCCGCTCGTCCGGGAGAGCGGGTTCAGGTCGATCGAGATGACCTTCTTCCCGAGGGCCCGGAGGGCCTCGGTCCGGTCGCCGTCCTCGAGGGGAACGACGCACAGGTCGGCCGTGTAGATCCCCCGACGGTCGACCCGGGCGCGGTCCGAGGGAAGTCCCGGGATGCGGGCGGTGGGACGGATCCCCCACACGGTCCGGACCCCGGCGGACGTGAGCGCCCGGGCCACCGCCCGAGCGCGGGCGGGGGTGCGATGGAACAGGTTGACCTCCACCCCGAGGCCGGGACAGGCGCGCACGAGACGGGCGACCTCGGTCGCCGCCAGGGCGGCGACGTTCCCGTTGACGCTGAGGACCGGGTGGCGGGCGCTGAGGAGCCAGGCGGCGGCCCGACGCTCGGCGAGGCGGGCGCTCGGGCTCGTGCGCTCCCCGAGCAGGTAGTCGAACGTCTCCCCTCGCCCGTGCGCGATGAGCCCCTCGGGCGCGACCAGCCCCGCACGGGTCATCTCGGCCAGGTGGGCGCGGACGCGGAGGCTGGCGTAGCGCGGGTGCGACCGAGAGAGGCGCATGGGTGGGGCCGATTCAGGTGCCGTTCGTCGCCGGGTCGTGCGCGGGCGCGTCGGCCGGTTCGGAGCCGTTGACCCGTCCCTCGAGAGCGGCCACCCGCTGTTCCAGCGGCGCGAGCCCCTCCTCGAGCACCTTGGAGAGCGAGAGTTTGAGGCTCTCCTCGAGCGCGAGGATGTCCCGTCCGAGGTCGATGATGCGGCGCGCGTTCTCGTTCAGGAGCAGACGGTTCTGGGTCGCGACCCGGAAGGTGTCCGAGAGGTCCTTCGTGAGCTGGGAGGAGCGTTGGGCGAACGACTCGACCGAGTCGCCGATCGGCTTCCACTTCGCGTCCAGGTTCGCGAGCAGGTCCTGGGTGATCTTCTGGGCGGCCGATTCCACGCCGGTCGCGACCTCCTTGCCGACCCGGTCGGCGACCCCGTTCTCGATCTCCTGGAGCCGGGTCTTGACCTCCGCCCCCAGTGCGTCCCGGACCCCCTCGCCCCGCTGGATCCGGTCCTCGACCGATTGGATCCGGGCGGTGAGGTTGGAGTAGGCGCTCTGGATGAGCGTGTCGAAGTGCGAGGTGGTCGATTCCTGGGCGCGGAGCAGCAGGTGCAGGACCCAGTGCTCCCGCCCCTTCGTCTCGGAGAGGGGGCCCTTGTCCAGGCGGTCGCGGACCTCCCGGTCCTCCAGGATGGACTGGAGCTCCTTCAGAATCTCGACGCGGAGCGCGCTCGAGGTCGTTCCCGAGCCCGCCGGCGCTCGACCGGCCATACGTCGCGATGGGTGCTCGGCTACTATAAGCGTTCGCGAGGAGCCCCGTCCGGGGTGCCCTCGCGGAACTCGGGCCCGAGGAGTTCCCGGGCGACGACCAGGCGCCGGATCTCGCTCGTGCCGGCCCCGATCTCGAGGAGCTTCGCGTCCCGGGCGAGACGCTCCAGTGGAAGGTCCCGCATGTACCCGTAGCCGCCGTGGATCTGGATCGCCGCGAGCGCGTGGCGGGTGGAGGCCTCCGAGGCGAACGTCAGGGCCGCCGCACTCGCGCGGAGGCTGCGCCGGTCCCGCCCGACCGAGTCCAGCGCCGCGGTCACGAGCCAGCGGGCCGCCTCCAGGTCGGCATACATGTCGGCCAGCTTGGACTGGACCAGCTCGAACCGCCCGATCTTCTGGCCGAACTGCTCCCGCGTGCGGGCATACTCGAGCGAGCGCTCGAGACATTCGGCCATGATCCCCACCGGGATCCCTCCGAGCACGGCGCGCTCGACGTTGAGCCCGCTCATCATGATCGCGACCCCCTCGTTCTCGTTCCCGACGCGCTGCTCGACCGGAACCTTGCAGTCCTGGAACGACAGCTCACCGGTCGGCGAACCTCGCATCCCCATCTTGTCGAGGCGCTTGGCGACGGAGAAGCCCGGGGTCTTGCTCGAGACGAGAAAGGCGCTGATCCCGTGCGGTCCACGTGCCGGGTCCGTCTTGGCGTAGACGAGCAACCAGTCCGCCACGGGGCCGTTGGTGATGAACTGCTTCGAGCCGTTGAGCAGGTAGTGGTCGCCCCGGCGCTCGGCGCGTGTGCGGAGGGCGACGGCGTCCGAGCCGGCCTGCGGCTCCGTCAGGGCCAGCGCTCCCACCGCCTCTCCGGACACGATGGACGGGAGGGCGGCCTCGCGCTGGGCCGGGGTGCCGTTCCGGGCCAGGTTGTCGGCGAACAGGTTCGAGTGCGCCCCGACGCTCAGGGCGAGGGCGGGGCTGACCCGGGCGATCTCCTCCAGGATGAGCGCCTGCGCGAGGTAGGAGAGCCCCAGCCCGCCGTACTCCGCGGGGACCGTGACCCCCAGGAATCCGTGTTCCCCCAGCCGCCGGAAGACGTCCCGCGGAAAGTACTCCTCGCGGTCCATCCGCTCGGCGACGGGCGCGATCTCCTTCCGCGCGAACCGTCGGGCCGCTTCCCGCAGTTCTCTCTCCTCATCCGAGAGCGAGAGGTCCATCAGTCGGCCGACCCCCTTTCGGCCTTAACCCTTGTCGGCGGACGGGTGGTACGGGCGGCCCTGCGGGGGCCGGCGACCAGGCCGATGTGAATCTGCCACGACGGGAGCGTTCGCGGGTGGTCGGAGCGGAAGTGGGCCCCCCGGCTCTCGGTCCGCCGGAGCGCGGCCCGGGCGATGAGCGAGGCCGTCAGCGCCGCGTTCGCGATGGGGCCGGGCGGGACCTCGGAGGAGCCGGGCTCCGCCTCCGCCGCGATGCGGTCAAAGGTCGCGATCGCCGAGCGAAGCCCCCGCGCGTCGCGGACGATCCCGACGTCGTTCCACAGGGTGGAGCGAACCTCCTCGATGGCGGCGGCGGAGCCCCGCCGACCCGAGCCCGAGACCCGCGCGAGCTCGATCATCTTCGCGGGGAGGGGAGGGCCGCCGCGCGTAGGGTGGAGGAGGTGGCGGGCGACCCGCTCGCCGAAGACGACGCCCTCGAGCAGCGAGTTGCTCGCCAGGCGGTTCGCACCGTGGACGCCCGTGGAAGCGACCTCCCCGCACGCGTACAGGCCCGCCACGGTCGTCCGGCCCTCGATGTCCGTGGTGACCCCGCCGACCATGAAATGGGCCATCGGTGCCACGGGGATCAGGTCCCGGGCCGGGTCGAGGCCGTACGTCGCGAGGAACCGCGTAACGGTGGGGAACCGGGCGTAGAGGCGGTCGGCCGGGATCGCGGTCGCGTCGAGGTTGACGCTCGACAGGCCCGTGCGGTCGAGCTCCTTTCGGATCGCGCGGGCGACGACGTCCCGGGGCGCGAGCTCGGCGTCGGGGTGGGCACGCACCAGGAACCGGTCGCCGGCGGCGTTCCGGAGGACCGCGCCCTCCCCCCGAAGCGCCTCCGTGATGAGGAATCGGGGCGACCCCTCCCGGGCGAAGACCGTCGGATGGAACTGGATGAACTCCATGTCGGTGAGCTGCGCTCCCGCGCGGAACGCGATCGCCACTCCCTCTCCCGTCGCGATGGACGGGTTCGAGCTCTCCCGGTAGAGGCTACCGGCGCCGCCCGTCGCGAGGACGACCGGGCGGCCGGCCTCGACCTCGATCCCGTGGCCATCTTCTCGAGAGAGTACGGCCTCGGGGCCGTCCGGGCCCCCGGGGCGGAGGGCGCGCAGGACGGTCCGCTCGCGGGCGTCGATCCCCTGGTCGAGGACCCGCCGCTTGAGGGTCTCCTCGATCGAGAGTCCGGTCGCGTCCCCGCCCGCGTGCAGGATGCGGTCCCGGGAATGGGCGCCTTCCCGGCCGAGGGAGATTCGCCCCTCCACGGTGTCGAACGGGACGCCGTACCGGACGAGGTCGGCGATCCGTCGGGGCGCTTCGTACGTCAGGATGCGCGCCGCGGCGCGATCGACCAGGCCGGCCCCCGCACGTATCGTATCGGCCAGGTGACGCGCGGGCGAATCGCCGGGGCCGAGCGCCGCGGCGATCCCGCCCTGGGCGTAGCGGGTGTTCGACTCCTCGAGGCGCGATTTCGTGACGATGGTCGGTCGCAGGCCGAGCTCGCGCGCCCGCAGTGCGACGTAGAGCCCGGCGATACCGCTCCCGATGATGAGGGGACGGTGGGCCGCTTCCGTCACGGGGGGACGACGGGTCGCGGGGGTATATCGACTCCGAGCTCGGGCAGGCTCCTATACCCGCGAGGGCTCGGACCTGCGTGGCGCTCGGTCCCCTCCCGGCACCCGAGCCCGATTGGCGCACCGCGCTGACCGTTCGCGAGGACCTCGAATTGGCCCGCGAGCTGACCGGCCGCCTGCGCGCACCCGGGGCGCCCCGACGCACCAGTGTTACCGACCTCCTCTCGCCCCGTCCCGCATTCTGGAGGTTCACCGTCGGTCCGCCCCCGATCACGGCGGAGCGCGAGCGGACGCTGGAGGGCGGCCGTCGTCTCCATCGCATCCTCGGATTGGTGTTCGCGCCCGAGGGGCGGCTCGAGGTACGGGTCCACGACGACCGCGTGCAGGGGCGCGTGGATGTCCTCTCCGACCGACCGATCGAGATCAAGACGAGCGCGTACGCCCCCCCCTCGGCGGACCCCCTCACCGAACGGCCGGACCACGCCGATCAGGTCGCGATGTACGCCGCCCTCCTCGGCGTCCGCACGGCACGGTTGGTCTACCTCCAGACCGACGAGGATGAGGTCCGCGACACGGCGACCTTCGACCTCGAGTTCGGCTCGATCGAATCGGTGCGGACCGCGATGGGCGAGCGAGTCCGCGCGTTGACGACGGCGGGTGCCTCCGGCTCCCCCGCGGGCCTCCCGCGGTGCGCGTGGTACGGTCGGGGCTGCGAATTCCGCGGGGCCGGGGTCTGCGATTGCACCGGCGAGGAGGATGCTTCAGCACCGGTGGTCAAGGGGGCCGATCCCCACGTGACCCGGCGGCCGGATCTCGCGGGCCAACTGCAGGAATCCGTGGACGCGCGTCTCGCCGCGTCCCGACCACCGTCCATCCGGCGCTTCCGCGACCTGCTCTATCCCCGCCGGGCGTTCTTCGAGCAGACCGTGCCGCTCGCGGTCGGCGCGATCCCGCCGTACGAGTCGGAGACCGACACCTACTCGCGCCTGGCCGAGGCGGTCGACTGCGGTCCGGTGGGAGAGGCGACCCGGCTCCCGACGCTCGCCGATGAGCCGGACGAAGAGGTGAGCGGATTCCTCGGTGCCCCGGTCCTGATCCGGACCTCGAGAGCCGCGCAGCGCCTCGACCCGCGGACGGTCGCGGACCGTTCGCCTCAGTACGCGCTCCAGCTCGGGTTCCGGTGCGTGGCGACCGGTACCGACCACGCCCGCCTCGTGCTGGGATACGAAAAGGCGACCGAGGCCGAACGGGTCCAGGTCCTCGAGTTCCGGTTCGACTCGGCGGTCGTCTTCTCCCGGATCTGGAGGGCACGGACCCGGCGACTCGAGGCGGCCCGAAGCGCCAGCGACTCGTCCGTCCTCGAGGCGTGCCCCTCGTGGATGTTCGAACAGTGCCCCTACCGCGATCGGTGCGCCTGCGGCGGATCCCCGGCCGCTTCCCATCGGTAGATGCTGGTCGTGGCGATCCGCCGAAACCCCTCCGCTTCGTAGAACCCGAGGGCGGGGAGGTTGCTCGCGGTCACCCACAGCCGGACCTTCTCGTAGCCCAGGCTGACGAGCGCCCGGAGCGCCCACCGCACGAGGAAGCGCGCGAAGCCGCGCCGACGTCGCTCGGGGTCGACCATGATGTCGACGAACACCGCCTCGCGGGAGGAGATCTCCGCGGTCAGGATGCCACCGACCAGTCGGAGCGGCGCCGTCTCCACGATCGCGGTGGACGCGGCATCGAGGAAGAGTCCGAGCGCGTTCCCGAGCAGCCCGGTGAGGACCCGGGAGTATTCCTCCGGCGACCCGCCCACGAGGCGGTCGTCGACCGACCCACGGAACGCGCGCCAGTCGAGGTCGGCGAGCGCCGCAAGAGTGACGTCCCGGACCGCCACCCGCTCCACCCCCGGGGGGATGGCGACGGCCGACTCCGCGTCCGAGGGGCGAAGCGTCCGGACCATGCAATACCGTTCGACGATGCTGGCGCCGGGACGGGTCGAGAGCGCCGCGAGAAGCCGGTGCTCGGAGTCGACCGTCAGGCCCGTGAAACCCACGCTGAGGCTCCGGACCTCCCGGGGGAGCCCGTCGAGGAGCGCCCGCGCGAGCGGGAGCGAGTCCTGCTCGTCCGCGGAGTGGACGTGCCCCCAGGCGCGGTCGCCCCGGACGTTCCCGAACGAGATCCCGCCCCGGCCCCCCGCCGGCGGATAGTACCACCCCGGCTGGTGGCCCGCCCGCATCTCGGCCGCGGCCTGCTCGACCCAGGTGCCCTGGAAATCCTCCCCGCGCAGCGCGAGCTCCCGACGGACCGTCTGCAACAGTTCGAGCAGGTCGTCGGTCGAGGCCGCGGTGGTCGGACGGGGCGTCTCCGCGCCCGGAGCCCGGGTCACGGGGAGGGGAGCTCGGCCCGGAGGATGTCCGCGATGTCGGGGGCGACCGAGGCCTTCTCCGCCGCGTTGCCGAGGGTATCGGTCGAGTAGACCTCGTCGGTCACCGCCTTGATGCGCTCGAAGGCGTCCTTCAGGAACAGCCCGTGGGTGCACGCCGCGCTGACGGCCCCGGCGCCCCGCTTGTGCAGGATCTTGGCCGCCTCGACGATCGTGCCGCCCGTCGTGATGACGTCGTCGACGAGGACGATGTGCTTCCCCTCGATGTGGATCGGCATCTCCGCGGGGAGCCGCAGCTCGACGTGCTCGCTGTCGATCCGTTTCTTGTCGAGGGCGAACCAGGGCTTGTCGAGGAGGGTCGCCATCCGCCGGACCCGGTCCACGCCCCCCTTGTCGGGGGAGACGAGGATGTCCACCGGTCGCTCCCGGAGCAACCGGGCGATCGCCGGGATCCCGCTCGCCTCGAACGCGGGCTTCGTGAACTGGCGAAGGGTTTCGGCGGAGTGCAGGTCGACCGTCACGACCGTGTCCGCGGCGAGCTCCACGTGCCGGCAGAGCGCGCGGGCGCTCACCGGTTCCCCGGGAAAGAAGCGCCGGTCCTGGCGCGCGTAGCCAAAGTAGGGGACGACCGCGACGACGCGCCGAGCCCCCGACTCCCGCACGGCGTCCTCGAGGAGGAACAGCTCGAGGAGGTCGGCGTCGGTGCGGGTCGACTGCACGATGACGACGTCCTCGCCCTCCAGCCGGCCGCCGACGCGGACGTACATCTCCCCGTCGGGGAAGCGCTTGGTGAACGGGATGCCGAACGGGGCGTTCGAGAGTTCCCGCGAGATCCGCTCCGCGAGGGCGGTCGATGCCGTTCCCCCGATCACGTGCATCTGGGAGGACCTCGAGGGCCCGGACCCCGGCCGGCACTAAAGGATTACCCGCAGCTACAGGTTGTCGTCGTCGTCGTCCGAGGACCGCTTCGCCTTCGAGCCCCGTCGGACCTTCGGCTTCGGGCGGCCCCGCCGGTGGGAAGGCTCCGGTTTGGGTGCGGGCTTGTGGGTGGGGCGGTGGGTGCGGTGAGGAGGAGTCTCATCCTCCTCGTCTTCGTCCTCCTCCTCCTCCGACCCGGAGCCCCACGGCCGCAGCGATCGCAGGAAATGCCGCGCCCGTGCGGCGCTCCCTTCGGTCTCCTCCGCCTCGTCTTCGGACTCCTCCTCCTCTTCGGCCTTTCGTCGGGGGTCCTCGACCCCTTCGGCCTTGAGCGCGTAGTGGAGTCCGAACGCGAGCAGGATGATCCCGGCGAACGTGAGACCGAGGAACTGCCAGGACTGGGCGGGGACCTCCCCCGCCGTCGAACTTCCCTCGATCCACAGCTTGAGGGCGCCGACCCAGGGGATCATGCCACGGGCGACGCCGATCACCCATGCGGGCTCAACCAGTTCGCTCAGTTGGAACTCGGCGGACTGGTCGTACTCTCCCCCGTACGCCGCGTTGAAGTTGTTGTCCCCCATCGTAACGTACCCCGAGTGCGCCCCGAGGTAGGCCGGCTGAAGCTGGATGCTGACGTTCACGTCGGCCCACCCGACGTGGAAGAGGTCGAGCGTGCCCGTCAGGTCGTCCGTCACGCAGTTCGCCCCCTGGCTCCCGTTCGTCCCGGGCGTTGAGTAGACCGCATCGGGCGCGTTGCCGCACGGAAGTCCGGCCAGTCCGTAGGCGGTGTAGCCCCGAACGGACGGAACCCACTGGAGGTAGACGATCGCGCGATGGATGACCGGGGTCCCCACGGCCCCGTCGGGATAGTACAACAGGACGTCCCCAAACTCCCCGTAGGTCGAGTAGCCGTTCCGCTGGGCGACCACATAGGGCTGGATGCTGGAGTTCGACACCTTCTGGGCGAGCACGAGGTCGCCGGTGTTGATCACCCCGAGGACGTCCGAGCTCCCGTGCTGCATGCTCATCGACTCGACGACGTACACCGGCGGCCAGTTCTGGGTGTAGGCGAACATGCAGACGATGAGCAGGATCACGATCGCGAGCGCGACCAGCGGACCGAAGTAGAGCGAGTCCCGCGCCCGCCAGAAGACCCGGGGGCGGCGGGCTCCCGGCATGGTGGCCTCCTCGTCCTCCCCTTCCATCTCGTCGTCCGGTGCGGTGGAGTCTCGGGACCACTTGCGGATCGGGCGGGGACGGCCCCGAGGGGTGGGTTTCGGGGGAGGCCTTCGCCGCGTCCGCGGAGGCGCCTCCTCCTCTTCCTCCTCGTCGACCTCCGGGTCGTCGGCGTCCTCGTCCGAAGAAGCCGGGGGCCGGGCCATGGCATCGCCCTTCGGGCGGGCCCCCATAACCCTTCGGCTCGACCGGTACACCCGCCGGGGAACGGTCGCCGGATGGCGTCACGAAGCGAATGTTTATCCTTCGCCCGCCCGAGAGGCGGGACGCGGTCAACGGCGGGCGGAGCGATGCGGCGGATCGACATCTCCATGCCCTTGACCCCGGGGATGCCCCAGTTCCCGGGCGACCCCCCGTTCACCTCGGAGCCGACCCACGCCATTGCCCGGGGAGACCACTACAACGTCTCCCGACTATCGTTCGGGTCCCACGCAGGAACCCACGTCGACCCGCCCATCCACTTCCTCCCCGGCGGCGCGACGATCGACCGGGTCGACCTCGACCTCCTGAACGGTCCGTGCACGGTCGTCGGGGTAGCCCGGGACTGCGCGGCCATCACGCCCTCGGACCTTCCCTTGTTTTCCCCATCGACCCGACGCGTCCTGTTCCGGACCGCCAACTCGGAGCGGTGGGCCCGGGGGGAGGCGTTCTTCTCCGACTACGTCGCCCTGACGTTGCCCGCGGCGGAGGAGCTGCTCCGGCGCGGGGTCCGGCTCGTGGGCGTGGACGCGCTCTCCATCGAGTCCGACCCCGGGGAAACCTACCCGGTCCATCACCACCTCCTTCGCGGAGGGGCGCTCATCCTCGAGGGACTGCTCCTCGCGGACGTGGCGCCCGGGCCGTACGAGCTCGAATGCCTCCCCCTGGCGCTCCGGGACGGGGATGGCGGGCCGGCCCGAGCGCTCCTCCGGACCCCGTGAGAGGTGTACCGTGGGAATGCCCGACCCCGGCGCCGGACCCTATTCGCTCTCGCTCGACACCACCGGATTTGCCGTCCTGGCGGTCAGCCTGTTCCTCTTCGTGCTGATGTTCCTGGTGCTCCGAAGCTACCACCCGAACCGGAAGCGCGGGCTCGAGGGGTACCTGGAGGGGGCGGGGGTGAGCCTCGTGTTCCTGGTGCTCGCCGTTCTCCTCGTGGTGGCCGTGTCGATGCACGACCCGCACGGGAACAAGACCTCCTACGCCCTCTACACGACCATCCTGACCGGCTACTGGCTCGCGTTCGCGATCCCCGTGGTCACGGTCGCGAGCTCCATCCAGGCGCGCTCGCGCGGTGCGATCCCGTGGCTGATCCCGTCGATGGTCGTCGCCGCGCTGATGTTCGTCGGGATCTTCGGCTACTACTATCTCGCCCCGGCCTAGCCCGGTCGCCTAGTCGCGTTCGTCCGGCGGCAGGAGGTCCGGGATCCCGTCGGCGATCGGGTAGACCGCGTGGCAGCCCGAGCAGGTGAGCGTTCCGTCCAGGATCTCGTCGCCCTCGGTCCGGCCCGGCGCGAGCGTGAGCTCGCTCCGGCAGACCGGGCATCGGAGGACCTCGAGGAGGTCGGTTCTCATTTCCCGCCGCCCTCGACGATCCCGTAGCCGATGAGACGCCAGGCGTTCAGTTTCCGGGAGATGGCCACCCGGCTGCCGGGAAACACGGTGACCGACCGGTTGAGCGCGAGCTCGACGTCGTCGCCGCGCGCGCTCGTGACCTTCCCTGCGGCGATGGTCGTGCCGACCGTGACCGCCAGCACCTCGCTCGTGCGGATCTTCTCGACTTTGATCTCCCGCTGGGCGCCGAGGACGCGGTCGAGCAGGGTCGCCCGCAGGCGGATCTTCTGGCTGACCGGCGGCAGCGTCCCGGCGGTCCCGACGAGCCGGCCCGTGAGGCCGTCTCCCTTGGCGAGCGCGGGGTCGAGGCTGGTGCCGATGGCGGCGAGTCCGCCGGGGTGGAGCTCGTCCCACTCCTGGCCTCCGGAGATGATGGAGGTAACGTGGGTGTGGAGGGATTCGGCATGCGCGCTCGTCGCACCCTGGGGCCCGGGCCGGATCTCGATCTCCTCCCCGACCTTCAGATGGCCCTGGATGAGCGAGCCACCGAGAACGCCGCCACGCAGGTCGGCCGGACGCGTCCCGGGGCGATTGATGTCGAACGACCGGGCGACGTACATGAGCGGGGGTTTCTTGGGGTCGCGGACCGGAGTCGGGATCGTCTCCTGGATCGCACCGATCAGCGCGTCGATGTTGACCCGGTGGTTCGCGCTGATGGGGACGACCGGGGCGGAGGAGATCGGGGAATCCTTGAGGAAGTCGACGATCTGGTGGTAGTTCTTCTCGGCCTCCTCGGTCGACAGTAGGTCGATCTTGTTCTGGACGACCACGACCTTGTGGACGCCGATGATGTCGAGCGCGTAGAGGTGCTCCCGCGTCTGGGGCTGCGGGACCGGCTCGTTGGCCGCGACGAGCAGGAGGGCGCCGTCCATGATGGCGGCGCCGGAGAGCATCGTCTCCATCAGCGTCTCGTGGCCCGGCGCGTCGACGAACGAGACGGCGCGAAGGAACTTCGCTTCGCCGCCGCAGTTCGCGCACTTCGGCTCGATCGAGTAGCCAAGAGGTTCCGGGCAGTTCGGGCACTGGTAGAACGCCGCGTCCGCGTACCCGAGCTTGATGGAGATCCCGCGCTTCAGTTCCTCCGAGTGGCGGTCGGTCCACTCTCCGGTGAGCGCCTGGGTCAGCGTGGTCTTGCCGTGGTCGACATGGCCGACCAGCCCGATGTTGACTTCGGGTTGACGCGGGACCTTCATGACGCGGCGAAAAGCTCCGCGAGGGGCTTGCCGCCCTTCTGCTCGACCACGAGGTTGATCTGGACCGTGTCCTCGCTGATCGTGTTGCCGCGGAACGTTCGCCGCCGGCGCATCCCCGCGCGAGGGGCTTGGAAACCGAAGCCGTCACCGACATAGAGGCGGGTCTGGCGCGCCCCGGGGAGGTCCGGGCGAAGCGGAAACCCGCTCTTGTCGGTCCC
>Ga0187862_10000893_pt1 | contig 33144 bp, 28 predicted proteins | sample June2016WEW_10_1_FD_133003 | JGI IMG/M metagenome (GOLD analysis project Ga0187862, IMG submission 133003) | Peatland microbial communities from SPRUCE experiment site at the Marcell Experimental Forest, Minnesota, USA - June2016WEW_10_150 | ecosystem: Environmental > Terrestrial > Soil >...
CCGCCACCAGCCGCGGTGCCGACCACCGCGGCGCCATCCGCCCCTCGATGCCACTTCGCTGAACCCAATCCTCATGATCACTTCTGTCAGTCACCTCTGCGCAGCAACCTGTGCAGAGCTTCCTTAGTGGTGCCCGCACCAAACTCTATTATCCTGTCGGAATTGCAGTCAGTTCGACCGGGAAAATTTATGTCGCGAACGGCGGGAGCGGGATCGGACCCGACGGTAACGGCTACGTCACCGTTTATGCGGCTGGAAGCAACGGCGATGTTGCACCGGCGGCTGTCATCGGTGGTTCGAATACTGGACTTGATCAGCCTGTTGGCATTGCGTTGGATTCCAGCGGTAAGCTTTTTGTGGCGAACAACGAAACCCAACCACCCTGTTGCGGAAGTGTCACCATTTATCCAGCCGGTAGCAATGGCAACGTTACGCCAAGCGTTACGATCGCAGGCGGCAACACTGGCCTCTACTTCCCTTCGGGTATTGCGCTGGATGCCAGCGGGAACATCTATGTGACAAACGACTGGGGGGATCTCGACGGCATCGGCTTCATCACTGTTTATCCAGCCCGTAGCAAGGGCAACGCCGCACCCAGCGCCACCATAACTGCAGTTAGTGATCCTTGTTCCATTGCACTGGATTCAGCCGGCGACATCTATGTGGCGAGTTATTATCCGCAGGCCTGCAATTCCCACTGCGGAAACATCGTCATCTATCCAGCCGGTAGCAACGGCGACGCCACACCCAGCGCAGTGATCGGCGGTAGCAGCACCGGCCTAGCGGGTCCACAGGGCATCGTGATCAGTCCATAGGAAATTTCCCACCGCCGCCTTCTCGCGCGCCATCATCGCCGAATCGCGCCGCTTTGCCGCCACGCAGAGGATTCTTAATCCCTTGATCCCGTTTATCCCGCGATCACGCGGGGAATCTTGGCTTGGCTTGGCCTGAACCGAGCGCCATTTCGGCCCGGGATCGAGCGACACAAGCGACGTGGCAAATGTCGCATACATTTCGGCCCCAAATCCCACCACCGCGCCCGGCCCGCGCCGTCGGGCCGTCTGTCCGGCCTGAGCGGGGCGTTGGCGGGTGGGTTACTGCCGGCCACGGGGGGCACAGCGAACTTGTTCATTTCTCAAAAGTTAGGGTCCTCGAAAACGTGAGCCCTGCCCTGCAGGGAACTGATGAAGCTCAGGGCATGATGGATGCAGGCCTCGACCGAGTCGGCGGACGAATTCGAAAAGTAATGCGTCACATCTCGCCACACATGCGCTTCTCGCCCATCGATCGGCAGTTTAATAAGCTCCTCGATGCAGGCACGATACTTGTAAGTTGGGCCACGCAGAACGCGCGTTGCGATTACGCGGAACCTCCGCGCGTGCGGCCCCTCCGCTAGCATTCGCTCGGCGGTCCGTTCTGCGACGCGCATTGGCGCCCCGGCGGATCGCACGACCTCGACAATGTTTTCGCCGATTTCGTAAATCTCGGTGAACGACTTGTAGAGATTCGGGTCTATGTTCATTGAAATCGGTGTTCTCCTCCGTACATGTGGACCCCGGCGGTGTTTCGATTCCATGTGGCAGCCTCGTGTCTCCCGCTGCCTCGGCTGAGCATGCGCCACGCCACCGCGCCTGTCTAGGCAGCAGCCGACCACAAATCGCGCCGCTTTCCAACGACGCAGAGGATTACAAATCCTCTGCGGTGCCAACAGGCCGTGAAATTACGGCCTGATCTTTCGGCGCCGCCGGCTTTGCTCGGGATGACGGAAAGAGTCGATGCGCCGCAGAACCCTCACCTACCGGACGCAAGGCGACCGGCCTCCTCTCCCGTGAAGTCTGCACCCTCACCCGCGCCGGAGCGCGGCCTCCCCCGCAACAATAGCGGGCGAGGCGCGTAATAAGTCGCGCGGAACGCCACATCCTAACTGGGGCGAGGCAATTCAGGAAAAAAGATCCGGGATTCTTCCCCTTCGGCTGCTCTCAGGGCTTCGGCTGGTGGAGGCGGAGTTATCCAGAAGCGCTCTAGAATGACACAAAAAGAGGACGCGCTGCGGCGGCGTGCACATTGCTCGGACGCAGAACCCTCACCTACCGGCCGCCAAGCGGCCGGCTTCCTCTCCCGTGAAAATAACGGGCGAGGTAGGAACCGGGATCCTTCGCTTCGCTCAGGATGACACAAAGAAAGTTCTACCAGACCCACGGCCCGGCGCGCGCCCCACTGTGTGCTTGCCTCGTATGTTTGCCAAGGCCATTATACGCGCTTAGCGGAGCCTCTTTTCAGGGAGTCGCGATTCGATTTGATTCATGAGTGAGTTGCTCGAAAAGAAAGAGGATCTAATCCGCTACTTCCAGCAAGGCGGCAAGCCGCGCGCGCGATGGCGGGTCGGCACCGAGTACGAGAAAGTCGTCGTCCGCAGCGCCGACTGCACCGCCATACCCTACTCCGGTCCCGGCGGCGTCGAAGACTTGATCCGCCGGATGGCGGCCAACTACGGCTTCGAGCCCGAAAACGAGCACGGGCACATCATGGCGCTCAAGGGTGAACGCGCGGCGATCACACTGGAGCCGGGCGGTCAGATCGAGTTGTCCGGCGAGCAGTGCGAGACCATCCACTGCGCCTATGCCGAGTTCGCGCTCCACGTGCAACAGATAATCGATATCACCAGCCAGATCGGTGCGACGGTGCTTGGACTGGGGATGCAGCCCTTAAGCCGCATCGACCAGATCGAACTCCTGCCCAAGGCCCGCTACCGCATCATGTACCCGTACATGGCGCGGATGGGGACGCTCGGCCAGCGGATGATGAAGCAGACCGCGGGCGTGCAGGCCAACCTGGACTATAGCGACGAGGCTGACGCGATTCGCAAGCTGCGCGTCAGCATGGGTATCGTGCCGATCCTCTACGCGATTTTCGCCAACTCACCGCTGAGCGACGGCGATCTTAACGGCTATCACAGCTTCCGCGGGCACATCTGGACCGGCACCGACAGCCAACGCAGCGGGGTTCCGGAGTTCGTGTTTCGCGGCGATTGCTCATTCGAGGATTACGCCGAGTACGCGCTCGACGTGCCGATGTACTTCCTGATTCGCAATCATGAGTACATCGATCTCACCCAGCCGCCGGGCCTCACCTTCCGCCAATACCTGTCGCGCGGATACGGCCGCGAGCGCGCCACCGTTGACGACTGGACCAATCATCTGACGACGATTTTTACCGAGGTCCGCCTCAAGCAATACGTCGAGGTGCGCACCGCCGACAGCCAGCCGCCGCAATTCATGCTCGCGCTGCCCGCACTGCTCAAGGGCATGCTTTACAACGACGATTGCCTCGAGGCGGCGTGGGACCTGGTTAAGGGATGGAGCTATCGCGAGCGGCTCGAAATCGCCGACGCCGCGCATAAGAACGGCCTCGACGCGCGGGTCGGAAGAATCAAGCTGCAGGCGCTGGGCTACGAGTTGCTGCAGATCGCGGCCAAAGGACTCGAGCGCCAGCGGGCATTGAACAAAAACGGCCAGGATGAGAGCATCTACCTGTTGCGCCTGATGGACCTGGTCCGGGGCGGTCACAGCCAGGCCAGCCTCGTGATCAGCCGCTGGAAGGGTGAATGGAACTACGACTTTGGCCGTCTAGTCAAAGGATGCGCTTACGAGGCTAAATCGATTCTGTAGATGGAAATCAGGTTCACACAACTCCACGTCACGATTCTGAACTTTGTCCTGGTTGGAGCACTGGCGATCGTCTCGGCCATGTGCGTGCGGGACATCATCGAGCGCAGCGTTTCAAATGAGGCCGCCGCTCCCGCCGCATCGTCGGCCGCGCCGAAGGCCGCAGGCCCGCACGCGCGCGCCTTCTACGACGCAATCGTCAAGCGCGACATCTTCAACGAGGTACCGCAGGAGAGCGGACCCGCGCCGGTGGTGGAAGAGGACCTGCACCTGAAGCTGATCGGCACCTCGCTGCTAAGCAAATCGAAGCCGTACGTGATCGTCGAGGATGATCACAACACCGAGTCGCTCTACCAGATGGGAGAGGACATCCCGGATGCGGGCAAGCTGGTAGCCGTCGAAACCAACCGCGCGATCATCGACCGCGACGGTCATCGCGTCGCCATCGAGATTCCGGCCGCGGAGATTGCCGAAGTGCCTTCTTCCGCTTTGAGCAGCGCGGTTAAGTCGCCCCGGCAAAGGGGCGTTCACCCAGCGATACAGCGCGGACCGCGCGGATTTGGTCGTCCCGGGGCTATTGGTCGTCCCGGGGCCAATGGTCAAACTAAAAATGGCGACGACAACAGCAAAGCCATCAGCAATCTCAAGCTGAAGAAGCTCGGTCCCGGAAAATTCGAGGTCAGCCGCGCCGAAGTTCAGCAGACGATGGAAAATCCTCTCCAGTTCTTCTCGCAGATGCGCGCGATGCCCCATTTCGTCAACGGCAAGACCGACGGCTTCTCGATCTCCCAGGTCGCGCCGGGCTCCGTCTTCGACCAACTCGGCCTGCAAAACGGGGACTTGGTGACCTCGATCGACGGAAAGCCCGTCACCAATCCGATGCAGGCGATGGGCCTGATGCAAGCGATGAAAACCCAGTCGGCGCTCGATCTCACAGTCAATCGCGGCGGAGCGCCAACCGCGGTTCATCTCGACCTGAAATAAGCGATGGAAGTCAGGGCCGCGCAGCGCGGCGAGCGTGACGAGGTGCTCGACCTGCTCGCGCGATGGTACAACGACCGCGAATTTTTCGCCCGCTACAATCATAACGATCCCGGCTTTCGCGACGCCTTGTGCCTGGTCGCGCGCGACCGCGGCCAACTGGTTTCCACCGTCCAGATTTTCGATCGCGCCATAAACCTCGGCGGACAATCGGTTCCGATGGGAGGCATCGGTTCCGTCTTCACCCTCGAGGAGTATCGGCACAAGGGCGTCGCCTCGGCGCTGATGCGCCTGGCGGTCGATACCATGGTGCGCGAGGGCTTCGAAGTATCCTTGCTGTTCGCGGAGCGCTTGAGCTTCTACAACCAGTTCGGATGGCGTGAGATCGAGCGCAAGTTCAGCATCGGCGAGCGCCGCTTCACTGAACGCGCCCAATCGTTTCGTCATCGACAGTTTCGAGATTGCTCGCGACCTGGCCGAAGTTGCCGCGATTCATCGCAGCTACAGCGGTCGATTCAATGTCACCGCGGTTCGCGACGACACCGCGTGGCGCGCCAATCTCAAATTCGCCGGCAATCAGCCGCTCCATCCCGGCGAGGGCTCCGAGGAATATTTCGTGGTGTGTCGCAACGGCGGACGGATTGCGGCGTACGCGCGGGTGGCGCGCTTCTACGGCCTCTCGATGGTGATGGAATACGGCTACGTTGCCGGCGCGGGCGGGATGGACGCGATGCTCGCGACGTTCAAGTGCCTCGGCGAGGAGGCATCCGGCGTGCCGGTCACGAGCGCACGCATCGGGGATCATCGGCGCGCCGCCGTGCTCCACAGCGCTTCCACGCCCGCCGCGCCGCCGGTTCTCGTCACGCATACCGCGCACGATCCCACGCTCGAAAAAGCGCTGGACGGCGCGGGCTGCCCCGTCGCGCATCACACCGACAACTTTTACATGTGGCGAATTCTGGCGCCCGACAAACTCGCGCGCCGGTTCGCGATCGCTCCGAAGGCTGCGTCAGCGCGCGCGTTCGAAATCTTCGCCGACTCGCGATCTTTGTTCTGGACCGCCGACCGCTTCTGACCGAAAAATCATCCCGCGGTTCATGGGTGCTCGCTGCGGCGCGAGTTGTTGTCTAGTATTGATTCGTTCATTGGTTCTTTCACTTTTCACGGGGTCGATGTGTTGGGGAGGTGGTGTGATGAAAGTTCTTACTCCATCCGGCGAATCCGTCGCCGGAATTTCCGCTGGCCGAACATTTGGCCGACATTTTAGATTGATCGCCGTGACCGTTGCGCTCGCCGCGTTGGCGTCGTCGCACACTGCCTTTGCCGCGCGCCGTCATCATGCCAGCGCAGCGCCCGCCGAAGACGAAAGCACCAGTGCGTCGAACACCGGCCTGCAAGGTCCTTACACCGAGGCCTGCGTGCTCGAACCCACGACCGGCACTGTCATCTTCGAGGCCAATGATCACACGCCGTGGCCGACCGCATCGCTGGCCAAAATGATGCTGATGCTAATCGCCGCCGAGAAAATCCACGACGGATCGCTCAAGCTCACTGACCAGATCACCACCTCGCGCAAAGCGGCCGAGATGGGCGGTTCGCAAGTCTATCTCAAGGAGGGCGAGACGTTTTCTCTCGACGACATGATGAAGGCCGTGGTCGTGCATTCGGCCAACGACGCGTCGGTGGCAGTCGCGGAATATATCGCGGGCTCGACCGACGCATTTGTAGTGATGATGAACCAGAGAGCTGCCGCGCTCGGGATGAAGGACTCGCACTACTACTCGGTTCACGGCCTGCCGCCCGCGAAGGGACAGTCGGCCGACGTCGCCAGCGCCTACGATCAGGCAATTCTCGCGCGCGAGATGCTCAAATATCCCGACGTGATCCGATGGTCGTCGATAGACACCGCACCGTTTCGCGCCGGAACCTTCGAGCTGCGCAACACCAATCACCTGGTACGGACGTATCCGGGATGCGACGGCCTCAAGACCGGATTCTATGACAAGGCGGGATTCAACGTGGTCGCAACCGCAAAACGCGCCGGCCTGAGGCTGGTCGCGGTGGTGCTCGGCAGCCAGCACAAGTTGACGAATTTCAAGGAAGCGGCCGAGATGCTTTCGCAGGGTTTTCTCAACTACGAGATGCATTCGGTCGCAAAGAAAGGTACGCCGGTCGCGCAATCCGTTGCGGTAACCGACGCCGAAACTGCCAGCATCACGCCGGTCTGGGGCGGCGACGCGGGCGTCTTCGTCAAGCGTGGCGCGGCGAGCAACGCGATCAAGGTCGATTACAATCTGCCGCCGTCGATCGAGGCTCCCGTCAAGGCGGGCCAGCAGATTGGCACGGCTAACGTGACCGCCGGCGGCAAATCGGTGGCTACGATCGCGCTGTTCGCGCCTTCCGCCATCGCCAAGAAAGCCTCGCTAACTAAACGTTTATTAGGGGTATTCTGAGTCCACGTTGCCACGATTTGTTTTCTGTGAAACATGCTCGATTAGGTTGTGCAGCTCGTACGTGCTAGCCTTGGGCGCGTAGTTCTGCTTGATGACCCCCAAAGACAAATTCTACCGCGCCTATATGGACTTCTTCGAGATTGCGGAGCGCAAGCGCCGCTGGAATCTCTTCGACGACGTCCCGTGGGAAAAGCTTTCTCCCCGCGCCAATACCGAGGAACGCGCGATTCGCATCGAGACGTATTGCGCCGAGGAGATGTACTTGCCCGACTACAACGCGGCCGGCGTCAAGATGCTGCGCGGCGTGTTTGGGCTCTCATGGTTTCAGACTGCGTGGAGCTTCGAGGAATCGCGCCATGGACTCGTGTTCCGCGAGTACCTGCTCCGCTCCGGGCTGCGCACCCAGGCGCAATTCGACACGTTCGAGACCGACGTATTCTCGCGCTCGTGGAAACTTCCATTCGCGACGCAGCGCCGGATGAGTTGCTATGGAGCGCTGCAGGAAGCGGCGACCTATCTCGCCTATCGCGCGCAAAAGGATCGCGCGGAACTCGAGAAAGACCGGACGCTCGAGGCGATTTTCTTTCTGGTCAGCCGCGACGAGGCAGCTCACGCCGGGTTCTACCGCGAGATGGTCGCGATCGAGATGGCCGAAGACCGTACCGGCACGCTGGCGGATCTCGCGCACGTGATCGCGAATTTCAAGATGCCGGGTGACGGTCTGATTCCGAATTATCACGAAAACCTCAGAATCGGCGGCGGCGGAATCAGTCCACGCCTGTTCTTCACGCGCGCAATTCTTCCGTTGCTCAAGCAGTTGGGCACCACTCGCGACGAGCTCAAGAGCGCCAGCGCCGCAGCGCTTCCACTGCGGGCTGCGTCTTAGCAGGCGCGATCCAACGCGATATAATTTCATCCGGCAGTATCGCTGCTTGATGCCAATACTGTTGCGATGAACCGGAACCGACTCCTGATTGGCGCCGCGGCCCTGCTGTTCATTTGGATCGGCGGCAACCTCGCGCTTCATTTCGGCCAGAAGCATCACGATCGTCTCGACTACAATATCGACCAGCTTTTTCCGCCCGACAAAGCTACCGTGCCCGGCGAGATCTATGCCTCGACGCTGGCCGCGATCATGGACCATGAGCTGCACACGGGTTTCGGATGGCGTCCCAACGATTTCTTTCTGTGGGGCCCGAAAGTCGCGGCGGACAACAACTCCGATCGCCAACTCGGGATCATCCAGGCCGTTCGCGAAACCACGCGCGTCTTCAAGGATCACCTGACCAAGGTTTCCTCGAATCAGTACGATCCAAATCTTGTGATCGCCGACACTGACTTTCGCAACGATGCCGAGAAGTGGATACTGCCGTCGGCCGAAAGCAAGTACGACGACGGCATCACGCATCTGCGCTCCTACGTCGCCGGCTTGCATACCACGCCGCCGTCGTCGCGCGAGCTCAACACCCGGGCCGTCGAGTTAGTGCGATTGATACAGACGTGGAGCGATCTGCTTGGTGACGCGCACGCGAACCTGTACCGGAGCACAAAGGACGACGGCAGCCCGGTGCATAGCTGGGACTGCGACCATTATTTCTATCACTCGCAGGGTTACGCGCACCTGATGTATCACATGATGCAGGCGCTCGAGCGCGAATACGCGGGGCAGATCAAGGACGACCCGGTCCTGAAGACGCTGTTCGACGATTCGATCGACGCGCTGGGCAAGGCCGCCCTTATGAAACCATTGATTGTCATGAACGGCTCGCCCGACGGACTGTTCGCGAATCATCGGCGCAACCTCGACGCCTACATCAACGAAGCGCGCCAGAAGATGTACTCGATACGCGAAGAGCTGGAACGCTCGCCGCTTTAGCGGAGCCGCTACAGCTCGATGAACGGACAGAGCAGCATCACGCCGCCGCGTATGAGCATTTCGAGCATCGCGGGCGCCCACCGGCTTGGGATGCCCAGTGCGCCGGCTGCTGCGGCAATCGCCCACGGGGTCGAGGCCTCCACGATCCTGGGCCGCAGCTCCAGCCATCTGCGCTCGGCACGATAGGTCACCAGTTGGTGGCGCTGATGCTCGGCGAGGTGCGCGCGATTTCGTGCGATTGCCACCGCGGTTGACAGCCCTCCGATCTCGTCGATCAGTCCACGCTCCTTCGCCGCCAGGCCGCTCCAGATGCGCCCCTTGGCTACCGCTTCAGCCTGCTCTGCCGTGAGCCGCCGGCCTTGCGCGACCTTCGCAGTGAACCCCGAGTACAGATGACCGATGGCTTCGTTGAGCTGTGCGAGTTCGCCGTCGGTCATCGCGCGCGCCATCGACATCGCATCGCTGATGGGCGCGCTTTTTACGAAATCGAAATGGACGCCGAGTTCGCTGAGCAGATTGCCCAGATTGAACTTCGCGTACACGACCCCGATCGAACCGGTGATCGTCGCCGCTTCCGCCACGATCGCGTCGGCCCCCGCGGCAACGTAATAGCCGCCCGAGCCCGCCACATCGCCCATCGAGACCACTACCGGCTTGCCTCGCCCCTGCGCCTCGCGCACGGCCCGCCACACCAGGTCGGAGCCAACTGCGGAGCCGCCGGGAGAATTTACGCGGAACACTATTGCCTTTACTCGTTCGTCGCGCGACGCGCGATCGATTTGCGCGGCCGTCGCGACACCGCTGATAAATTCGCCGGTCGCAGGCGCCTCGCCCGAAATTACTGGCCCGCTGGCGTGCACGAGCGCGATTCGCGCGCGCCGCCCGCGTTCACGGGCAAAGATTGCGTGGCGCCGGTATCGCGCCATGCCGGTGAACACTTTGCACTTGCCCTCGGGATCGAATTCGGCGCGGAGGTCTTCGATATAGCCTTCGCGGTCGATCAGATGGTTCTCGACGGCGAACTTTGTGCTGACGAATCCCGCCGCGATCAGCTCGCGCGCGCGCTGCGCGGTCAGATTCCGGGCCGATGCGATCGCCTCGATCAGGATCTTTTCCCAGTCCGCGACGATCGCCTCCATGCTCTCGCGCACCGCCGGCGACATCGTGTCGCGCCCGAGCATCTCGCCGGCGCCCTTGTACTCTTTCCATTGCAGCGTTTGCGCCTGGATCTTCAGCTTGTCGAGCGCGCCCTTCAGAAAGACGCCACCGGTAGCCACGCCGAGCATCGTGAGCATCGTGTCGGGATTGGCGACGATTTCTCCCGCGCCTGCCGCGACCAGGTATTCGCGCAGCCCCGCGTTGTCGCCTCGCAGCAGCGCGATCACCCGCTTGCCGCCCGCCTGCGCGGCGCGCAGCAGTCGGTGGATCTCGTGTGCGGTGGCCAGACCGCCGCCGAACTGCGCGATCTCGACCACGATCGCACGAACGTCGTCATCGATGGCCGCCGACTCGAGCACGTAGCGTAGATGGTCGAGGCTCTGCGCGCCGCGGCGCATGAGCTGATCGAGAATCGAGCGAGTCACGTCCTCTTCGATCGGACCCGCCAGGCGAACTATCACGACGGCGTCATGGGGAATTTGCGCGGGCCTGACGACGGCAAACCAGAACGCCGCCACCATCGCCACCGCGACTCCAAGGATGGCGATTCCCAGCTTCCAGTCGCCGGCCGCGCATGCAATCGAGCCGCCAGCACTCAAAATCGCGACAATAATTGCGAGTCGAGCCTCGCGGCTTATCCACAACCGTTCAATTCGCGGACTTTTCATCGGTCGCCTTTTTTCATCGCGCCTAATACACTACCGTTTTTGAATGCCCAGGTCTTTCCTCATCGCGATTCTTGCGCTGGCCGCCGCGGGCGTTGCGTCGTGCTCGACTGCGAAAGCGCACAAGCCAGCTACTCCTGCATTTGTCGGCCACTCGACCACCCTGGAGGTCACCAAGGGCATCAAGGTGCTGACCAACGTCGAGATGCCCAATGGATTCGCGCCGATTCCTACCCGTCCTCCCATCTGGCTCGAGAATGGCGAAGAGCTTGGCGTCATCGGGACCCAGGATGGGCACACGATTATGTATGGCCTGGGAGGCGCCGGGTGGCGAGCCGGCCGTATCCTGGCAGCGGAGACGGGGCCGGCCGCGGCCGAGGAGGGAACTATCGCGGACCTCGCCGCGAGTCCCAACGGCCTGACGCTCGCGACCGCGATGGTCGCCCCGAATGGCAATCGAGTCGATGTGATCATTCGCGACCTGATCGCCACCGGCGCGGGCAACGTGATCGCCAGCTTCAATGGCCAGTTCGATTCCATCTCGATCGACTGGGTGAACAACGCGACGATCGCGCTTGCACTGCGCCGCCGCCCTGAACCGCTCGAGTCCGGCGTCACCGGCGAAGCGCTGAAGTCCCAACCAACCGAACCTGCCGGGGAGCCACCGCCCAATCGCGCGGATGGATTACAGCTGATCGTCGTCACTGGCGCCGGTTCCGTCGCACCGGTGAAGTTCTCATGCCCGATGTCGGCGCTCAGTTGGAGCGCGCACGGCGTCTATGCGGTCGGCCAGGGCGACGCGGGCGCTGCGCCGGTCATCATCGATCGGCGCACATCCAGCTGCACCAGATTTCACCTGCCCATGCCTATCCGCGTGCTCGACTGGAACCAGGACGACGAAGGGTCATTCGTGTATGTCGCGCCCGACGCCGCGCGCAGTACGATCAGCGTATTCAAGTACGACATAACGACCGGCGAGGAAAAGTTGCTCGGCATATCGACGGGCGCGGCCTCGTTCACCGGCGGCGGCAACACGATCACGCTGGGCAATCAGAAGCTCACGTACAAGATGGCGAGCGAGCGTCCCGAGGCGCCGGTGCTTGCGCAACTCGCAATTGCGCGACCCGAACAAAGCGAGGTCGATGTGAAACCGCTGGGCTTCGACACTACGGCGGACATGCTCGCGCAGAGCACGCTGGAGTATTCAAAGTCTGCCAATGAAGCCGCGATGCAGATGTATGCGCCGAATCTGCCGGTGCCGTGGCGAAAAATCCTCACCTATTCGCTGAAATACGACAGTGCGTTTCTGATCGCCGAAGGTCCGGCCCGCGGCACCGTCACGATGAGCTGGTCGCTCAAGGGTCGATGGCTGGCGCTTCTCGACGGCGACGCGACGGCGGGCACGGTGATGTCTGTGCTCGTTCCGCCCCGTTAGTTTTTCTAGCTGCCCAACTGCGCGCGATTTCCCCAGTAGTCCGCCGCGGTCCGGAATGCCGCCGCGGCGCGCTCGAAACTCTCGAACACGACCAGGCCTCGCGCGCGCGCAAGCTCCTTGCCCCGCGCCACGATCGCCTCGAGGTGCGCCGGATGCATCACGACCGCAAACGGCTTGGTCGAGCGCCCGGCAAAATCCGCCAGCTTGTCGAGCAGGCCCGTGACCTCATCCTCGTGCGCGGCCCAGCGTGATGCACGCAGCCCCGTCCCAACCTCCAGCACGATTGCGTCGATGACCGGATCGCGTTCGAGGACACTGAGGATGCGATCGAGATTGCCCTGATCATGCCCCGCGCCGATCGTGCCGCCCGCGTCGAGCGGATTGCGGTAGCTGCCGCCGATTATGTTGAAAAACCTCTTCAGTTCCTCGTAGGACGACTCCGACAGCGCGGGAATCTCGAGCCCCGCGGTCGCAAACGTGTCGGTGATTACCACGGATTGCCCGCCGGTCATCGCGACCAGCCCCATGCGCCGGCCGCCGATCCGCTTGGCGCGCGCGAACAGCTCGACCGCGTCCAGCATCGCATCGAGGCTCGCCACTTCGACCGCGCCGCTTTGCCGCACGACGGTGCGCCAGGTCGCCTCGGGAGTCGCGAGCGACCCGGTGTGCGACAACGTCGCCCGCGCGCCCGCCTCGGTCACCCCGCCCTTCCAGATGACCACCGGATGACGCTCGGCTGCGTGCCGGACGCTGTCGAAGAAGCGCCGCCCGTCGCGCACGCCTTCGATATACATCCCGATCACCCGGGTCGCCGGGTCCGCTGCCATCAAGTCGATATAGTCGGCCGCCTCGAGCACCAGCACGTTGCCGATCGACGCCGCCTTGTTGACCTTGATCCCGCGGGTTGGCGCCTGGAGGCAAAAGTTAATCGTGTGCGTGCCGCTTTGCGAGATGAAGCAGACGTCGCCCGCCTCGCCGGCTTTTTGTTCGGGAAAATTGCACAGCCCGGCCCCCGGGCTATACAGCCCCATGCAATTGGGGCCTACCAGCGCGATCTCCGAGCCGATCGCGATTTCGCGCAGCTCGGCTTCCAGCCGGATTCCCAGCTCCTCCGACGTTTCCGAAAATCCCGACGTGAAAAATCCGATCGCGCCGACGTGGTGGGCGACGCAATCCTTCAAAATTCGCGGCGCGATCTGCCGCGGCACGGCGCTGACCGCGTAATCGATTGGCTCCGCAATCTCGGCCAGGCTCTTGCGATTCTCCACGCCCATCGCTTCGATTCCAGGTATCTCGTTGGGATCGATTTGCACCGAGTAGAGCTTGCCCTTGAGATGCGCCATCGCGCGGATCCACATGTACCCGCTCATCCGCTTGTCGCCAATCACGGCAACCACGCGCGGGTTGAACGCGCGCTCGAGATTTTTGAGCCGCGCTGCGCGATGCGGGTCCGGCTGCGACGCCTCGCCCGCCGGCGCCGCCAGCACGATTCGCGCGTCCAGGATCGCCAGCCCGTCCTCATACGCGACGACCGGATTGAGATCCATCTCGGAGATTTCCGGATGCGTCGCCGCGATTCCCGACACCGTCTCGAGAATCGAGACGATCGCGTCGATATCGACGCCGGGCTGGCCGCGCACGCCGCGCAGAATCGCCGCGCCGCGCAGCCGCGCGAGCATCGACGCCGCTTCACGCCCGCCAATCGGCGCAAGCGCAAGCGCCGTATCCTTCATCACTTCGACCAGCACTCCCCCCAGCCCCACCATCACCATCGCGCCGAATCGATCGTCGCGGTACGTCCCTGCCAGCAGCTCCACGCCCGCCTTCGCCATCGGCGCCACCGCAACGCCTTCGAAGCGCGCCTCGCGGGCGCGTGCCGCCAGATTGCCGCGAATTCGCTCGAATGCATCGCGCACCGCAATCTCGCTGTCGAGATTCAGCGCGACACCGCCCACGTCGCTCTTGTGACTCACATCCGGCGACAGCACTTTCAGCGCCACCGGAAATCCAAACCGCGACGCCGCTCGCACCGCGTCATCGGCCGTCAAAGCAGCCTCCGGCACTATCACCGGCAGGCCGAGCGAATGCAGGATTCGCTTGCTCTCGATTTCCGTAAGAACGGTTCGTCCACTGGAACGAGCCGACGATATTAGCGATGAAACGATCGAATCAGTCACGCTTGTCGCGTATAGCAGAGCCGAAGAACTATTTGAACTACCGGGGAGCTGCGGCCGAACGCCGCGATTGCGATCTCGCGCACCGAGACGCCCCCGGGATGCGTCGGCGCTACGGTCGTAGCGCTGGCGCATCCCGGCGCGAAGCTTCTTCAGGCGGCGCCTACATCGTGTTGTTGGGGATCAACCGGGCGGCCGTGAGATCGTACGAGATTTCCTGGAATATCTGGTTCAGGTTACTGGTCGGTCGAGCATTTGAGATGCAGGTGCCGGAGCTTTTCGTCGCAGTGTAGTCGGAGAAGAAGTTCTGCATATATGGGGTTGTACTGCCAGCGTTCAGGGCCATATCCTCCATCGTCTCGCATGGGCTGAGAGAGGGGCATTGCGCTGTCGCCGATGCTTCCGCGCCGTAGGCGACCGAGTATATCGTGGTTCCCCCGTAGGTGACATTGTTTGCGTTGGTTCCCGACGCCATCGCAGCGGCTTGGGCCGCCGTGACCGCCGCAGCGCATTCATCCGTGCTTGTGAAACCCGTCACGCATCCCGCCAGGTTGTCGCCACTTGAGGGGGCCTTCACGGTGCACCCCGCAACTGAGCTTGTGAGGTATGCCGGGCCTTTCGAAGAAGTCCCGCCATCCGAAGCACTCGCCTGACCGTCGCTGAGGATGACAATCACGTTCTTCGTATTCGGCCTTGCGTTCGCGACGAGGTTCGCTTGCGCCGCATAAATTGCCCCCGCATAGTAGGTTGCTTGGCCGCCCGGAGTGCCCATCCCTTTGCCGCAACTTGGCGCTCCGCCAACCGCCTTGACCAGGTCGGAGCTGGTGTTCAGCGTAGTTGCAGTGTCGGAAGCCCGGTAGTCGCTCGAGAACGGAACGATCTGGTACACGGGTCCGTTGTTGTAAGGAGTAATTAAGGGGTTTACCGTCGGGCAAGCGAAATCATTCTGGGCCTGCGTGACCGCTGTCAGCCCTGGGAAGGTAAACAGCGCCACTTCATCGACCGCGTTCGTGACGTTATACGCAGGTTCGGTCCCCGTCTGCGCATACGAAGTCAGGGTTCCGGTCGTCAAACCCTTTACGCTATAGACGTCAACATTGCTGGTTGTGGCCGTGCCGCAGCCGGATGTCGAACCCGGATAGCATGGCGAGAGCGAGTTCAGCAGAACCTGGACGCCAGCCAACGCGCACGAAATTCGTGTGCCACCGCATTGGCTGTCCGAGTCGGTATCACCCATCGACGCCGTCGAGTCCACGATGATTGCCAGGTTGTACGGGCCATTATACCCGCCCTTTGCGCTCGCCGTCGCGCTTGACGAGATATTCCAGGAATTGACGCCTAGCAATTTGGCGAATGTCGTCGGCACTGTGGCGGTCTCCGTCACGGTAACGGCGTTATCGCTCGCCAGAGAGGCGGTGCAAGGCGGCAAAATTAAGGTGCTGGAGCCCGCCAGGCACGTTGGCGTAGCCGTGATCGTAACGTTGGTCAGCGGACTGGCAGTAAGGTTGTTCAAATCCCCAGTTTGACCGCTATAGGTCGTCGCAGCGGCTTTTACGTAGCTTATTGCTTGGGCTTGGGTGTCAGTGGTCGGAACACTGCCCAAGGCCATGCCTGCCGCTAATGCCGCCTCCTGGGTTTGAGAAACGAGCTGTTGATAGGCGTAATAGAGACGCCCGGCGTCGATCACAAGCGCGCCCACTGCGAGAAAGCCGATCGCAAAGAGCAGCAGGAATCCGAACACCCCCTGCCCGCGCTCGCCGCCGCGCAACCCGCGAACCATAGACTTATTGATTCGGATCATAGATTTGTCGTTTGCCTTCATTGGATTTGTACCGCCGTTTGCGCCGTGAGCAGGCAGGTAGACGTAGGATTGAAATTGAACGCCAGAACTTTAAGGTTGCACGGATAAGTAACCGTTACTTCGGCAGTGTTGCCCCCTATTAGTGACGCGGCGCTGCACGTGGTCCCCGTATACGTATTCGTCGGCACAAACGCACCTGACGTATTGATCGTCCCAAACGCAATCGTGTACGTGAGATTCGACGCGACCAGGCCCTTCGCTGAATTTATTATCTGCGTCGTCGCCGTCGCGCACGGGTCTGAGGTTGACCCTCGACTAAACGAAAGCGTCTGCGCACCTTGGTTGGTAGCAAATGTCAGCGTCTCGTAGTTGTTGAAGGCAATCCCGAACACCACCATGCCCACCAGCACGAGCAGCAGTACCGGCACCGCGAGGGCGAACTCAGTCATCGTCTGGCCGTGCTCGCCTAATCTGCGACGGTTAAACCTTTTCATACAGTCCCCCGGCGTTAGCGACGACACGCATCGCCTGTGCCAGCCAAAATCTCTACCCTTCTATGCTCTTTTTGTCGAGCATTACGCCAGATTGGCATGCTTGCTACGTCAATCAGTAGCATTTCCGCTACTTTGTGGCGAACTATGGCGACACGACGAAGGCTCATAATGTGCGCCGGCGACTGCGCTATACATCCCCAGCGCGCGAAATAATTACCGCTTCCAGAACCGTCGCGCGCTCATCCATCGACTGGGTATTGCTCTGTCTGATCAGCCCTCACCCGGTCGGCACTCCTCTAGAGGTTGCTGTCCACGTAGCCCAGCAAAGACCCGATGTCCGAACCCATGGTCTGGTAACCCACGTAAACCACAACCGCGACTGCGGCAAGGATCAACGCGTATTCCGTCATCGTCTGGCCCCGCGCTGACTCATTAGCCTTAACATACAGTTTTCTGATCAGATTCATTTCGTGTCCCTCCCTGCGTTTACTTCGTTGAAACTGTTAACCGCGGAAGTGAATACCGTCAGCGCCCTGCCAAACTTTACTGGTTGTAGCAAAATTACTCATTGTGTTTCAAGCATCTAATGACTCAAATAAGAATCCGGTGTTTATCGCTGTTTGCTTTTGATTGGCTACGTCCCGTTCAGACCCTAATTTCACATTTATAATCAGCTTCAACATTCTTCACCTGCGTCACCCTCTATGTCAAGAGCAATGCTACATCCGCTTGGTCCACTATAACTATCGGAATTGCTCATTAACTCGGCTAAGCCGCCTCGTACCGGACGCAAACTGGCTGGTTAGCATCGTTCAGCTACTAACTACGCGGTGACAAAGGACTCAAAAGAAATGATAGAATAGCTTAGAAATGCGTAAGATAGCTATAGCGAAGAGGGTTTTTACCAAAGAATCTTAAAGCTCTTACGCGGCCGAACCCGAATCCGGCCTGCTAGCCGACCGCTGCAGCCAACGCGTCGCGCAGGCTGAAATTTCCTTCGTACAGCGCCCGTCCCACGACTACGCCCACCACCCCCGCGTCGAATCGCGTCCGAAGCGCGCCAATGTCGTCGAGACTCGCCACGCCGCCCGAGGCGATGACCGGGATGCGCACCGCCCTGGCGAGTTCTTCCATCCGGCCCGCATCGACGCCCACCTGCGCGCCATCGCGCGAGATGTCCGTCACGATCGCCGCCGCGACTCCCGCCGCCGCAAACCGATCCGCCGCCTCGGCTACGGTGAGCTGGCTGGTCTCGACCCATCCTTTGACCGCAAGCCGGCCCTCGCGAATGTCGATTGACCCGAAAATCATCCCCGGGAACTCGCCGCAGGCGCGGCGGACCAGCTCGGGATCGAGGATTGCGGCCGAGCCAATCGAGACCCGGTCGGCGCCGCCCGCGATTGCCGCGCGAACCGCCTCGATTGTGCGCAGTCCGCCGCTCACGTCGATAGCGCATTTCACCGCCGCGCGAATTTTGGCGATCGCTTCGATATTTCGCGGCGCGCCGGCAATCGCGCCATCCAGATCGACGATATGGATTAGCGCCGCCCCCTCCCGCTCGAAGCGACGCGCGGTCTGGCCGGGATCTGCCCCATAAACGGTGGCCCGGTTCATCTCGCCGCGCAGCAGGCGCACGACTTGGCCGTCCTTCAGGTCAATCGCGGGAATAACGGTGAAGCTTTCGAACAAGCCGACTAGCTGAGCGTGCCTTTGGTCGAGAGCACGCCTGACAGGCGCGGCTCGCGCGCCGTTGCATGGTCCATCGCCCGCGCCAACGCCTTGAAGGTTGCCTCGATGATGTGATGCGGGTTGCGGCCGCTAATCAGGTTGAGGTGCAAATTCATCCCGACTTCGTCCGTCAGCGCTTTCATAAAATCATGCACCAGCGCGGTCTGAAAGTTACCGACCCGCTCCTGGCTGATCGGGATGTTGTAGCCCAGGTAGGCGCGCCCGCTGATATCGACAATCGCCGTACACACGGCCTCGTCGAGCGGCACCGTCGCCTCGCCAAAGCGCTTGATTCCCGCGCGATCGCCCAGCGCCTCTCGAAACGCTCTGCCCAGCACCATTCCGACATCTTCAACCGTGTGATGGTCATCTACGTTCAAATCGCCCATGGCCTCGACCTTCAAGTCGAAAAATCCATGGCGCGCGAAACTTTCCAGCATGTGATCGAGGAACGGAACCCCGGTCTTGGCCTCGCCGCGCCCTGCCCCGTCGAGCTTGAGTGCGACCGCCACCGAAGTCTCGCGCGTCTTGCGCTCGACTTCCGCGCTGCGCTTGGCCTCGGCCGGCGCAATTTCCGCGGCTGGCCGCGCGCGGGTCTTAGCTTGATTCCGCATCCCGACTTTTTCCTTGTTCCGCATTTCGATTCCCGCCTTCCCGCTTCACCTTTGCCCCTCAACTTCTAACCGCCGACGCCCGCTTCTTTTTCTTGACACCGGGTGCAGGGGTCAGCCCCTGCCGCAGTTCCATCGCGCGCGCATGCCCCTCGAATCCTTCCATCCGCGCCAGATGCGCAACCACCGGCCCGAGCGCCGCAATCGCGCCTCGCGACGCCTCGATTATACTGGTTCGTTTCAGGAAATCGTATGCACCCAAAGGCGACGCGAACCGCGCCGCACCACCGGTCGGCAACACGTGGTTGGGGCCCGCAAGGTAGTCGCCAAGCGGCGCCGGCGTAAGCGGTCCGAGAAAAACCGCGCCCGCCGCCTTGACCTTCGGGAGCCATCGCGACGGATTGCGCACTTCGAGCTCGAGATGCTCCGGCGCTATCTCGTTGGCAAGCTCGAAGGCCTCATCGAGATCGCGAACTATTACCATGGCGCCCCGTTTGACCAGTGCATTCTCGACCTGGCGGGCGCGCGGCAGACTTTTCAGCGCGACTTCCACCGCCTCCGCGACGCGCTCCGCGATTCGCGCCGACGTCGTCAGCAGCATCGCCGTCTCGTCGCCGGAACCATGCTCTGCCTGCGCGATCAGGTCGGCGGCGATCCATTCGGGACGCGCGCGGTCGTCGGCGATCACCAACACCTCGCTCGGCCCCGCCATCTTGTCGATATCGGCGACGCCATAGACCAGCCGCTTGGCCGCCTGTACGAATGCGTTGCCGGGACCAACGATCTTGTCCACCGGCTTGATGGTGTCGGTCCCGTAGGCGAGCGCCGCGACCGCCTGCGCTCCTCCCACGCGGTAGAATTCGTCCACGCCAGCAATTTCCGCGGCCGCCAGCACCGCCAGCCGCTCGCCCTCGGCCGACGGCGGCGAGACCATCACGATTTCGGCGACGCCGGCGACCTTGGCGGGAATCGCGTTCATCAGCACCGACGACGGATACGCGCCCAGGCCGCCGGGCACGTAAATCCCCACCCGGCGCATCGGTTGCACCATCTGTCCCAGCCGCATCCCGGACTTGTCGCGATAGATGAACGATCGCTCCATCGTGCGGCGATGAAAATCCGCGATTCGCCGCGCCGCCAGCTCCAGCGCCCGGCGATCTTCAACCCCGATTCGATTGATCGCCGCTCGCCGCTGCGCGAGCGTCACCCGGATCGTGGCCGCGGTAAGTTTCACCCCGTCAAATTTGGCCGTCAGATCGATAAGCGCGCGGTCGCCGCGCTTTCGCACGTCGGCAATAATCTTCGATACGACGCGGTCGATACCGGCGCCGTCGGCGCCGCGGCGCGCGAGTATGGCGCCCAGAAATTTTCTGAACTCAGGAGTCTGAGACTTAAGAATCCGGGGCCTCATGCGGCTTCAACCCTCTGAACTGACCTGGCGAATTATTCTTGAGCGCGCTCGATTCGCGCGCCGAGATGCGTAAGCTTGGCGTCGAGCGCCTCGTAGCCGCGGTCTAGATGATAGATGCGGCTGAGCTCGGTCGTGTTTTCCGCGGCAAGGCCCGCGATTATCAATCCCATGCTGGCGCGCAGATCGGTCGCCATCACCGGCGCGCCGCTCAGCTTCGACGGCCCGCGCACCACGGCGGTGGGACCTTTCATCACGATGTCGGCGCCCATCCGCGCCAGTTCCTGGGCATGCATGAATCGATTTTCGAAAATCGTCTCCGTGATGACGGAGGTGCCTTCGGCCTGCGTCAGCATCGCCATCATCTGGGCCTGGAGATCGGTCGGAAACCCCGGGTACGGCAGCGTGCGCAGCTCGACCGACTTGAGCTTACCGCCGCGCGCGACGCGGATCCCGTTGCCGTTGGCTTCCACCACGACGCCCGCCTCGCGCAGCTTGGTCGCGACCGCCTCCAGATGCTCGGCCGGGGCGTTTGCAATCGTAACGTCGCCGCCGGTGATCGCCGCCGCCGCCATCATCGAGCCCGCCTCGATTCGATCGCAGATTATTTCGTGCTCGGCGCCATGCAGCCGCTCGACGCCCTCGATTTCCAACACGTGCGTTCCGGCGCCGCTGATTTTCGCGCCCATCTTGACCAGCACTCGCGCCAAGTCCTGAACCTCGGGTTCGCGCGCGGCGTTTTCGATCACCGTGCGGCCACCGGCCGTGACCGCCGCCATTAAAATGTTCTCGGTTGCGCCGACCGAGGGAAAATCCAGCCAGATCCGGCCGCCCGTCAGTTTCTCGGCGTGCGCCTCGACGTAACCGTGGCGAAACTGGATCTTGCTGCCGAGTGCGCGAATCCCCGCGATGTGCAAATTCACCGGCCGCGCGCCGATCGCGCATCCGCCCGGAGTCGACACGCGCGCCCGTCCGGTGCGCGCCAGCAACGGGCCAAGCACGACGAACGACGCGCGCATCGTCTTGACCAGTTCGTACGACGCCTCGTGCGAAGTGACTTTGGCGGCGCAAAGCTCGACGCGATGCGCGTCGGTCCAGCGCGCCGCAACGCCCAGCTGGATTAGCAGCGCCATCGCGGTTTCCACATCGCGAAGCCGCGGAACGTTGCTGAGATAAAGCGGTTCCGGCGTCAGGATCGACGCCATCATGATCGGCAGCGCGGCGTTCTTGCTGCCGCTGAGCATGACGGTGCCGCGCAGCGGAGCACCTCCATGGATTATCATTTTTTCCATCGCCAACTACGCCCGGCTGCTTCGCGCGCGCACAACGCGCGGATGCCCCGTGAGATCGTTTATCACAGAGACGACTTGTAAGCCCGCTTCCTCGACCAGCTTCGCCACTGCCGCCGCCTGCCCCGCCGCCACTTCCACGATCAGCTCGCCATCGCTCGCAAGATGGCGCGGCGCGCCCGCTGCAATTCGGCGAAAGATGTCGAGCCCTCCCGCTCCCGCGCTAAGCGCAACGCGCGGCTCGAAGCCGCGCACCTCGGGCTCCAGCGCGGCGATCTCCGCGTCATCCAGGTAGGGCGGATTGGAGACTATCACGTCGAACGATCCAAGCGCCGGTCCTCCGTCCAGAATTTCGAAACAATCGGCGCGCCGGATCGTCGCACGATCCTCGACCTTATGACGGCGGGCGTTGCGCGACGCCACCGCAATCGCGTCCGCGGAAATGTCCACCGCAGTCACGCGCGCGCGCGGTGCGTTAACCGCAATTGCGATCGCAATCGCGCCCGAGCCGGTGCCGATGTCGAGTACGCGCGCGTCCGGCGCCCCGGCGATAAACTTAAGCGCCGCGTCAACGACGATCTCGCTCTCCGGCCGCGGAATCAGGACGGCAGGACTGACTTCGAAATCGAGCGAGTAGAATTCCTTGTGCCCCAGGAGGTACGCGATCGGCTCGCGCTTTTCGCGCCGCGCGATCATCGTCTCGAAGTTATCCAGTGTCGCGGGTGACAGCTCGTTTGAACCGGTGACAGCCGCCTCGCGCGTGACTCCTGCCGCCGCGGCCATCAGGAGTTGCGCGTCGAGCCGCGCCGATTCGATCCCGCAGGCGGCGAGCCTGCGCGCCGCTTCATCGATCTTCAGCCACATGGCCGACCTGCGGGTGTCGCTACACACCGGCCTATGCGCTGAGCGACTGCTCGCGATCGTAAGCCGCCAGCGCGTCGATGATCGGATCGATTTCGCCGTCGAGAAAATTGTCGAGCTGATGAATCGTCACGTTGACGCGATGGTCGGTCACCCGCGATTGCGGAAAATTGTAGGTGCGGATCCGCTCGGAACGGTCGCCCGTCCCCACCATCGAACGCCGCGTCTGCGCGATCTTCGCCTGCTGTTCCGACTGTGCCGCCTCGAGCAACCGAGCCCGCAGAATCTTCAGCGCCTTCGCTTTGTTCTTGTGCTGGGATTTTTCGTCGCGCTGGATTATCACCATGCCGCTCGGGATATGCGTGATACGCACCGCCGAATCTGTTGTGTTGACACTCTGGCCGCCCGGTCCCGACGCGCGCATCACGTCGATTCGCAGGTCCTTCGCTTCGTTGATATTGACCTCGACCTCGTCCGCCTCGGGCATCACCGCCACCGTGACCGCGGAGGTGTGGATGCGGCCCGAGCCTTCGGTTTCAGGTACGCGCTGCACGCGATGCACCCCGCCTTCGTACTTGAGCCGCGAGTATGCGCCGCGTCCGCTGACCAGCGCGATCACTTCCTTGATTCCGCCCAGCCCGGTGTCGCTCAAGCTCAGCGCCTCGATCTTGAATCCGTGGCGCTCGGCGTAGCGCGTGTACATCCGATACAGGTCCCCGGCAAACAATGAAGCCTCTTCGCCGCCGGTCCCGGCGCGGATTTCGAGGATCACGTTTTTTTCGTCGTTGGGATCGCGCGGGGTGAGCAGCTCCTTGAGCTTCTCTTCGAGAGCGGCAAGATTTTTCTGCAATGCCGGCAGCTCGGCCTTGGCAAGCTCGCGCAAGTCGGCATCGTCGCCGTCGAGGATCGACTTGTGGCCCGCGATCTCGTCGGCGACGCGGATATATTCGCGGGCACAATGCGCCGCCTCGGAAAGCTGCGAGCGCTCTTTGGCGATCCTGGCGTATTCGCGCTGATTGCCGAGCGTGGCCGGATCGCTGAGCTTGCGCTCGAGTTCCGCCACCCGTTCTTCTATTGCGCTTGCCTTATCCAGCATCGCCGTTCACGCTCCGAACCGGAAAAACGAAAAACCAGAATTGCCTTGAAACAAAAACGGCGCGGCCGAGGCGGCCGTGCCGATGGATTCTCCCCCGCACACCCGGGTGCGTAGCGCACCGCAGGCGGCGGGAGTTGCTATGCTACTTCTCGGCGGCGGCTGCCGCCGTCTTTTCGGCCGGCTTCTTGATGCCGTACTTGCGATTAAAGCGCTCGACGCGCCCCGCGGTATCGACCAGGCGCTGCGTGCCGGTGTAAAAGGGATGACACTTCGAGCATACCTCGACGTGCAGCTCCTTGAGCGTCGAGCGCGTTTCGAAGGTGTTGCCGCACGCACAGGCTACCGTGCAGCGGCGGTAATCAGGATGGATTCCAGCTTTCATTTTTACGTCTCGAACCGTTTTCCTTGTTGTGTAACAGGATACCATCGGAAGGTATCGCATACAATTCGCCGCTCGCGGCCGCCTTTTCGGGCTTTTCGGCTCACATTTGCCGTCGCTGCCGCGACCGCGGTAATTCTAATCACAATCCGGCCGATTGCCACATTCGCCGCGCCGGGCGCCACGGCTGCGCCGCCTCGAATCTCCACCGCCGCGAAACCCCAGCGAGCGCACACGGCGGGCTTCGCACCCGACAATCGAACCCTTTTCGCGCCGATCGCCTATCTCGCGCCGCCCGGCCCCGCACGCGCGTCGCGTGCGATCACAATCCTGAACCGGCAGCTCGATTTCCAGCGCAAGATCTCGTTCCATCCCAAGCTTGCCCCCGCCCTCCAGGACGTCGTCGATCTGCTTCCGCCGCGCCAATCGACAATGATCCGCGCCGCCGCACTCTACTCGAAACCGGGAGTCCCGTGGCGCGCCGAGCCCGACGGCACCCATCAGATTTGCGTCACCGGGCGCCCCAGCGACGGCGACTATCTGTACCGGCTAGCCCCCGAATCGCGCAGCCCCGAGGAGCCGGCGCGATTTTCGGGTGTGTTCGGCCTCAAGCCTGCCGCCGATTCCACTCCCACCAGCATTTCGAGTGTGACCGGCACGCTCGGCGGCGAGTTGATGCTCGATACCTACGGCATCGGCGCACTGGTCGACGCATCCGCCGATGCGCTCCGCGAGGTTCACGGCGATCTGAGACCGCCTTGGGATTCCTCGCCCGGCGCGTTCAACCACCATGACCGGGCCGCGCTCGAAAAATTCCACCGCCAGATGCCGCATCTCGCGGCAAAGTTCGACCACTATTTAAAATTCAACAACCTGCTCGACGAGTTCAATTCAACCGCGGGCCCCGTCGTGCTTTTCAACGTCGATGCCGAAGTTCGCCAGGACGCGCTCAAAAAATATCCGCTGCTGTATGATTTCTACCGCAAGGTCGTGCCTGCGGTGACGGCGAAATCCGCGATTGTGGATTCGCACGGAAATTTCTGGATGCGCGAGGCCTTCGACCACGGCCACATCCACTTCACCATGATGATTCGGGACGGCCTGCTGACACCGTTCAACGCGGCGATGCAACCCGCCGGCGAAGGTCTCGCGCTCAATGAACTCGCGCGCGGCAGTTACCGCACTCTCGCGTCGGCGCAGGTGACCAGCCTTGCGATGAATTTCGGCCTGGCCAACCTTGGATTTGCCACCGACTACCGCCGCGACTCAGGCTCCGTGACGTTTGCCACCCGGATGGACGCGGTCCCGCAATTGATCGCGCCGCCCGGCGTGCATGAGGTGATGGACTTGATTGCCGGCGACTTTCTGCGCGGGCTGGCTACCGGAAATGGCGGCATGAAGGTAAAGCTCAGCTCGCGGCTGCTCCCCAACGGGATTTACGATTTCTCAAGCGTCACCACGGCGCAGTTGAATTACTCGCCCACGCTCGAGTTGCTGGCGCGAATCGGCGATGCGATCGCGAATAAACACAACGACCAGGTTCGCGCCGAGGAACGCGCATTCGGCGAGGAACTGTTCGACGCTTTCGTTGCCGACTACAATGATGCGCGTCCGGCAATTGTCGCCCTGGATTTGGATAAGGACAGCCAACCGGAAAAATCCAAATGAGCCGCGCTCAACGCAAACGGTTTTTCACAGCCATGCTCTTCGCCACCGCGATCCTCAGCGCGGGATGCGCCGCCGACCAGCCCCCGCCCGCCGGCGTTGACGCCGGCCCGCAACCGAAGTTGTTGAGCGATTTGTCGGCCGTCTCCGACGCCCCCATCGATCCGCTTCGCGCCAACGCGGCTCCGGCGCCCGGCGAGGGATTGTTGCGCAACGAAGCCGGTGTTTCGCCCGGCCCCCGCACCTTTGAGACCGAGCCCGGCATCTCGCGCCCGATCGGTAACGAAAGAACCCCAGGCACGGCGCGTCTGCTGAATGACAAGGCCGCCAAGTTCGGGGATTTTTCCGCAGCGATACTCGATCGCGTCTATGCCCAACTCCGTATCGCCGAGAAAACCGAGGAAATTTCGCAAACCAATCTGCCCACCGGAATCAAGGCCGTCGTCATCACGGCAATCCTTGATAAAAGCGGCAAGCTCACCGAACTTATCCTCGAACAACACTGCGGCAAGGCGAGAATCGATCAGATGATGATCGACGCCTGCAAAAAGGGCCTCTGGTACGAAAATCCTCCCGCCGCCGCGCTCTCCGGCGACGGCAACTACAAACTGACTCTCCGCTTGAAGCTCGAGAACTTCGCCTCGCTGGACGACCGTCATTGGAGCTTCATCACCGATCTCGCACTCGGCATCGACTAGCCGCGCCCCCGATGCCATCCGGGCAGCAGCCATCGCCCGCTTCTGCTAGAATCGCCGCCGTGGATTCGCTCGACGAATATATCCCGCGGCCGGGCCTCGCCGTCCCGATCGTCACGATTCTCGACGCCCGCGGCCGCATCCTCGAAGACCAGCAGCGCGCTGTCGTTCGCTACGCGCTCCAGGACGGCGCCGGCGCCGACATAATCTTTGCCGCAGGGACCACCGGCGAATGGGATCGCATCGACAATCCGCGCCGCCAGGCGGTCGCGCGAATCGCCGTCGAAGAATGCCGCCGTGCGCGCGCGTCGGCCGCCAAGAAGATCGAAGCATGGGCCGGCATCACCGCGCATACGCGAAGCGACACGCTCGACAATCTCAGCCACGCGCTTCACGCCGGCGCCGACGCGGTGGTAGTCGCGCCGCTCTCGATCAAGGACGTCGAGCATCCCGCGGAATTCGTCGAGCGCGACATCGGCGCGGTGTTCGACCGCGCGGGCCGGATGCTTCCGCTGTTCCTCTACGACAACGCCGGCATCGCCGCGCCCGGCAAATCGCCCCATTTGCACACCCGCGACGTCAAGGCGATGAGCCGGCTGCCGTACGTGCGCGGAATAAAAGTTACCGCCAGCAAGACCGTCATCGGCAACTACACTCGCGCCGCGTCGCACTTCAAGGCGGGTCACGAATTCGCGATCTACGCCGGCAACCCATACCTCATCTTCGATTTGTTCGCCCCGCCCGAAGGCGTGGGCGATCGCATGCGCCACTACTGGAACCGATACCTGACTCAGCGCACCCGTCCCTACGGCGTCGTCGCCGGCGCGGCCAATGCGATGCCGCGCGAATGGCAGCGCGCGTGGCAGGTCTGCCGCTCGGGCGACGTCGAATTGATGCGCTTGTATTCTGACGTGCTGGACGAATTTCGCATCGCATGCACTTTTAAGCGCGACGCCAAGGCCTGGCGCCCGACGATCGCATCGCTTAAGGCTTCGCTAAAGGAAATCGGCGTCATCGAGAGCGACGCGGTCGGCGCGGGAACGCCGCCGCTGAGCGACAGCGAGCGCCGCGAATTCTCCGCACGCTTCGCCGCAATCCGCGCGCGCGCCGCCGAGATGCTGGAACGCGGGTGGGTCAGCGAATACGATTCGGGGAATCGCGCCGGCGCAAAGAAAATCGGTTGAGAGCAATGGCTGAAGAAAAACTCGATGTCGTCGGATGCGGGAGCATGGTCGTTGACCTGTTCTATCGCACCCCGCGGATAATCCGCGCCGACGAAAAAATCCTGCTCCGCGCGCATACCGCCAGCGCCGCCATCGAACGCACGCAGGTCGGCGGCCTCGTGCTCAACCATCTCGGATGGGGCCGAATCCTGGGCCTCAAAACCGGCATCTTCGGCAAGATGGGCGACGACCGCAACGGCGAGTTTCTCCGCGACGGGATGGATCGCCTCGGCATTCGCCATCACCTGACCTTCGACGGCACCGCCAGCGCCTTCGCGACCATCTTCGTGGACGCCAACGGCGATCGCGCTATCTACATGGCGCGCGGCGCGACCGGCGAGCTCACCCCCGCCGAGGTCCGCAGCCGCCACGGCGCATTCATCCGCCGCGCCAATCTTGTTTCGACCGAGATTTCGCAGCTCCCAATTCGCACCGTGCTCGCAATCCTGCTCTTCGCGCGAACCCATTCGATTCCCACCGTGCTCGACGTCGACGTGCCGCCCTCCGACGCCATCGGAACGCTCGGCACGCGCGCCGAACTCGAACGCGCGTTGAAACTCGCGACTTATCTCAAGCCCGCCAAAGCCGCCGCACGTGAAATCGTCGCGGGCAACGGCCGCGATCCGTTGAAGATGGCCGAAGCAATTCGCGCCCGCTACGGAAATCGCGCGGTCATAATCACCGAGGGCGACAAAGGATGCTCGATCGCCGCGCGCGACACCTCGGTTCGCGTGGCCGCCTTCAAGGTCAAGCAGATCGATTCAACTGGCGCCGGCGACGCGTTCCTCGCCGGCGTCTTCGCCGGCCTTCGGCTCGGGATGCCGTGGGACAGGATCGGGCGGCTCGCCAATGCCGCCGGAGCGGTCGCGGTCACGCGCCTCGGCGCGTTTCCGGCTGGATTCGACGTGCGCGAGGAAGTTCTCGACTTGTATGGCGAGGCGATCGCGCTCCCCACGCCGCGCCTCGATAGCGAGCCGCGCAAGGCGGCTGTCGGCGACTCGACCAGCGAAAGCGAAGTGGCGAAATTTTTCGACCTCGCCCTGGCGGAACTTGCCGCGATGCGCGGTGGATTGAACATCGCCGCCATCTCGCGCACCGTCGAGATAATTCGCACCGCGCTCGGCCGCGGCGGCCGCGTCCACGTCACCGGCGTCGGCAAGCCCGAGCACGTCGCACGCTACGCGGCCAGCCTGTTCTGCTCGGTCGGCACGCCCACCACGTTCCTGCACGCGACCGAGACCCTGCACGGCAGCCTCGGACAGGTGCATCCGCGCGACATCGTCATCGCGATTTCAAACAGCGGCAACACCGACGAATTGCTCTCCACCGCCACCGCCATTCACGAACAGGGCACGCAGTTGATCGCGATCACCGGCAACAAGGATTCCGCCCTCGCCCAACTCGCCGACCTCGTCATCCACGTCCCCGTCCCCAACGAAGGCGGCGGGCTGGGACTCGCGCCGCGCATCAGCGTGCTCGGCGAAGTCTTTGTGCTCGCAGGCTTGTCGGTCGCACTGGAACTCGCCCACGGCCTGACCGTCGAGGAATACTCGCGATGGCATCGCGCGGGCGCAATCGGCGAAGCCGCCCGCCGCCTGGCCGAGACGCGCACTTCCCGCCGCCGCGCCTAAGCAGGGCCGATCTCGGATACCAAAACCTGCTCGCGACCTTCTCGTGTCATTCTAGAGCGGAGTCTGCGAAGCGAAGAATCCCGGATCCGGGTTCCTTCGCTGCGCTCAGGATGACACAAAAAAAGTTCTAACAGGGCGAAGCCCGCATCTTCTCTTCTCTTATCACCGGGTGCAGGGGTCACCCCTGCCGCGCGACAACGGAGCGCGGCCTTAACGGTGGGTGCAGGGGTCAGCCCCTGCCAGGGGTCAGCCCTGCCCCTGCGTCATCTCCCCTGGAACTTCGGCGAGCGCTTTTGCTGAAAGGCCGCGATGCCTTCCTTGTAGTCGGCGGTGCGTGCTGCCGCGCCCTGCGCCTGAGCCTCGCATTTCAGCACCGCGAACAGGCCCATCGCCTCTTCGTCGATCCTGCGGATCAGATGCTTCGATTGCATGAACGCCGCGGTCGGACCAAGCGCCACCTGCGCCGCAACTTTCCGGGTCTCCGCGACGAGCGAATCCTTCGCGATACTGCGGTTGACCAGTCCGAGATGAGCCGCTTCGGCGCCCGATAGCAATCTTCCCGTGTAGATGAGTTCGAGTGCGCGATGGGTTCCCAGGCGCGAGACGAAGAACGAATGGCCGCCCGAGTCCAGCACTGCGCCGATACGCGCCAGCGGCGAGCCGATTTGCGCGTCGTCGGCGACATAGACCACGTCGCATGCGAGCGCCAGCCCCAGCCCAACTCCCACGCACGCGCCGTGAACCGCGGCAAAGGTAGGGGCCGGGAAGGCGACGATTCGCTTGATCAGTGGATTAACCGTGTTCTCGATTATCGCTTCGGCATCTTCGATACCCGGGTCGGCATCCGCCAGGTCCCGTCCCACCGAGAACGCCGGCCCTTCGCCGCGGATCATCATCGCCCGCACGCCGTGCGACGCCGCGCGCTCGATGCATGCGTTGAGTTCCGACGCCATCGCGTCGTTGAACGCGTTGCGCTTGTCGGGCCGGTTGAGAACAATCTCCGCAAGACCGCTCTCGACCGACAAATCGACGCTCATATTCGCCGTCGGCTGACAAGCATCACAATCAGGATGATCAAAATAACTCCGCCGATCCCGATTCCACCTGCGGGTCCGTAGGCGTAATAACCGCCGCCACCGCCAAACAGCAACAACAGGATTAGTATCAGCAGCAATGGTGACATGGGGGGCCTCCTCGCGGGGCTGGCGGTCGCCGCCGTCAACCCCTTCAATATCAAGTTCGGGAATCGCGGGAAACCGGATGCCCCATCGCTCGCCCGTCGAAGCCACGCCGCCCGCGGAGAGCGTTTTCCAGCGACCCGCTGCGGGCTATGATATTACCAACCTGGATGCATTTGCCGGGGGCGGCGTGAATTCACCTCTAGCTCTACTCAAAAGCGACTCTCTGAACCGGCGCGAACTGACGTTCAAGGCGCTTGCCGGCCTGGTTGGCGGCGCGATCGGATGGCTCCCGGTCGAGCTGGCCTCGCACAATTCTCATCTCGGCCAGGTGCAGACCACCGGCGAGATGCTCGCGTACTACATCTCGGCGGCGTTTGCTGCCGGCGCGATCGGCGCGTTCATCACGGCCGTGGATACATCCGACGTTCGCCTGACGCCGGAGTCCAAGCGCCGTTTCATTCGCGGCTTCGCGATATGCGCGCTGCTCTCGCTGGTCTCCACTTACTTCGGAAATTACGTGTTCAACCTGGTTCTCGTGGCAGGCGGCGTCGGCTTCAGCCCAAATGGCGAGCTGGTTTCGGGCTCGATCGTAACTCTCGTCATCGCCAGACTCCTGGGATGGGCAATCGACGGAGCGCTGGTGGGCGCCGGCGTTGGACTGGCGACGCTCACGATGGAAAACGTTCCCAAGGGAGCGCTGGGCGGACTGGTGGGCGGAGCAGTCGGTGGAATCGGCTTCGATTTGATCGGCGCGATCGCCGGCGGCGGGCTGGCATCGCGGTTCTTTGGCGAAGCGGTCACCGGCCTTGCGATCGGACTGTTCATCGGGCTCGTGCAAGAGCTGACCAAGGCAGCGTGGGTCACGGTCGAGCACGGCCGGCTGCGCGGACGCCAGTACCGGATTGAAGGCGCGCGCGCGTCGATCGGCCGCGCTGAGGAAAATCCGGTCGGCCTGTTCGGCGACCCAGTCGTGCAGATGCGGCACGCCGTAATCGAACGGCGCGGCGCCGACTACGTGATCAGAAATCTCGCAGTCCAGGACGGCACCTTCGTCAATGGCAAGCGAATCGAAAGCGTTGACCTGCGCGACGGCGATCGAATCGGCATTGGCAGCTACGAAATGGTGTTCCATCTGCGCGGCACGTCGGCGCCGGCCCGCCAGCAGCCGTCGCTCACCGTCGACACGGTGAATCCCGCGCACGTCGCTACGCGCCTGGCCGGAGCAAACGCGAAGCTCGAGGGACCAAGCCTGATCGACGCGTCGGGGCAGCCCTACCCCGTCCGCTCCGGCACGGTTACCCGCATCGGGCGCGCGCTCGACAATGACATCGTAGCCGGCCATTCCTCGGTCTCACGCCATCACGCGAGTATCGAAAATTCCGACGGCGTGTTCGCGGTGAGAGACCTCAACAGCCAGAACGGAACGTTCGTCGGCAACCGGCGCGTGACCGAGCCAACCCGCGTGAGCGACGGCGACACCGTACGGTTCGGCGACGCGCAGTTTACCTTCCGTGGCTGAAGCGGAGTTCGAGAAGCCGAGGTTTTGCTCGCGATGCGGTCAGCCGATCGTCGTCGCCGACGCGAGTTTCTGCAAATCGTGTGGTGCGCCGGTCACTCGTTTCCCGCTGCTGCGACGGGATCGCGGGTACAGCCCGATGCTGGCGCTCGTGCTAAGCATCGTTCCGGGCGTCGGCCAGATTTATCGGGGCAAGCCGTTGCGGGGGATCTTGTGGTTTTTTGGCGTATCGTTGGCGTACGGTGCGGGACCGCCGCTCGGCATCCTGATTCATCTCATATGCGCCGCCAATGCGGCCTTCTCCGATGCGCTTCGCGAAGGCATGCCGGTGCGATAAACATGGAGTCCCACCGGGGCGCCACAAGCTTGAAGCGATGCTTAGATTCCGATTGAACGCATGATTGCGCCCAACACCATCGTCGGCGGCCGGTACCGCGTGATGAAGCCGCTGGGCGGGGGCGGGATGAAACTCGTCTATCTCGCCGAGGACTTGCGGCTTGCGGCGCGGCCGTGTGCGCTGGCCGAGATGGTCGATAGTTTCACCAGCCCGGACACGCAGAAACAGGCGGTGGCGGCTTTTCAGCGCGAGGCCGACATGCTCGCGCAACTCAGCAACGAACATATCCCGCGCGTGTTCGATCGCTTCAGCGACCAGAACCATCACTATCTCGTCATGGAGTTCATCGACGGGATCACGCTGGAACAGAAACTCAAAGACGCCGGCGGCAAGCTTCCCGAGGACGCCGTCATCGATGTGGCGCTGCAAATTCTCGACACGCTCGAGTACCTGCACAACCTGGAACCGCCGGTGATCTATCGCGACTTGAAACCGTCGAACGTGATGCTGACGCCGTCGGGGCAAGCCAAGCTGATCGACTTCGGCATCGCGCGCCTGTTCCAGCCGCTGAGCAACGCGACGATGATTGGTACGCAGGGCTACGCGCCGCCCGAGCAATATCGCGGCAAGGTCGAGTTCCGCTCGGACCTGTACGCGCTCGGCGCCACGATGCATCATGCGCTGTCGGGCCGCGACCCCGCGCTCGAGCCGCCTTTCAGCTTTCCACCGTTGCGCCCGCTATGCCCTGGAATTACTCCCGCGCTTGCCGACCTGGTCGATCAGGCGCTCAAGTACGACGTGGTCTTGCGGATGGCCGACGCC
>Ga0187862_10000901_pt1 | contig 32905 bp, 33 predicted proteins | sample June2016WEW_10_1_FD_133003 | JGI IMG/M metagenome (GOLD analysis project Ga0187862, IMG submission 133003) | Peatland microbial communities from SPRUCE experiment site at the Marcell Experimental Forest, Minnesota, USA - June2016WEW_10_150 | ecosystem: Environmental > Terrestrial > Soil >...
GCCCACAAAACTTTGCTCCAGTCCTCGTCGAGGTGAACCACTAACCGGAGAGCCGGATGCGGGAGATCCGCCAGTCCGGTTCGGAGGGAGGGGCGGCGATGAGCCGTTCCTACCCCTATCGGGATGACGGGAGACCGTGAAGATGGCGCTGACACAAAAAGAGCGGGATGCACTTAAAGACGGCGATTTCGCCGTGCCGGGAAAGCGGGAATTGCCCATGCACGACGAAACGCACGTGAAGCTCGCCTGGGACATGCTCAATAGGACTAAGGGCTTGACCGAAGAAGAGAAAAAAACCGCCAGGGAGAAGATACTCGAGCGGGCGAAAAAGCTCGGGGTGGATACGGGTGGATGGCAGAAGATGGAGGCAACGCGCCATTTATCCGCTTTTCATTTTTCGGCGATGGCCCTTCAGATGCCCGAGGTGTCCGGACATCCCAACCGGGCGCCTTTTTCTGGGATCCTTTTGCCCCTGGATAAGGCAAGCGATTACGCGCCCAAGGGAACAGACGGGCACAAAATCCTGGTCCCGAAGGACGTTGCTTCCAAGGGATTATCGAGCCTGCTCGGAATGGCGGTGGATTTCATGCCGAACTTCGATGGCCACGATCCGAAAAATAAAATCGGGATCATAACCGAAGCAAAGATCGAGGACGGCGCTATCGCTATCTCCGGTTTTTTTTACGAGAAAAACTTTCCAAGTGAAGTGGCCTTCATCCGCGAGCAAAAGAGCCTGCTCGGGTTCAGCATGGAGGCGGACTACACCGTCTATGACACAAAGAAGGCGGTGTGGACGGTAGAGGAGATAACGTTTACCGGGGCGGCGGTCTTGTATAAGGCCGATGCCGCATACACGACTACCTCTTTAGCGGCTGCGAATTCTCAGAAGGAGAAAACGGACATGGAAGAGCTGAAAAAGCTGTTGGCACGACTGACGGAAAGAATCGACAAGATCGAAAAAGCCGGCCTGGAGGCCAACGCTTCCATGCAGGCCAACAAGGAACTGATCGACCTGGTGCATCCTCACGCGGAAGCGTGCCGGGCCTGCGCCGAGGGCATGCGCGCTTCCGGGCTGGGGCTGCATGCGACCAGGGGGCACGTGGCAGTGATGCACCGGATCGCCCACCACATGGAATCCGAAGCGGCTTCCGGGCTCGTTCCCAGTGAAATCCCATCCAGGATTTTCCACGATACGAACTGGATGAACGCCAGTAGGGAGACAGACCCTGGAGTGGGAAGCGAACTGAAAAAGCTGATCGAGGGGATCAAAACCGAGATGGGTGCCCTTGGTACGAAGATGGCCGACCTGCAGGCGAAGGCTTTCACGGACTCCGCAAGCCCGCAAAGAAAGACGCTCACACCCGAGATAGCCGCGCTGCTCAATAAGGCGGGGCTATTGGCAGCGGCCGAAAAAGGCGAACTCGACATCGAAACGGTGGACCGGACGCTCGAGGCGGCGGGAATCAAGGGCCGGGCGGCGATAGAAGCCAAGCTCAGACTGATGGAAGGCGGCCTTCTGGCGCAGGGAAAAGCGGCTTAAACGGCGGGAAAGGGAAAAAACCTTTCACCACAGAGACACAGAGGAACGCAAAGGTGGGCGACATAAAAGCAATAGAGCTTTTCCATTTTAAAGTTCATCTCTGTGTCCTCTGTGCCTCTGTGGTGGATTTTTAAAGGGAGGGAAAAGGCGATGAGTAAAATCCAGGCAAAAGTCATGTCGGTCGAGGCCGCAGCGGATTACCTGGGCACGGGCGCGATCGAGGTCCCCATTTTCGAACGGGAGATTATGGACGTCGTAAGACGTACGAGTGTGGCTCTCCAGAGAGTTCCGCAAATACCGGCGACCGGACACCCGCACAGGTATTTCGAACAGACGGCAGTCGCCACGGCAACGGCGGTCGATCCGAGAAACATTGCCGCAATGGCAAGCGGCCCGACCAGGATCGAGCGGCCGGCCTTCATAAAGGCAATCGTAGCGCAGAGTAACCTCAGCCTGTTCGATCGCGACGTTACGGAGCAGCAGGGACAATTTCCAGCCCTCGTCGCAAAGGATATCGACGATATCATATCGGCAATCGAGATCCTGCGGGCTCAGATGCTCTGGAGCGGAAACGATACGTCCCTGTCAGAGCCGACCCAACTCCAATGGATGGGTTTGCTCAGCCAGATCACAAACCAGTTCACGATCGCTCCCGGACAATCGATCATCGACGGCATAAAGACAGCCGTGGCGCAGATCGTGGCAAACCAGACCTACAATGTGCGCCCGACCGCGATAGAGGTCAATCCGATTCTGGGCAACTATATCGACCAGGAAGCCAAGGCCATGTCGATCGATCTGGACAAGGTCGTTGTGGGCGGCGTAACGGTCAAGGCCCTGGCGACCCAGGCGGGCATTCTGCCTATCATTCCGGAGGCCTTCATTCCAACGGATTCGAGCGGCAACTATAACTTTACGATTTCCGGGTCGAATAAAAACTACTACATGGCGATCCTGACCGAAGAGCACCTCGAAATCCCGGTCATTTCGGGCAAAAACTACAACCCGAACCCGAGGCTTTTCCAGTTGGGACTGACCGGGAACCTGGCCGGCCAGTTCGTGGGCGTGAAATTCGATGCGCTGGTGGCCAAGGGCGCAGCTTATGCGCACGCGGTAGGGGCGGTACAGCGCCCGTAGTTTCCGCCCGGAAAGGGTCCTTTTCCGCCCTGGCGGCGTCAGTCGTCGGATTTGCTTGTGCGACGTATGCATATACGCCTCCGCGCAAATCCTCGACTTCCTAGCCAGAACGAAAAATGCCTCCTTTCCGAGTCGAGAACTGGCAGGGGATTTTCTAATAAGCCTCTGCTCTTTCGCGACTTCGCGTCTTCGCGTGAGAAGGATTTGGATAGTGCCGAGTGTGTATCTGCAGCCGCAGGATTACGGCGCGTACGGGATCTGGGACGAACAGCCGGGGCGAGTCCAGCAGGCCAGCATTCTGCTCGACAATGCATGGCTTCGAAGGCCCGAAGGGCTGATCTGGGTCGCGGACGGCGCCGGGCAGCCGTGCTGGATGCAGGCGCTTTCCCCCGATTTTTCGCTCGCGAGCGTCGGGGCAATCGCGCCCGGGCAAAACGTTGCGGTCCAGGTGACCGGCCCCCTTCTGATGCTCCAGGTGGGAGACGTGCTCGTGCTCGACCGGATGAATACGAGCATCAGCGAGGCCTGCGTTATCGCATCGATTGCGGGGCAGCTTCCGGGGGCTCTAACAGCCACGTTGAAGCAGGTGCTCTTTTCGCACGCGGAAAACTGCACGATGGAATCGGGCCTCGTGATGAGCGAGCAGAAAGTGCTGGCCAAAGACCGGCCGATTACGTTCATGTCCCGCGTTCCGCTCGTAAGGGTGATAAGCGGCACCGGCCGGTACGGATACGGACGGCGAGGGGATGCGGGGAACTACAATGTGGACGATTTCAACCTGCTGGCGGCCTTGAGCAAATTCGGCGGACCTCCCGCCTGGGAGATTTGGGACCCGGCGAACTGTGGAATCGATCCGGCGACCGGGCAGGTGTGGATCCCGGCCGGGGTCATGCTCGCCTATTACAGCGAGGTGAAGGTGAGATACGTTGCCGGGTTTACGTATGCGAACCTTCCTCCCGGCGTGAAGCTCGCCTGCGCACAGCTCGTCTCGGCGATCAAGATGAACCCGGTTTTCGGCGCGGTCTCGGCGATCAAGACGGGCGAGACAAGCATTGAGAATTTTGTATCGTCGCACCTGAGCGACGATGTGAAGGCCATGCTGCAGCCGTGGGTGGTGAGGGCGTTCGGGTAGGGCAAAAGCGAAAGGCAATTCACCACAGAGGCACAGAGGAAAAGCAAAAGGATTAAAAGCGCGGGGCACTGAGCGCCCCGCACCCCGCAGGATTTCGGCGCGCGAACTTCGTTCGCGGCCGATAGCGCAGCGAAGCGCAGAGGAAGGAAATGGCGTATGAGAAAATTCATGCCGGTTTTATTGATTTTTGTTTGTGTTTTTGTCTGCTCACTGCTCACTGACGCCTGTTCACCGCGCCTTGCGCACGCTGCCGGGAATCCGGCTAGTCCGGCCGAGACGCCGAGACTGATGGATACGTCGATCTCGCCGTCGTTTACAACGGCGCAGGTGTCGGTTGGAGCCACGGCGACGCTCATCAAGGCGCAGGAAACTGCCAAGGATCGGTACAGCATTACGATCAGAAATATCGGGAGCAGCCCGATGTACATCGGCAACTCAAGCTCGGTGACGACGTCGACCGGATATCCGCTCAATCCATATGAGGCATACACTTTCGACAGGAACTACGGGCCGGTCTACGGGATCTGCGGTACGGGCCTTTCGACTACGGCGAGCTACATCGAGGAGGCGAATTAGTGCCACCACGGAGACGCAGAGAACACAGAGAAAAACCTAATCAAGGAATAGAACAAATGAAAATCTTATCATTCGATCTGAAAAGCCGGCTGAGGTGGGAATTCAATCTATTATTTCTCTGTGCTCTCTGTGCCTCTGTGGTGGCATTTTCTGCGGCAGGCGCACGGGCGAGCGGGATGAACGCGAATATACCTCAGATGAGCTTTGCGCCCGTGAACCTCTCTGCCGGAGGGAATACCCTGAGCGCTTCGCAGGTTTCCGATACGTCCCTGTCAAATGTGGGCCAGGGGCCGCACAACATCAACAATACGCTGCCGCCCGAGGGGCCGGACCTTTCGTTTTGGGGAACGATAGGCGAGACGCAAGGATCAAATTATTGGAGGCTTACGAGTACAACCGCCGGCGCGATCTGCCTCAACGGCACATGCGGCAAGAATTACGTAAGTGATGCCACACCCACGGTCGGAGATTTTCTATATTGCATGACGCAGCAGATGACCGGGACGGGCCTGGTGATCTCGCCGGCCCTGGCGATCGGTTCGACCAATACGGCGGTTGCCAGCGGCGCGTTCAGCTATGCGATCGCGCCCACCACTTACGCCACGGCGGCCGTGGCGGCGGGGACGGCGCTTGCGGCGGGGACGATTCCGGCGAGCGAGTGGGGCATCTACCTGTTCAGCATCAACGCAGCCGGGACGATCACGGTTATGGCGGGGGCGGGAAATCCTACCGGCTACACAACGGAGGCCCTGGCGATTGCAGGTCTTCCTGCGACGCCAGCGAGTTCCGTTTCGATGGGCTATCTAACCGTCATAAACAGGAACGCCGGAGGTTTTATCGCCGGCACGACGGCCTTGAACGGAACCGGCGTCACGGCCAATTTCTATAACTCGGCGCTCTATACGCCGGGCTATGGGTGGAACTGCAAGAGCTTTACGGGCACATGGAGTACGAATTAATGGAGCAGGAAGCAAGAAGCAAGAAGCGAGAAGCAAGAAGCAAGAAGAAGGAAATATGAAAAGGAGAAATCGATGAAAAAGCACTTTCCAATTCTTTTGGTGGCCATTCTCTGCATTTTCGGCGCAGTCTGCGGTGAGAGCCTCTCGGCCAGAGCGGATTCGCTCGCCTGTTCATCGCCTCCCGCAGGAAGTCAGCCCCCTTTGTTTTACTACGTAACGGGCATGCCCGCAGGCACGGTGGCCACATACACTGCGACTCTGCCCGCATGGTTTACAGCTACGGGCGGAATAGCCGTTGCGCCCGACAGTACGGGAGCCACGGGTTTTAAACTGGCGCTTCCGAGCACATTTCCGGCGGCCGGCGTTCAGCCGTCTCTTACCGGGTCCGCAATGGCATGCGACGGGGTGGGCTGTACGGCAGCCGTCCCTTTCGGGCCGCCCTCGGCACCGGCCAATGTCCTTATTACAAGTCCATAGGGAAATGCCTGAGCTGCCATACGGGATGGAAGAGCTTAACGGGAGTGCATAAGTAATGACCGGATGGGAACAGCTGGTATTTAGTTTTGAACCACGATGAATAAATGAAGACAGAAATTCATATCCGTCATCCCGACCGGCCCAACAGGGGAGCCAGTCACTCCTGGACGATGTGCTGCAAATGGCTTCATAAATCGTTCGTTTATGAAATAGTCGAGGCTGCAAATTGCGCCGAATGTCGTGAGAATTGGAAAAAACGCAAAACCAGGGCATCGGGCCGTTAAAAGCAGGGAAGGACAGCGATGCAATATACATTATTGAAGGACTGGCCTAATTACCCGGCAGGCACAGTCATAACACTGGGGACCGATGGCCGCTATCATTCGGCTGACGGGGTGCTTTGGGTGGACGCGGACGTTGTGGAAAACAGCCCCTCTGGATTTGGAGTCGTAAATGGGTCTTAACGCAACCCAAACCTGGTATCTTCGCGCGGGCGGCGCGGAGACAAATGGAGGTGGATTCGATCCGGGCATTTCCGGCGCGGGGACGAATTACGCCAATCAGGACTCGCCGAAACTCTCCCTGTCGGATCTCGCCACATCGGCCGCCAATTCCACAACATTAACAAGTGCCACGGGCGGCTTCACGGCAGCCATGATCGGCAACGTCATCCGGATCGCATCAGGGACTAATTTCACAACCGGGTATTACGCTGTCACTGGATACACCAACAGCAATACCGTGTCACTCGACCGCACTCCCACACCTTCTGCTGCTGGTTCAGCAGGGGTAGGAAAGTTAGGTGGGGCACATCCACACATCCTGGTGTACGCCAACGGCGGCGCCGGGCAACAGCCCATTTTGACTACGCCCCTATCCGCAGGGCATACGATATACGCAGTAGGTGCTGGGGGAACACCTGATTTCGACTGGAGTTCAAACTACTGGTCCTTTCCTTCGGGAAATTCCACAAGTGGAAGCATTGCGCTGATCGGTATAGGAACTCAACCCCTGATTTATACAATGGGCCTTACCATATATGGGCCTACCGTTTGGGTTTTAGAGAATATCTCAGTGAAAATGACCGCCGGTGGGTTTACAAATTACGGATTCATACAAGGCAATACACTCGTTATAATGAATTGTTGCTTTGACCAGAACGGTTACGATGCTAACTTGCTTTCCGGCGCTGGGAATGTTGTAGACGGATGCGAACTGAAAAATAGCGGAAGCAAAACTGCTGGATCACTTCCTCCTGTTGCCACAGCGCAATGGCTCACTATCCAAAATTGTTACATCCATGATATTCGTGGAATTGGTGTTGAATGTCTGGCTGATAACGACGGGGTTGTAAGAAATAACATTATTGCTAATTGTGGCAGTCATGGGATTGAATTGATTTGTGGTGGTAGCGGCAATAACGGTCAGGGAATTATTGACTCAAATACTATTGATAATTGTGGTGGGGATGGCATTAATCTGAATAGTCTTGGCTGCCTTCAAGCTGCAATTAAAAATAACATCCTCTCTAATAATGCCGGATATGGCATTAATTCGCCGAACGGAACGGCGACTACTAACGATTTATTTATTCGTGGTAGATTTGCCTACAATAACTTCTACGGCAATACGTCAGGAGCCAGAAACAACGTTAATGCCGGACCTGACGACCAAGCGGTGAATCCAGCCTATGTGAATGCATCGGGCGGGAATTATGCCATAACGGGGAGCATCTAATGGCGACTGCCGGTTTTCCAGGTATATTCCCAGGCGGACTTACCACGGGGTACACCAATATCGGCGCGGTGGGAAAAAGCAGGACCGGGGCGGCTGGATTTCCAGGTCCATTCCCAGGCGGACTCACCACAGCGTACCGGAATATAGGTGCGGTGCAGAACAATCCGTCAAGCGGCGGCAACACCTGGAACATGTCGTGCTCGGACGGGATCAATGCCTCAGAAGCCATTTCCGTAGCCTGCACTTTCGGATGCACCTGCACGGACGGCCTGTCCGGAGGCGATTCGCCTTCTTCCGCATGCACTTTCGACGTGGCCGGGACCGACGGTCTTGCTCTGAGCGAGCTGGCTGCCGCCATTGCGGCTTTCCTGGCGTCCATCGCGGAAGGATTGAATCTTTCCGACAGCGCCACAGGGCAAGCCGCCTTCGGGCCGACTGCTTCGGACGGGCTGAGCCTCTCCGACAGTTCGGGAGGACAAGCGGCTTTCGGGCCAACGGCATCGGACGGGCTCAACACTTCCGATGCGGCATCGGCGCAGTGTGCCTTCTCGCCTTCTTCCCTGGACGGCGTCCTTTTCAGCGACTCGCTTTCGGTCGCCGTTCAGTTCTCAGTTACGGCTCCGGAGGGAATTTCGTTAACGGACTTCACGACCACCGGAAACGTCTACGCCTTGTCCATCGTTGACGGGCCGAACCTGGGGGACGCTGCGTCCGGACAGGCCGGCTATGCACCTTCCGTTTCCGATGGAATGAACCTAAGCGACGCTCCGAGCGTGCAGGTGGTTTTTGCTCCGGCAGCCTCAGACGGCCTGAATCTCGGAGATTTGGCCGCAGCCAAGGCCGTTTTCGCCGGAAGCGTCATCGAAGGCCTTTCGCTTGCCGAAGCCATCCTGGTTGCGTGTGTTTTTGCTGTGGGCGTTCCCGAAGGGCTCTCGCTGTCCGACCTCGCAAGCTACGGGGCGCAGATATTCGGGGTGAGCATCGCAGAGGGTCTTTTGCTATCCGATTCGCTGAGTGCGGCTTTAAGTGCCGTTGTCTCCGTGCTCGAGACCGCAGCCCTGGCCGATTCGGCTTCGGCTTCATGCGCATTCACGGTCCAGGTGGCGGACGGCGTCCAAATGGGCGAGGTCCTCTCCGCGATCATGCAGTTCGCGGTCTCGATCAGCGAGAATTTTGCTTTGGGCGATGTGGTGATGAGCATGACTTCAGGCGGCGTTCCGGTCGTCACATTCAATCTCGGCAAAGTGAGCTTTAGTTTCAAACTCGGCGGGAACAAATTTAATTTCAAGCTGAATTAAGGAGGGAAAGGACATATGAAAATCCACGAGATAGCCGGTTTTCTGAGGTCGCTTAAAAGCGGCCGGTTGAAAGCTAACGAAATAATCCGCCTGGGCGGCGTTTTCGAAGTCGAGTGCTTCGGGCCGGATGGGAAGCTCAAATGGCGGGACACTGCGAAAAACAAAATTATCAATATCGGCCTGAATCACATCCTCGGCGTGGAGTTCTACGGGGTCGCCCAGATTGCTGCGGCCAGTTGGTATCTGGGCCTCACGGGGTCTACGCCAACACCCGCTGCGGGCGATACTTTGTCCTCTCATTCGGGGTGGACAGAAGCCACCGCTTATTCGCAGGCATCCCGGCCCGCATGGGGCCAGGGGGCGGCATCCGGTCAGCAGATCACCAATGGCAGCCCGGCAGTTTTCAGCATTAACGGCACGGCGACTATCGGCGGCGCATTTCTCGTCAGCAACAATGTGATCAGCGGAACAACCGGGACGCTTTTCTCGGTCGCGCCGTTCAGCCAGGGCAATAAGAGCTGTTCGAGCGGCGATACTGTGAACGCGACGTATACGCTTTCAGCGTCGAGTTCGACGTAAATAGGCTGAAGCGAAAGAAAGGCTGAAGGGATTTAGGGATTTAGGCAATACCTAAAAGCCTTCAGCCTGCGCTCTCACAAAAGATCGGACGCGAACTTGAAGCATCAATCGTGCTTCCACTGTGTAAGGCGCGAACCCGAACTAGGTGAGGGTTCCCCTTTAGGTTGCTCGTGAACGGAGTGAACGTGATCGATTCTCCGCCTGGCAGAATAGAAGTAAACAGCGGGACGCAGAACTGGGGGCCGTTTGCCTTCGATGCTGCCGATTCGGTACCTCCTGGAGATACTCTTGCATCCGTTGAAGTGGCGAGTGCATTGATTCCATCTGGTACGGATTCGACCGCGGCACTCATCGTCTCGGGGTCCGAATTCATTTCCGGAAATACCGTGCAGATTCGGCTGAAATATCCTGGAGCCGCCTTTATCGGAAGTCATGAAATCACATTCACGCTTGTTTTCGCGAGCGGGGCGCAGATGGATAAAACATTCGGATATGTGATTGTGAGGGAATGAGAAAGATGAAGCGTGAAGCAGAAATGAAGCGAGAAGCAGGAAGAAAAGCGAAGGATTTTATTCCTGGTCCGGAGTTTTAACATGAGCTTTATGTATGACCGGAAGATAACGATATCGCGGGCGGCGGTTCAAACCGGGGCGGGACTTCAGAGCTACGGGGGCGATGTCGAGGCGGCCGAGACGGTCGTGATTTCGGGGCTTATGGCCTCGATGCAGCCGAGAAGAAGCGGGCAGAGGAACCAGCCCGGGCTGCCTTTGGATGGAACCAAAGCCGAATGGCACATTTACTTTCGGATGCCTTCCGGATGCGATCCGACATTGGTGCAAGACCGGGATTTTGTGACGGACGATCTGGCAAGGCGGTTTCAGGTAATCTCGGCATACCCGAGCCCGCTTGGATTCGCGCTGCACTGCATAAGAATGGAAGCGTAGGCGCGCAAGGCGCGCGGAGCGGGAAGCGGGGAGCAAAAAGCGGGGAGCAAGAAGCAGGAAGCGAGAAGCGAGAAGAAAAATGGAAATATTTGGAGTGCTTATTGCGCTTTTGATTATTGCGGCGTTGGCGCCTGGGGCGGAAGAAAGAGCTGAAAAGGTGCGGAAATGAATCAGGAAGCGGGAAGGCCCTCCGGGGTCAGGATAAACTCGGAGCGCGAAGCACAGAGCGCGGCCGATCTGCCCATGAGCGTCTGCTGGCTTGGCTTTAGGAAAAGAGGCGATGCGTACCAGATTTCTGCTTTTTTTGTAGACGAGGCACAGGCCCGGCAAGATCGTGGCACGAATGGAACCGAGTTCATCGCGCCGGCCAAAATAATGGTCAAAGAAAACGAGCTCGAAAGAGTAAAGATGTCGGCAAAGATCAAAAGAAGGTTTTGCAACTGAACCCTCACTTCGTTGCGGGTTCGCGAGTAACATCGAGGAAGCGCGTTAGATGCTGGACCCTCACTTCGTTCAGGTCCGGGCCGTACGCTGCAGCCGGTAGTTTGATGCTTCAAGTCCGGGCACGATCTTTTGTGAGTTCACAGTTCGTGGCCGATCTTTTGTGAGGACGCATGGCTGATTTATCCGACGTTATGAATGTGCTGGCGCAAGTGATTACGGCAGCGCTTTATCCGGGCGGCACGCCGACGCCGAGCCAGGCGAGCATTGCCGGGCCGATTGTAACGATTCAACCGGGTTGGCCGAACCCTCAGCAGCTAGACGCCGAACTGCGCCAGGGAATCGTGCATGTGAACGTCTATCCCTGGAAGCAGGACCGGAATACGACGAGATTTGTGGAGCAATGGAAAAAGCAAAGCATTATGCCGGCGACGATCGCGGCCACGGTGAACGGAAATACCGTTTCGCTCGGAGGCATAGTCGGCCCGGGGCAAAATATCGGAGTCATTGTCGGGAACGTGGGCGCATACGTCTATCAAACGATTGCCGGGGATACTCTGGCAAGTATTGCGGCGGCGCTTGCGACGATCATTCTAGAAGGAATCGAGGCGACGAGCATTTTTCCGGCGGTTCCGGCGATCCCTGGAACGACGTCGGTGGGAGCGAGCATAATTCTTCCTCCTGGAGGCCCGCAAATTTACGTCCGGGTCGGCGGAAGCGGCACGGGCATAAAAGAGATCCGCAGGCAGGAACGGATTATGATGGCCGGCGTCTGGGCGGGAGGGCCGGATTTAAGAGATGCCGTGGCGACGGTGATCGATCCGGCGATAAGCGATCTTCATTGGCTCATGATGCCTGACGGGTTCAAGGCCAGAATCTATTATGACGGAAGTCTGCTCAACGATTCCGAGCAAAAGATGGGGATATACAGGCGCGATCTTTTATATCACGTTGAATATGCGACTACGGTCACCGAGCAGGAATGGCAGATCGTCGTCACGCAAACAGATATCGGGCCGCAAAACTTCGATGCGAGCCAGCAAATGCCGGAAACGGTCATTTATCCGCAGCGCGGAAATGAAGGAGAATTTCCATGTATCAATTAATAGTCAGGGAGGCTTTCGGTGGCTATCAAAAAGGCGTATGCATTACGGACCAGGCGCAGGTGAGCGCTATCCTTGCGGGAGAAAACGCGCACTTGGTCAACAAAGTGCTGGCGGAGGCGCCAGGGCCGGGACCCGCGCTGCAGGGCGGCGCGGCGGCCGAGGGGCCGCAGCCGACTGGTGCGCTGCAAGGCGGCGCACAAAACAATGAAAGTCAAACCGTGGCCGAACTCGATAAGATCCAGGCGGAACTTGCCAAAGTCGCAAAAGAAGAGGAGGGAAGCAAATGATCATCCAACAGGGCCAGATCAACACAACGGCGCTTTGGGTGCCGGAGGTCTATGTACAGATAATCCCGCCCCAGCTTCTTTTAAACGGTGTTCCGTCGAACATCGTGGGGATCGTCGGGACGGCGACCTGGGGGCCGGTGAACGCTCCGACCATTATCGGGGGCTATAACCAGTACGCAACTCTTTTCGGCCCCATGCAGGCCAGAAAATACGATATGGGAACGGCCCTCTGGGCTGCGGCGCTCCAGCAGGCAATGGCCTTCATGTGCGTACGGGTAACGGACGGGACAGACACGGCGGCAAACCAGGCCGTTTCGGCCAACAGCGTAGCGTCCCTCAACATCACGGCGCCCGGAAGCTACACAACGATTCCGGCGATTACGATCGGCGGAAACGGCACGGGCGCAACCGCGTCGGCGCTCATGAAGGCCTTAACGGCCGCGATTGCGAACGCGGGAGGCGGCTACGCGGTAAACGATACGATCACACTTGCGGGCGGAACGTCTTCCCAATCGATTCAGATCGTAGTGACGGGCGTGGGGTCCGGAGGCACGATCACGAGTTTTGCTCTTTCGGTGCCCGGGAACTATTCGGCGCTGCCGTCCAATCCATTGTCGCAGGCATCGACCACCGGAATCGGATCGGGCGCAACTTTCAATATCACCGCGTGGGGCGTTCTCGGTGCAACGATCACAGCAGGCGGAAACGGGTATACGAGCGCAACGGCGACTTTCGGGAGTGGGGCGGCGACGGCAACTGTCAATCTCACAAACGCCGCGATGCAGTTTACCAGCATGTATACCGGCAGCCTGGGCAACAGCATCCAGGTAACGATTTCAGCCGGCACACAGGTTGGCACCTACAGGATCGTAGTTGCGATGCCGGGCCTTGTCCCCGAAAATTTCGACAATATATCGGGAAGCGGAAACGCGCTCTGGCTGGCGATGGCAAGCGCTGTCAACAACGGCATCACGGGCGTTCGCGGACCTTCGAAGATCATTACCGCTTCTGCGGGAACTTCGACTGCGGCTCCCGCACTTGCGACCTATGCACTTTCGGGAGGCACGGACGGCGCAACCACGATCAACGGGGCGGTGCTCCTCGGACAGGACAGTACGCCGCGCAAGGGCATGTACGCCTTACGAGGCACGCAGGCGGGGATCGGGATGCTCGCCGACTGCGACGATTCGACCACCTGGAGCACGCAGGTTCAGTTCGGATTATCTCAAGGCATCTACATGATCGGGACTGGGCCGGCCGGCGATACGATTTCAAACGCAATCAACGTAAAGGCTGCAGCCGGGATCGATTCCTATGCGTTCAAGCTCATCTTCGGCGACTGGGTCTATATAAACGATACCGTAAACGCGATGCAGCGCATGATCAGCCCGCAGGGATTCGAGGCCGGCATGCTGGGCGCGCTTTCTCCGGAGCAGTCGAGCCTCAACAAACAGATGCAGGGGATCATCGGGACGCAGAAGACGATCCAGAACCTGGTCTACAGCTACGCGGAGCTGCAATCGCTAGGTCAGGCCGGTTTCGAACTCATCACCAATCCGAGCCCGGGCGGCAATTATTTTGCCGCGCGGTTCGGCCGGAATTCGAGCAGCAACGCGACGATCCACTGGGATTCGTATACGCGCATGACGAATTACCTGGCGGCGACTCTCAACGCCGGGATGGGCAAATACGACGGCGACCTCCAAAGCGCTTCAGTACGGGCGCAGGCGCTGGCTACGATCAATTACTTCCTGTCCAACTTGTGGGACCAGGGGATGATCGGGAACCCGGCGGGCACGATTCCGTATTCGACCAAATGCGACAACACGAACAACTCATCGTCGAGAGAGGCGCTGGGGTACATGCAGATCGACGTGAAGGTGCAGTACCTGGCCGTGATCGACTACCTGATCATCAACCTGGAGGGCGGATCGATCGTGCAGATCCAGAATGGGAATGCACTGCCGGCGCAGGCGGCGGCCTAGGCTGAAGCAAAAGAAAGGCTGAAGGCTATTAGGAAATGCCTGCGCCCTCACAAAAGATCGGGCGCGAACTTGAAGCATCAAATGTGCTTCCACTGTGTAAATCGCGAACCCGAACAAAGTGAGGGTTCCCCTTCAGCCTAAACCCCATAAGCCGACAACAGGAGGCATCAATGCCCTCAGATCAAGGGATTTCAATTGGTAAAGATATCACGGCCACCATCGTAACTCCGATGGGGCCGATGAACTTTCAAATCCTGAAGGACTTCAATTCCAAACCGCAATTTCACAGTTTGAAGAGCGTCGGGATCGATTCGGTTGTGCGCCATGACGAGCTGCCTGCGGGATGGGAAGGCGGATTCACGTATGAACGCGGATCGTCGCTGATCGATGATTTTTTCGCGGCGAAGGAGGCGGCGTATTACGCCGGGCAGGTGATGGGGACCGGCATTATCACCGAATCCATCCAGGAGAGTAGCGGAAACGTCACTCAATATCAGTATACGAAGGTCGTCTTTTCGTATGCGGAGTCCGGGAGCTGGGCCGGGGATAAATACGTGGAACAGAAGATCAGCTTTAAGGCGAGTAGAAGGATTAAGACGGCATAGCGCGCAGCGCGCAGTGAACAGTGAAGAGTGAACAGTGAAGAGTGAAAAAAAGAAAGGGAAAGAATGCCAAAGGTAACGATGAATAATGCGGACCAGGGGCCGGCAGATGACACGGCAAGCGCTCTGGTCAAGGCTTCGGGCGATACGGAAATGCTTACGGACAGCAAAGGGCGAAAGATCCGGACGCGGCTGCCCGGCATCCTCGAGGAATACGAACTCATGGCCGCGATCGGCGGGAACGAGGCCGCAAACCCGGCGACTTCTTCGATGGCTCGAGTGACTCTGTATGTTGCGCAGATCGATGATGTGGCGATCGTAACGCCAAGGACGCGAGTCGCGATGCTTGCGGTGCTGAAGCAACTCGGAAATGAAGGCATCCAGGTGGTCGCGCCGGTCGCAATGAAACACCAGAAGCAGTTCAATATCGACGAGGAATTACTAAAAAACTTATTCGGGACGAGCGCCTGAGGGAAAGGCTGTGGCTGGTTAAGAACGGATATCCCAAAGGCGAGGCGTTCCGACTCGATCCAACGATGGCAAAGGCTTGCGCGATTATGTTTGCGGAGATGGAAGGACAAACGTTCGATTTGAATCGGATGGAATTTGTAAAAATAGGGGAATAGGCTGAAGGGGACTAGGAACTGCCTAGCTGCCTAAAAGCCTTCAGTCTAAAGGCCTGTCTATGGAAGTTTTCGAGCTCGAGGGATTTGCCACATATCTTACGCACTGCGCGGAAAAGGGGATGCAGAATCATCCGGGGCTGGAGCTTTGCGCGCAGATCGTGGAGCTGACGGCAAAAGACGAAATAGGCGGATACCAGCCGGGACTCGGGGCATTTCCCGCCTGGGCGCCCCTGACCGAAAGCACGATGGAAGAAAAGGAGCGGCTGGGCTTTGCGCCTCCGGATAATCCGCTTATGCGGACCAGGGCGCTCCAGGAGTCGATCAGCCACGAGGTGGAAAACGACGAGGCGAGGATCGGCAGCGATTCGGAAATCATGGTTTATCACGAGTTCGGAACATCCAAGATGGCCATGCGGCCGGTACTGGGGCCGGCGCTCGTGAGAAATCTGGAAATTATCGAGAGAGTCCTGGTCAAGTTTACAACGGGCGGCTTTGTGAGAGAAACTCTCACCAAGGAACTTCCGAACGGACAGACGGCAATGCTTTCGAGAGTTTTCAGACTGCCGGCCAATCTCAATTATGAGGGAAGCTATTAATGGCGACCGCCTATCAGGTATGGGTAACGCTGGGGCTCAAAAACCAGGTAAGTCCGGGTCTCATGACGATATCGGGGCAGCTCACAGGTTTGAGCGGCCAGGTGCAAAAAATCGGCGGGTTCTTTCAGCAGATGATGGCCGGGAGGATGATGGAGCAGTTCGGCACGAAAATAGTCGGCGGATTCAAGGCGGCCGTTACGAGCGCAGCCGAGCTGCAGCGGCAGATGATCGGGATCCAGGCGGTCACCCGGGGAAGCGTAGGAGAGATGACCTCTCTCGAGGCGGCCATAATGAAAGTGACTGGCGTTACGACATTTTCGAACGTTCAGATCGCTCAGATGGCAAAGACCCTGGCGACGAGCAATAAATTGACCGTATCTCAAATCTCCGATCTTATTCCGGTTTTCGCTAAATTTGCCGATGCGCAATATGTTCTGAAGGGCATGGCGCCTCAGCAGTCGGTGGTCGAAGCGGTGCGCCTGGCGCATACGGCCCAGCATTACACGCCGGAAGAGCTGACAAAATACCTGGATCTTTTAACCCGGGCTTCGCTCATTACGCCCGGTAGCCTCATGGAGGTTGGAAACGCGCTAAAGTACTCGCAGGGGGTCGCCAAGACGGCGCTTGGCATAGGAGATGAGCAGATAGTTTTGCTCACAGCACTTTTAAATCGAATGGGATTTGCCGGGTCCCGGGGCGGCACTAACCTTATCGCTGCCATGACGCGCACGATTCCGGGAGTGTTCGGGTCCGGGCTGCTCCGAGGGAAAAGCGGTGAAGCGCTTGCAGCGATGGGCTTTATCGATGAATCCGGCCATTCGACCATATTTGATCATGGCAAGTTCAGCGTCGAAAAATGGATGACGCAGATCTCGACTTATCTTGGCCGCGAATTTGCGACCAAACCAGAAGCCTTGGCCCGCCAGGACATCATGAAGAATTTCCAGCATGCGTTCGGCGTCCAGGGCGGCCGGATCGCATCTCTTCTCTCGAGTCCGCAGGCGCTCGAACAAATGAACTCGCTTATGCTCGAATTCAAGAATTTGCCCGGAAACGCCGAGATCCAGGGCAAATTCGCCGACGAATCCGTCTGGCAGAAAGCGATAAACGCGCAGACGAACTTCAAATCCATCCTGACGCTTCTGGGTGAAAAGACCCTGCCGGAAGTAAATACCGTGCTGACCGGGACGAACAATATACTGAGCGCGCTGATCGAAAAGCTGGGCAAAGGCGACGAATCGGTTGCAACCGGAGCGAGACTGGCGGTCTACGGGCTGGGATCGCTCGGAGTGATCCTCATGGGCCTGGGCAAATACCTCATGTACGCGGCGCTCTTGAAATACCTGGGAGGTCTGACGGGAGCCTTAGGGCTGCTAGGAGGGGCGGCTTCGGCGCTGATCTCGCCGGTAACGCTGGCGATCGCGGCTCTTGCCGGGCTGGCGGTTGCTGCTGTGGCGATCTACAACAACTGGGACAAGGTAAAATCGAAATTCCAATCGGATATGAATCGGGCCGGCCAATGGCTGGACGATCTGGATGCTGCGGCAAAGAAGCGATTCCCGTCGTTTTTCCCCGGACCGCATTCGGGAGGCCGATCGGGAGGACCTCCGGACGCAACGATAAGGGCCGCGCATCCGGACGATCTGAGCAGCCTCGGGACGGGCAAAAGCTATGCGAGCAATTACGTTCGCGGCGGCGGGGCAAACACGGTCCAGGTGCACAGTACGATAAAGCTGGACGAGCGCGTGCTGGCCGAGGCAGTAACCGAACATCAGGTGAAGGAATCGAGCCGGGCGCTTGCGGGCGGATACCCGGATTATACATATGGGGCGCCAAACGTCGGCCTCGGTTAAAGAGGCCGACAGCAAAATAAAGGCTGAAGGGGCTTAAGCAATTAGGTAGTTCGAACCTCTAAACCCCTGAACGCCTTCAGCCTAAGACCCTATTTCGTGGAGCGAAGCGACCAATGCCTGACACGACTTTAAAGCTTGGATCTTTTATCTTCCGGGAGATCGAAATACCGGAGGAGATAGGATTCGGCGGGACGCAGAAGCTCCATATCCACGAGCTGATCGGAGGCGTGCGCCAGGTGGACGCCCTGGGCCGGCGCGAAAAGGACCTGGAGTGGAGCGGCCTCATCCAGGGACCCGACGCGATGGACCGGGCGCTTTACCTCGATACGCTCCGGATCCAGGGAAACGCGCTGCCTCTTACCTGGGGACGGCTGGCCTATTCGGTTGTGATCGAAGAGTTTGAGCCGCGATACCAGCGCTATTATCAGATCCCATACCGCATCAAGTTCGTGGTGGTCGATAACCTGACCGCACCTGTGGCCCAGGTGAACAATACGGGCTTAGACGATCAGATTTCGGCCGATATGACGACGGCGGGGACTCAGGTGGCAGCGGTCGCCGATACGACTTTGACCGGCCTTTTTGCGACGTTTCAGGCGGCAGTTGCAGGTGTCACGAGTTTTGTAAACCTGGCCGCGAGCGCGGCGGCGGTGGTAGTGCAGTCGCTTGCGGCGGTGCAGACCAGGGTCGTGACGCTCGAGGCGTTGTTCGAGGGAGTTATCGCCGAAAACACATCGATCGGAATGGTTGGGGCGCTTCCGCTCGTAACGGCGGCGGATATCGAGGCGGCGATGGCCGCCATGAACCAGATGCAGGCGCTCGTATCGCTTGCGGGAACGCTCGGGCGGATCCAGAAAAACGTGGTTGCCGTCTCTCAGACGAGCAACACGGTCGTTACGGCGGGAGGAGATTTATTCCATATCGCCGCTTCGCAGTATCAGCAGGCGCAGGCCTGGACGACGATTGCTGCGGCAAACGGCCTGATGGACCCGGTTATACAAGGGATACAGACCTTGACCGTGCCGGGCGTGCCGGATGGGAATGATGGGGTGCTGGAGAGCTAGGGGATTAGGGGCTTAGGCTGAAGGGGTTTAGGGGATTTCACGCGAGGAGGCGAAGCCGCGAAGAAAGGACTAAAAGATGCCACATGATCGAAATGGAAAGCTCGTAGAAGCTGGTGATATCGTGAAGGGACAGGGCTGTGAACACGAAATTATTGGCCCTGTTCTCTCAGTAACACTGGGTTACAGCTCCTGTGATATGCAGATTGCAGTGATCGAAGTTTTACCGGGAGAGGCACAGGCGTTCGGACGGCTCTTTCATTCGAATGGCAAATCTCTCGTTATTTTGCCTAGCGTACAGACGCACACGGCTGATGAGTTCGAGATCATTAAGAAGGCGGATGGATCTATTCCGGTTTGATCTGTGGATGAAAGGTCTTTCAAATGCCGTGGCCATGCAGAATGATCGAATGGCGCAAAGGAATGACCGAAGAGGATCTCCAGGTTGGAGACATGTGGTTTCATTCCGAACGGTTTCGCGATGAAGAGGGTTATTTCACGTGGCCGTTCATGTTTTCAAAGGCGGCGCGGCTTTCCGATTTTTATAAACAGAACAATGCCCATCGCGAACCTCTTCTAGTCTGGATGCCTTCGAAAGATGTTTTTTGCGTGGATGCAATGTGCTGGCATGGCCGAACGCTCTATGGTGGCTGGCAAGTGACCGGTGAACCGCCTTTAATCACGGTAAATCCAAGCATCAACCTGGTCGGCGGGTATCATGGCTGGATCCAGAATGGAATAATCAGCGACGATTGCGAAGGGCGCCGATATGCCGCTTAATGCACTCCTACTTAAAAACGCTCTGGGGATACCGCGCGGGATTGTGAACGTGAACGGGTCGCCGCTGCCGGGCTGGCTCGAGTGGGAGGTGCACAACAATACGCACCGCCAGGCCGATACGTTCCGGGTGAGCTTTGCTGGCGGGAAGCTGCCTCCCGATAGAAACCTCGCTTGGCTGACGGCTCAGCCGAAAATCCAAGTGCAGATATTTGCGGGATTTCCGAAGGACCCGAACAATTTCGCGGCGGCAGAGCTTACGAGCCTGGTCCTGGGCTACTGCGATGGGCAGGCCTTCGATCCGGAGGGCGGCATAGTCGAACTGTCCGGCCGGGACATGACATCGGAGCTGATCGACACCAAGACGAGCGAAAAATTTCAGAACCAGACGGCGGCCCAGATCGTGCAGACGATTGCCGGAAGGCATGGTTTCACTTCCGACGTCGACGCGACGGGGGCACTGGACGGCACGTATTTCGAGGTCGACCATGCGCGGCTCAATAACGCGACCGAATGGGACCTTCTGTCGGAGCTTGCCGACATTTACGGCTACAACGTCTGGATGGACGGTACGACGCTCCATTTCAAAAGCGCGGATGCATCGAATACGGGCGTCTATATGATCCAATGGGTACCAGCGAAACCGCCTCTTGCTTTTGCGCAGGCGAACGTTGCGCGCCTTCGATTCAACCGGAACAATATGATTTCGGGCAAAAACACGCGGGTAAGCGTGCGGTCCTGGAACCAGAAGCTGAAGCAGAAATTTACCGGCCAGGCGACCGCGACCAGGCCCAACGCGGCCGGGACGCTCAATTACGTCTACAACGAGCCGGGCCTGACTCAGGATCAGGTGAATACTCGGGCCAAGGAAAAGCTGAAGGGGATTATCCAAAATGAGATGACTCTTTCGGCGAGCCTGCCGGCGGACAATATTCTGAAGGCCCGGGTACTCGTGCAGGTAAGTGGAACGGGAACGGCGTACGATCAGACGTATTGGCCGGTGAGCGTTTCGAGGAAGATGGACTTCGAGGGCGGATATACGATGGAGCTAGAGGCGAAGAATCACTCTCCCGAGACGGAGACGGATTCTTAGGGGTTTAGGGGATTAGGGCTGGAGGGGTTTAGCTTTTAAAACCTAATAGCCTTCAGTCTGCGCCCTCACAAAAGATCGGGCGCGAACTTGAAGCGTCGTGCGTGGGTTCGAGCGGATAGCGCGAATCCGAACGAAGTGAGGGTTCACCCCTATTCATGGAGCGTAGCGACAGTGACCGTAAATCCTCCAACGCCGATGCAGATAGCATGGATATTTGAAAAGCTGCTGAGGCATGCTCGGCGCGGAGGAAGTCTGAGGGCGCTTGTCCATAAAGGATTCGGGCTTGAGACGAATAAATGGGCGCTGCCGGTTCTGAGGGATGCCGGCGGCGATGAGCTGTGCAGGATTTTGAATGAGGCGAGAATCCACCATAGAGGCGCAGAGGGTACAGAGGATAAACCCGAGGCCGATTGGCCAATTCGATAGGGTTGAGGCGAAAGCAGATGCCCCCGACGTGAGGCGAACGCGGGCCGCAGATGCGCGTGACTTTTCCGGTTTCAGAGTAAACCGGTTTCGTCCGACGCAGATGAGGACATAACCTTGGAAGCACTCACACGAGAAGAGGCCCGGGCAATATCAGCCCTTAAAAGGGTCGCAAAAATATGGCCCGATACGCTTTGGCTTTTCTCGGCAAGCGGCACTCTTACCGTGATGCGCAAAAAGGACGGCCGGCATGCAAGGCTTGCGAGCACCGGAGGAGGAATAGACCCGGATTTTTTCCTCACAACCATCGACATTGAGAACGACGGGGGTGATTGGTGAAAAATGCTGGGGCGCTCAATAACGCCATGCGCAAGCAGGCGCTCCTTGCGGCCCAGAGGCAGGCAGGGGAAAAGGACGGGACGATCACGTCCTACGATCCGAACGCCTACGCGGTCAAGGTAATGATCGAGCCGGACGGATATGAAACGGGCTGGATTCCGGTTCCTTCCTTATTCGTCGGAAACGGCTACGGAGCATATTTCGGGCCGGAGATCGGCCACGCGGTTTCGGTAACGTTTGCGGACGGGGACAAAGACAACGGGCGAATATCGAAGTTCTTTTTCAATAACGTCGAGGTCCCGATCGGGGGCGGCAACGCGGTCCAAAGTGGAGAGATCCTGCTTGCGGACAAATCGGGGAACTCGATCCGGTTCAGCCCGACCCAGCAGAAGCTGATCGTTGCGTCCGGGAAGGAAGCCGACCTGAACGTCGGCACGAACCTGAATGTGGCCGTGGAGGGAAACGCCACGGTTGCGGTCACAGGCAACATCAACATCACGGCTGCGGGCGGAGATATTGTGATCAATGGCATCAGCCATATGAATCATAAGCACACGGGCGTGCAGCCGGGCAGCGGTGAAACGGGATTGCCGACAGGATAAATTCACTGCAGAGACGCAGAGAACGCGGAGGAAGGTGAAAGTGGCAGAATTTAACGAACCAGACATCATTATCAATGGAGTGAGATTGCTTCCAGCGGCGGCGGGTACAATTCGAGTGGCTGTTCAAAACTTGGCTACAGATTTAAACGCAAATGGGCTGGGAGAAGATGAAGTCGAGAAAAGTATCGCGCGGGGATATTTGGAGAACATCCAATTTATCAATGAGGTAATGGCGAGGAAGGCATGAGCCAGCAGCTTCTTGCCGATTTAAACCAGGTCTGGTCGACGGACCTCGATGCGTCGAATTCGGGGGACGTGCAGACGGTTACGGGATCGGATCGTGGCCAGCAGCGGGTATTGAGGCGGCTCATGACGAATCCGGGCGACTACATTTTCCAGCCCGATTACGGCGCCGGGCTGCCGCAGTACGTGGGCCAAAATCAGAGCAAGGACACTCTGGATCAAATCGCAGGAACATGCAAGGGACAGATGCTCCTGGAGGCGTGCGTAGCGGAGTCGCCGGCGCCGAGAGTGAGCATACAGCAGCTTCCGGACTTTTCGCTTTGGGTTTACATCCAATACGTCGATGTGCCCACGGGGACTCCCGTGGTGCTTTCGTTCAATGTCGAGAACGATTGAAGGAGTTTTAAGTTTTAAGTTTTTAGTTTTTAGCCAACTCAAAACCGACAACCAACAACTAAAAACTCATCGCGGAGCGATGGATGCCTCTTAATACGCAGACCTTCAGCAGCATTGTACAAAACGCCGCGTCCTATGTGCAGGGGGCGGCTTCGGCGCTGGTGGATTTTAACGTCGGGTCGATCTGCCGGGTCATCATGGAGGCGGCGGCGGCCATTGTGATGTGGCTGCAGGCGCTTATCCTCCAGGTAGCGGCTTTGACCAGGGCGGCGACGTCGAGCGGATCGGATCTCGATAGCTGGCTCGCGGATTTTGGTTTTGCGCGCCTGCCGGCGGTTGCGGCCCAGGGCCAGGTGACTTTTTCGAGGTTTTCCACGGGCCAGCAGGCGGTTGTGCCGGTAGGGGCCGTGGTGCAGACGGCGGACGGAACTCAAACCTATACGGTCATTCTCGATACGGGCAATGCGGCCTACAGCGCGAGTCTGGGTGGCTACGTGATCGCGTCCGGAGTGTCGAGCGTTTCGGTAACGGTTGCAGCCAACAACGCCGGGAGCCAGGGGAACGCGGCGGCGGGGGCAATAAGTGCGATCTCGCAGGCGATCACCTACGTCGACACGGTCACGAACGCGAGCCCGTTTACAACGGGGGCTGATGCGGAAACGGACGCGGCCGCCAGGGTGCGATTCGTCGCATGGCTGAATTCGCTGAGCAAGGCCACGCTGAACGCAATCCAGTTTGCGATCGCTAGCCTGGGGAACGTAGTGAGCTACACGATCACGGCCAATTATGCCTATAACGGCGCTTATCAGCCGGGCTATTTTTATGTGGTTGCAGACGATGGCAGCGGGGACCCGTCTTCGGGTTTTTTAAATGAGGTGCAGGCCGCAATCGCAGCCGTGACGGGATTTACGATCAACCTGGGAGTCTTCAGGGGTTCGGAAGTTACGGCCACGGTGGCGATGACGACCGGCGCGGCGCAGAGCGAGGTCGGGGCGGCCCTCCAGAATTACATCAACGGGCTGGGAGTTGGAAGCGGCCTCTCGTGGGCGCGGCTTTCCCAGGTGGCGTTCGACGCGGCGCCGGGGGCTTTCACGACGATCACGGGAATAACTTTGAACGGCGGGACCAGCGATCTCGCGGCTACGGACCAGCAGATCATCCGGGCGGGAACGATCACGGTGAGGTAGGGCAGGGGATTAGACTGAAGGCGCTTAGGCTGAAGGCTTTTAGGCAATATATATCGGTGCGAGAGGGCTAGGCATGGCTATAGAGTCGAACTCAATGTGAAGAGGGATATGCGTTACTATGCTCCGTTTTATGAAGGGAAGTTGGATTTTAAAACAGGAGCCTGCTTTGAGGTTTGTCCTTCATGCTACAGGGCGGCTGAACGATTTCGCAAAAGGAGAAGGCTGATGACGTGCAGGTCGAGGGTTTTAGGTTTACCTAAACCCCTTCAGCCTAATCCCCTAAACCCCCAGAAAGGCACGCAGTGAAGGACTTTAAATGGCCATTGGCGATCAAAACGATATCCTGAGCAGGCTTATACGGTACATGCCGAGATCGTGGTTCGATCAGAATTCGAACCCGATCCGCGATGCACTGCTTTCGGGGATGGCCGGCATTTTCGCCGCAATCTATACGCTGCTTGGCTATGTGCGCCTCCAGACCAGGATAAAGACGGCGACGGAGGGTTTTTTGGACCTCATAAGCCAGGATTTTTTCGGCGGGGCTCTCCCGAGAGAGACAAACGAAACCGATGGACATTTTCTAATCAGGATCCAACTCAATCTTTTCCGCGAACGGGGGACGCGGCTGGGCGTGATCGAGGCGCTCGAGGACCTGACCGGCCGCACTCCGATCATCATCGAACCGATCATGCCTAGCGATTGTGGAGGCTACGGCGCGCCGAATTCGGGCTATTGCGTAGCGGGGGCCTACGGGTCCACGCTTTTACCGTATCAGGGATTTGTCGTCGCATACAGGCCGTACACGTCGGGAATCCCGAACGTGGCCGGATACAATACGTCGCCTGGCGGCTACGGCGTTGGGAGGATTGAATATTGCTCGTTGGATATGATTGTGGGGCAGGTCACGGATGCAGACATCTATGCAGCCATCGCCTCGGTCATTCCAGAAGGCACGATCGCCTGGACGAGGATCAGCAACTAAAGGAGCTAAGCGATTATGGACAGACATATTGTATATCCCGGGCAGAATCCGCTCGATACCGACCTGCTGTATCCTCAAAAACATGCTTTTATAGCGCTGGCAAAGCTCGCTGCGGCAATTTTGGGGACTAACACGCTGGCAAACGGACTGGCGTGCAACCCGACGTCGCCGGCGTCGCTCGGCATCCTTGTGGGGCCCGGCGAATTATACGCGCTGGAAAACGTAGACCCGAACGCTTACGGCAGCCTGGCGGCGGATACGACGCACAGCATCCTGAAGCAAGGAATTATCATGGATGCGGTGCAACTGACGCTTACACCGCCGGGCACGTCCGGCTATTCGATAAATTATCTAATCGAGGCGGCGTTTAGCGAGGTGGACGAAAATCCGATTGTGCTTCCTTATTACAACGCTTCCAATCCGGCATTGGCGTACTCGGGGCCGAGCGGAGCGGGGACGGCGCAAAATACGCTCCGGCAGGATACGATTGCTTTCGTGGCGAAGGCGGGAGTTGCGGCGGCGACGGGAAGCCAGACGACGCCGGCGCCGGATTCGGGATATGTGCCGCTGTGGGTCGTGACGGTTGCGAATGGGCAGACGACGATCACGAGCGCCAATATCTCGCAGGCCTCCGGAGCGCTCTTTCTGACTGAAACGCTGCCGGTAAAAATCAGTGAGGCGACGGGCGATGCCAGGTACCTGCAACAGGTGAACGCGCGGATCAAATTGACCGCTAATCTCACCCTCTATGTGAGCCCGAGCGGGAATGACAGCAATAATGGGCTTACGGCCGGGACGCCGTTTGCGACGATTCAGCATGCGTGGAATATCGCGACGACGATGTACGACCTTGCCGGGTGGGACATTATAATTCAACTTGCCAATGGAACTTATACGGCAGGCCTATCCGCAACGGGGGTCGCACTTGGGTCTACAGGCCCAAGCGGCTCAGTGTTTATTAACGGCAATTCCGGCTCTCCCGGGTCCGTTATAGTCAATGTGTCCGGCGGAACATGCTTCTTTGCTGAAACCGGCGCCCAATTTATTGTCCAGAATCTCACTGTTGAAGGGGGTGCGGGCCTGGCAGCCATTGGCGCAGGATCGGTGATCTTTTACTTAAACGTCATATTCGGTGCATGCTCCAGCGGCCATATTTCTGTTTCATCGAATGCATATATACTTTGCAACGGGTCCTATGCGATCAGCGGCAGCGCGCCTTTTCACGTTTTAGTCCAGGGGGGAGGCACATTCTACGTAAACACGGCTGTAACGGTAACTCTCACCGGAACTCCCGCTTTCAGCAGTGGGTTTATAGATGCGGCAACATTGGCCCAAGCAACTGTTGCCGGCATGAGCTTCAGCGGTTCAGCGACAGGCCCGCGCTATGCAGTTGCAAGCAATGCGATCATTAACACCAATGGAGCGGGCGCCTCATATCTGCCGGGGAGTACTGTGGGGTCTACTGCCACGGGAGGCCTCTACCTCTGAGGAAGGATTTTATATATGAAGCAATATAATCCGGCGAATTGGTACTGGGCGATTGCGGGGAACACAACCGAGGTATGGTCGAGTGCGGCGGCGGCGTTTGTTTCGGTGACCGATGCCAGTTGTGAGGCCTGGCTCTCCTCGGGAGGAATCCCGACGAATATTCTATCGGCTTCGGAACTTTACGATGTTCTGGCGGCCCAATATCCTCCAGGGATCGGCCCAACTTTGGGGCCGCTTACGCCTCAGCAGAATTATGACTCCGCGATTGAGGCGGGCTGCCAGATCGTATCGACGTCGACGCCGGCGATTTCAGGGACTTATCCGCTCGACGATTCAACTCTTCTCAAAATGGTGGGCGAGCAGAACTATATCCAGCTAAAGAGCGCCTTCACAAATGGGGCGACAACCAGGGGCTGGCTCGACGTTTCCGGTGGGATCCACGTTTTCCCGAATACGGGCGCGTTCACAGCTTTCGGGGAGGCGGTGGCGGCCTATATGGATGCTTTGCAGACTGCATTGACGACCGCTTTGCAAGGGGGCTCCTGGGTTGCGCCTGGTCAGCCGGTAACGATACCGTAATTCTAGAATGTAAGGAGCAGGCGGGGAGATACCAGACTCCCCACCGACCCGCAGTTGGCGCTGCGGACCACAGCCGAAACTGTTGCTCCCACCCACGTGGGCGACGTGGAAAAAGAGCAAAGAGCAGGCCAAATCCGCAAAGGATGCCAAAGAATGAAGAGCCCGCTGTGCTGGATGGGCGGCAAAAGCCGGCTTGCCCGAAAGATTATCGAATTGATCCCGCAGCATGAAGCGTACGCAGAAGTATTCGCAGGGGGAGCGTGGGTCTTTTTCGCAAAGGCCGAATCGAACTGCGAATCGATAAACGATTTGAACAGTGACCTGGTCGTTTTCTATAGAGTTCTGCAATATCACATCGAGGAGTTCTGCCGGCAGTTCAAGTTTTTGCTGGCCTCGAGGGAATGGTTCAACGATTGGAACAGGCAGCTCGCGGCAGGGGGATTGACCGACGTGCAGAGCGGCTGGCTTCGATTAAGGGTAAATTCCTGATGAGCATCAATGATGTTGCGGCGATTCGTGAGCAGTTTCGTCCTTTTCGTATTCGTCAGGTCGATACAACTTATTGTTCTCATAAAATTACTAATACGAAGGTGCGAGAGTTACTCATTAGTAATTACTGATGCATGGCCGAGGGGGCTATCGCCGGGTTTTCGGCAGAACATGCCGAAACTTCAAAGCTGCGATTGAATAAAATCATACAGTTAGACTGATCCGTTTCGGCAGAATCTGCCGGAATTCTATCTGTAGATCTATAGATCAACGCATGTGCGGACGCAGGATGATATGCGCGGAGGGGGAAAGCCATGCGCTGATTCCATGCTTTTTGGGGAGCAGTATGAGGAGTTTATGATGATCTAATTGGGTTCCTTTATTGCTCGGTTTATCAGTTAAAAACAGCGGGTGGGATCCGTCGAAACGGAACCCTATTTCTGCGTCTTGAGTCTGCTCGGCTGGTTCCTTCTCGGTTTCAAAACTATTTTGACGATGTCAAAGAATTTTGAGCTTCGGTTATCGCGATTTTGCGGCTAAACTTATCGCGTGCCGCTATAGAGCAGGGGGGGGCAGCAGGAAGCAAGAAGCAGGAAGCAAGGAGCAGGAAGCAAGAAGCAGGAAGCAGGAAGCAAGGAGCAAAAACTTCCCGCTCCTCGCTTCCTGCCACCTTCAGATTAGAACTGAATCAGATTGGCCCCGTAATTCAAACCGCCGCCAAACGCAACGGTAGCTACCAGGCTGCCCTCGCGGATCATATTGCACTCAATCGCCTCATCCATCGCTATTATGACTGAAGCGCTGGCGGTATTCCCGTACCGGTCGAGATTTACGTAGAACTTTTCGAACGGTATATTGAGAGTCGAAGATATTTCCTTGAGGATATTTATGTTTGCCTGATGGCACATGAAGCAATCGACATCGTCCAGGGAAATTCCGGATTCCTTGGCCAACCTCACCAGGATTTCCGGCCCCCTTTTCATGGCGAACTCTTTAATAGCTCGTCCGTTCATTTTCAGATAAACCGAGTTCGGATTTGAAAGTCTTTTGAACGGGATTATGGTGCCCCCGCCGAAAACGCCCACTTCTTCACACAGGTGGCCATCGGATCCAAGACATGAGTGCTGGACGCCTTTTCCGTCGTTGCCGGCTTCAAACAGGATCGCCCCGGCGCCGTCGCCGAAGTAAGGAAAAGTGCTGAAATCGTTCGGATTGAGAATCTTGGAATACATTTCGGCCGCAATGAACAATACGTTTTCGAACCTTCCGGACCTTATCAGGGCATCGGCCATGCAAATGCCGTAAGTGCTGCCTGCGCAGACAGAATTCATGTCGAAGGCAAAAGCCTGAGGTGCGCCCAGGGCGGCTTGCGTGCGGGTGGCGGTCGGGGGCTGCACGCGGTCCGGAGATGAGGTTGAGAGCATAATGCCCTGCAGTTTGTCGGCCGGAAAATTCGCCTTCTCAAGACACTTGCGGCCCGCTTCGATGGCCAGGTCGGACGTGCATGCCTCCTCCGGGGCGATCCTTCTGGAAAGGACCCCTGTCTTGAGCGCTATGCGCGGCCTCGAGTCTTCCGGAAACTGGGTCAACTCTTCGTTGAATACCACATTGTCCGGCAGATAACTGCCTGTAGCCTTAATAACTGTGTTTTTCATGGTCTGGGCAGTCCTTTTGATAGAGTTTCTGGTAAAAAGCGAAAAACGGCTTCTCCGCAAGGGCCCTGAATGCCGTTCGAAAACTGAAGTTGGACACGGAATTAGATTTTATGTAGAATGAACTCCGGTTTTAATTGGGATCGGGTGACCGGGTCCCTCTTTCGACTGGACTAATTTTATACGGGGATGTCCGGCGATCAATGGGGCAAATACAGTATTTGATAGTACCGTTGCGCTTTATGAGGCGTCTGGCAGCAGCCCACCGCACGTGATAGACAACTTTGGAATGGATCTTGGCCAGGGGCCATTCGGACGTTAGCGAGCGCCGGATGCACTTGAGTATTTCCGCTCTTATTAGGGCCGTCCGTCGCTTTAAATTCTATCTTATGAAATCTCAGATTCGATAGTGGCGCACAGATCCTCGGCAAAAGGAAAAAGGCAACTTGTATCAAGGCGCCCGATATAGTTTTTTATGTCTGCAATTCCCTCCACCTTGAGGAATCGCTCTATTCCCTCGATTATTTCCACTGTTGAGGCGGGATTTATGAAATTGGCGGTCCCCACCTGGACGGCGCCGGCCCCGATCAGCAAAAACTCCAGAGCGTCCGTTGCGTTGGTGATCCCGCCGATTCCTATTACCGGGCATTCGACCGCCCGGGTGACCTCATAGACGCATCGAAGGGCAACGGGTTTTACGGCAGGTCCGGAAAGCCCTCCCAAAACGTTGGCCAGCCGCGGCCTCCTGGAAAAAATATCTACGGACATAGCTGCCACGGTGTTTATACACGAGATGATATCGCTTCCAGCGCCATAGGCGGCTTTGGCGATCTCCGAGATGCTCGTCACGTTCGGTGTGAGCTTTGTTATTACCGGAAGGCCCGTGGCGCCCCTTACGGCTTCGACCACCCTGGAGGTCATGGCAGGATCGGTCCCGAAGACCATCCCGCCTTCTTTCACGTTCGGACAGCTTACGTTGATTTCCAGGGCTGCTATTCCATGCGCCCCGTCGAGCCGGGCGGCAAGTTCGCCGTATTCCTCGATCGTGTTGCCGAAGATGTTTACGATCACCGGAACGCCCAGATCGCGCAAAAAAGGGAGCTTTACGGCCAAAAACCTTTCGGCGCCCACATTTTCCAGGCCTATGGCGTTTATCATCCCTGCCGGTGTTTCGACCAGCCGGGGAGGAGGGTTCCCGGCGCGGGGCTTAAGCGAAATCCCCTTTACTACAATAGCCCCGAGACGGCCCAAATCTATGAACTTCGAGTATTCCTCACCGTAGCCGAACGTGCCGGACGCGCTCATAACCGGGTTTTTGAGCCTCAGCGGACCTAGCTGAACAGCAAGGTCGGGGGAGGCGTCTGCTGGACGAGGATTTTGTTCCATTTGATAGATCCTGCCGAAAAGATTGGGCCATCTTCGCACACGTGGACAAAGCGTTCGGATTCCGGGTCATCGGGTGTTGCAGCGGGGAGCGCACACCCCAGACAGGCCCCGATCCCGCAGGCCATGAGCGATTCCATCGAAAGCTGGGCGAGCGTATCGTTTGAGAGCGCCCAACCGGCCACGTGATATTGCATGGCGAGAGGTCCGCATGAATAGAGCTCGAAGGGCCGGAAGTCTCCCGCCTCGATAAATTCTTCAAACATTTGAGTGATGCGCCCTTTATAGCCTGAGCTCCCGTCGTCGGTTGCAAAATGGACCCGGACACCCCGGCCACGGAGAAAGTCTTCGGGCAAAAGCTCGATTGCCGTGCGGGCACCGTAAAAAAGGCGCAGGTTCTCCGCACCCTTCGTCCCGCGATCTGAAACCACCTGCGCTATCAGCTCCAAAAGAGGCGCTATCCCGATCCCGCCGGCAATGAAGGCCAGGGGAACGATCCTGTCGATTGGAAGCTCAAATCCGTTTCCAAGAGGCCCTATAAGGCTTAGGGCCGATCCGGGCTCAAGCTGAGACATGAGCCATGTGCCTCGGCCGATGACCCTGTAGAGGATTTCGAAGTCTCCGTCTTCGGGATATATCCGGCTGAAGGAAAAAGGGCGGCGCAGCAGAGGGTCGGTCCCTTCACGGACGCGAATCATCACGAACTGCCCGCAGCGGGCCGCGCCCGCAATACCAGGCGAATGCAGCCGGAGCCGGAATATCTGCCCGGAAATCCTCTGCCTGTCAACTATGCGGGCCTCTTCGATTATCTTACCCAAAATCAGCTCCGATGTTCTACGCTTTGGGTCTCATAAGCCAGGCGCCCGGTGCACGCGAAGACTGACCATCGACAGGCCAGGGAGAGACGCGAAGTCTGAATTTGCACCACAGAGGTGAAATCCTTCTGCGTGTTCCTGTCGATTCTTGAATTTTAGTTTCCCTCTGAGTCCTCTGCGTTCTCTGCGGTCAAATCCTTCTATTTCCACCCGATTACCGAGGCCATGCGCCCTGTTGGGCCTTCGGCCCGGTACGAAAAAAAATCCGCCTTCCCGCACACGGTGCATTTTGCAGCAAACTCGATGTTCCCATCGCTAATTCCTGCCGCCCTCAGTTGGTCACGGGTGATACCCCAGAAATCGAAATATTCAGGGCGAACCTGAAAGGACTGGAACTCTTCGGGAAGCTCCCTTCGGTAGTTCACAAATTCGGCGCAGCAGGGGCCAAGCGAGGGCGATACGGCGGCAAGCGTCTGTGCCGGATTTAGCCCGAACCTGTCCTTGAGGTATCCGACGGTCTTTCCTGCGATGTTTTGGACGCTTCCGCGCCATCCGCTATGGATATTGGCAATGATGCGGCTTTGCGGATCTGCCAGCAAAATGGACTGGCAATCCGCGATCTTTATAAGAAGACCAAGGCCGGCAAGATTGGTCGCAAGCGCGTCTGCGGGCGGCGCTATGAGCGCGTGCGGGCGCTCCTCCAGCTCTTTAAAGGACTCTTTTTCGATGAAATTTACCGCATCGCCATGGAACTGGCGGCTGGAAACGAGCTTTTCAAGTCCGGTCGCATTCTTTATGCGGGTGAGGTTTTCCAGCACGGCCCCGGGTGAGTCGCCGTTGCTCCAGGACACGTTAAGGCTCTCGTAAGGGGGCAGGCTTACTCCGCCGTGCCTTGTGAAAACTCCATGCACAAGCCCCGGTACGCCGGAAAGGTTTTCGAAGGTAAGGCATGGGAGGCTTTGAGCCGCAAAATCCTGCTTCATGTAATGTCCGTTCACACACTTTACCAAGAGAATATTCAGACACGGATGGACACGGATTAACACGGATAGAGAAGGTTTAACTCATGGCAATACCTTTTCCCCTATCCCTTGTTCGCCCGCTTTAGCTTTTAATCAGAATGCATACGACAGTAAACAGAAAATGTCCCCTTTTTACCGGTCAATGGTTAAAATGAGTGAATAGTGAAGAAAAAAGTAATTCCTTTTGGTTCTATCTTTGCGCGAGGAATGGTGAATAGCGAATAGAGAAAAAATAATTCCTTTGGGTGAACCCTCATTAGGTTTCGGGTTCGCGGGTAACATCGAGGAAGCGCGTCAAACGCTGGACCCTCACTTCGTTCAGGTCCGGGCTAATGAGCCAACCGTTAGTTGGTGCCTTCAGTCCGGGCACGATCTTTCGTGAGTGCCCAGTTCGCGGCCGGAACCCTCACTTCGTTTCGGGTTCGCGCTGTACACAGTGGAAGCACGCCCGATGCTTCAAGTTCGCGCCCGATTTTTTGTGAGGGCGCTTTGTGAGGCC
>Ga0187862_10000902_pt1 | contig 32897 bp, 29 predicted proteins | sample June2016WEW_10_1_FD_133003 | JGI IMG/M metagenome (GOLD analysis project Ga0187862, IMG submission 133003) | Peatland microbial communities from SPRUCE experiment site at the Marcell Experimental Forest, Minnesota, USA - June2016WEW_10_150 | ecosystem: Environmental > Terrestrial > Soil >...
CGTCTGAAAGGAGGGAGAAAACAGCCGCTGAAAAGGTACCGATATTCATCATCAGTTGTAATAGACTGTGTTGCTTGCAAGCAGCAATTGGCTCCTACAGAAAATGTATAGGGTCTCCTTATGAACTGGTAATTCACGATAACAATTCGACTTACAGGCCTTTGCTGGACTATCTCAAGCGGCTGGAAAAGGAAGGTGTATCGGTTTATTACTCAACCGTAAATGTTTCAGTTGAAAAACAACTGGACACTGTGTCAGACACTATTGATGATTGGTTTACTAAACACTCAGCTTCACATTATGTTGTAACTGATCCAGACATTGCTTTGGAAGGAAACTGTGAGGATATCTTAGAGCTTTACGCCTACCTATTGGATACCGTAAAGAGCATTGAAGTTGTCGGTCCTATGCTTCGTATTGATGATATCCCTGATTTTTACCAACTGAAGCAAGAAGTTATCGAGAGGCATACCGAACAATTTTGGCATAAGAAACCGTTAACTTTGCAGTGGCGAAATAAGATTATTCAATACCAATTAGCTCGAGTTGACACGACTTTTGGAATGTATCGACGCTATTTCAAATTTCATCGTCTAACCAAGGGTTACCGTACTTATGCGCCTTACTGGGCGAGGCACTTAGATTGGTATATAAATCTCAACTCTTTGGAGGAAGATCAGCTTTACTATTTGAAGAATGCCTCCGGTGTTAGCCACTGGAGTGGAACTTGGCTACGTGAAAAACTTGAAAAGCGCTGATTTGGTGTCTTTCTTTGTAAAACCAGTTTTTGAAAAAAATAATTCGGAAGAAGCGAAGATTTTTCCGTCTAACTTTAGCTTCAACTGAAATTTATGTCCACTTTAGCGGTCGCGGCGGTTACAGTCACTTGGGCGTTTGCGGCTGAGTAGCTCCACCCGTCGCCGTTGGTGGCTACGACGCCGTCGATGTCAACAGATGTTGGAGCAGTATTTGCTGAGAAGGTTTGTGTTCCGTTTCCGCTAACTGTGTAGCTTATCAAAGCTGAATTGGCATTTTCCACTGTGATGTTGGCGCCAAGGGCAGATGCTGTAAAGCTTGAAGTGGCATTATTCAACGTTAGGCCTGTGAATGTGAGCTGATCACCGTACTGACTATAGGTTTGCAGGATTGCAGGAGCTGCAAAGCTGACGCTGTAACCGCTTGAACCCACAAAATCGGTGCTAGCTGGAATAGTAATGTTTGATAGATTGGGGTTGTACTGAAGAAGGTGCGTTGAGAAGTTGAACTGGTTGGCTGCGTCGAGAAGGTACTGAGGAGTTCCATATGTCTGATAAGTGGATGCGAACACATTTGGATTGTTTGGATTGGTCATATCAAAAGTGTAGATCCGAGCTGTTGCTGCGCCCGTATTGTTGTCGATTTCTTGCCTGTTGAAGAAAATCTCTTCCTTGTTATCAATTTCGGTGTGATACGCTGGGCCATAATCGATGTCGTGCCCATTCACAGTCATGAAAACATTAGGGTCTTTGTTCAATATTTGTTGGAAGTTGACCGCCCAGGTCACGTCGGCTTGAGTCAAGGTGCCATAAGTGCCGTTTCCATTAAGAAAGTTATGTGTTGCCACGATGACGTTGACGTTGGGGTTAGTGTTGATAAGTGTCTGCATCCATTCTAAGACTGTGTCATTGGCGTTGTATTCTACGTTAACTACCATAAATTTATAGTTTCCATAACTGAACTGGACAGCTGTGCTTGTTCCGTCAAAAATGTCTGCGACCCAATAAGGTTCTTGCCGCATGATCGTTACGTTGAAAGCAGGATAGTTCCCGCCCAACCAGCCGGAATCAGGGTTTCCGTCGCCTATCATCACTCTATTTGGCAACAATTGGTCGTGGTTTCCGCAATTCCAACAATAAGGAATGTTGTCATTGTACAAAACCATCATTGCGTTGTTTGCATTTGCCCATTGGTAAGGTTGATTTGCGATGTTTACGATGTCTCCTGTGTGTATTACCATCATTAGATTGAGGTTTTTGCTTTGGTTCGCGATCCAGTTTGTTAGTCCAGAAAAGAGAGTTGGGGTATCTTGGGGTAAGTATTGAGTGTCGGTGATCTGAACTATGCTAAATCCGTTGAAGGGCATGCTCTGGTCTAACGAAGTGACCTGGGTTTGCAGGTTAGTCACTTGCGAGCTCAAACTTGCAATTTGCGTCTGATCCGCCGACAACTCCTTTTGAAGATCACTCACGGAGGCTTGAGCGGACTGCGAACTTTGCTGGTACGCTGTGTCTTGAGTCACTAATTGAGCATGAGTTTCACTTTGAAGGTTTTCTTCGGTCGTTAGATTATTTTGCAGTTCAGTGTTTGATGCGTTGTCGGATGCGATCTGACTTCTGAGGTTCGTTATTGTGGCGTTCATGGATGAAACCACGGAGTTTTGTGCATCAAGCGCTGAAGTTTTTGACGCCAATTGGTTTTGGAGGCTCACTTTCTGATTTTCTATCACAACACATCCAAACGCCAAGAGAACAATACATGAAACTGCAATCGCCAAAACAACTCTAAAGGATGTCCCATTCTTCCTACTTCCCCAATTCATTCCTCAAACCCGCAGTTATTGAACATGAATATTCCTTTTATGTTTTTTCGATAAAAACGGTTCAAAAAAATACCATCGTTGTCTGCAACTGCGCAGCAATCAATCTTGAAAAGGTGCTGGTAATAAAGAAAAACATTGTTTCCAACTCACTGTTAGTGATCTTTTAATCCAAATTGACGTTTTCAGGGAAAACATGAAAACGACCCGCAAACACATTTTTGGTTAATCCTGGGTAGCGTAAAGTGCGTCGTGTTTTTGGTCAGCGACTATCAACTTGGTGAAAACGACGAAAGGCGCTACTGGAAGTCTATCTTTGCATTATCAAGTGTATTTGTCCTTTTTCAGGAATCATGTCGCTTAGTTCTTTTGCTGATGGGTCTACTTGAACTTGAGGGCAATACCGCGAAAGCGCATTCAGCGTTGTCACAACCTCATATGCAGTTTTTAGCCCTAGATGGTGAATGATTGGGTAATATGCATAGATCATTTCGTTAATGGCAACCGACACCTTGAAGTTTTGTTCGCCGAGTTTTTTTAGAAAATCGATGGCTCCTTCTTTGTTCGGAGTGCCGGGTGGGATGACGTGAAGTTCCATGCATATAGTCTCGATTTTGTCTGGAAGATGTTTTTCCAATATTCGGTATTCGTAACCTTCAATGTCCATTCTGATCATCGAAATAGGATACTTCTCGGCAACTTTATCAAGAGAGATTGCTTTAGCACGTATCTCTTCAGAAACTGTGTGACCGTGGGTGGTTAAGATCGCTTTTGAAAACGAAGTGACGTTTCTTTGCTCCGTGGAAAAAAGATTCAGAAAATCCGCTCCGTCTGAGATCGCGGCGTTCATAAGTTCAAACTGGTCTTGGCCTTCAAGCGTTTTGGAAAGGAAGCCAAACGTGGAGGGAACTGGTTCGAGAACTATCACCTTCTTGGCGCCTGCTTCACGTTCCAACAGAGCGAAATATCCGAGGTTGCCGCCTATGTCAAGAACTGCTGGTTTAGTTTTTTTCACAGACTTAAAAATTGCGTGAGAATTTAAGGGCTCACGGAAGCCGTAGACATTGAATTCCCTGGAAAAACCTGTGTCTGAAGGATTCAATAATAGTCTTGCGGAACCTTTGATGTCTAAAGCTTTGAAGTTGATTTCACGCCAGACAGGCTTAACAAAATGGATCTTGCCTCTTTGAAGGTTAAAATAGTCTCTGAGCAGCTTGTAAGCATAGTTCTGCGCGTAGTAGTTTAGACCTTGTTTTTGGATTGTCTGGGTTGCTCGTTGTGCCCTTTGTAGGAAGCTTCGCGATGGTTCGGGAAAAGTGCTTGGCTCCAAAAAAATCACCCTTCAACGAAACAAAGATCCGATGAAAGCGCATTTTCGGACTCTGAACCGTTAGACTTAGAAGTCCATGCCTTTTCAAATGATTTATCTATCATATGATTGGAATCACATCGTGTATGGCGAGCCGATTTTTCTGAAATGATGCGGAAGTGAATTTGGCGCTTGCAAGTATGCCTTGACCAACAGCGTCCGTTCGCACCATGCAAAATCCTCGACTCAATATAATAACATTTCTCTTTGCATACGATGCTCCCAAAAATAGATATTATACGAAAAGTGCAGACTGACTCGTTCCTTACCTATTCAGCTGACAGGAGTCTTGCAGTTCTGTCTCTGCGTTTAGCGATGATCTCATGTAGGTTCGAAAGGTTACTTGACCAAGCAGAGAAGTTTACCCGTAGCCTAGCAAACATTTCTTTGCCAGATCTAAGATTAAACGGCAATGAAGTTCTCTTGTTCTTGCTTTCAGTTATAAAGCAGCCAATGAAAATCCTGGCTTCTATAGGCACGCGCTTCAGAAGCCATGAGTTAGGAAAATTCAGAAGCATAAACCTGATAAGGTTTCTTCTGACGACAAATTCAACGTACATCGAATTAACTTTGCCCACCGATCTTCTCCAGAAATGCACGACGCTGACTCCGAGAACCATTCGGGTTCTGTAGCCAGCTTTCTTGGCGCGGACGCAAAAGTCAGATTCTTCATGAACAAAAGGGGAAAACCCAACGTCTAAAAGCCCGATTTTGTCAAGAACTGCCTTCTTAATCAGAAAACAGGCGCCAAGAACTGCGTCAACATCAAACGTCTCGGGAAGGGTATCTTCGTTCAGCGGGTTAAGCCAAGTAAGTCCTTTAACGGTTACCTTCGTGCCGATGTACTGTGTTTTTCCGTCTGGATAAATCAATTTGCAACTGACTATACCCACATCCCTATCAGGTTCCGCCACACGAACCATTCGGGTCAGCCAATCGGGCTGCACTATTTCGATGTCGTTATTCAACAACAATATGTAGTCAGGTTTGAATTTCTTCAGGGAATACAAAATGCCTTTGTTGTTGCCGACAGAGAAGCCATAGTTTTTGTTCAATGCCAGTACATTCGCCCATGGAAAGATCTGCTTCACCAACTCTGCCGAACCGTCCAAGCTGCCGTTGTCAACGACGACAACATTGTAGGCTGAGTAATTGGTCTTCTTTTTCAAAGAGCTTAAACAGGTGTCTAAAAGTTTCTTCTGGTTCCAATTGACAATTATTATCGCCACTGACTTTTGGTTTTCCAGAGGTTTCACCTGTTGCGAGATGCGGTTGAACCTAATACTATGCTCAGAGTGAAATATGTAAACCTTGCATATTTAGTTTCAGAAATTTCAGACGACTTTTGCGGTCTCAGATTTTTTTGGGGTAAACCTTCATAAAGCGCAACAAAGATACCGCATATCAAAAAAGGTAAAACTCAAGGCTGACTTAATTTGGCGACGTTTCTCGTTGTTCACCCCTATTTAGACATTTACGGCGGAGGAGAAAAAGTATGCCACAACGTAATCAAAGCATTAATACTGCATGGGCAAAAGGTCGAGTTACTGACTTTTGACTTTGACAGCGAAAGATACAGAGATATCATAGGCGAAGAATTTCCCCATGAAGTCACCGTGCACTCACTGGGGGCACGAATCGAAATTAAGCCTCCTTTTGCACTTTACAAAAGGCGTCGCTATTTCGCGAAATCTCTAAAGGAGTATCGGAACAGTTTGAATTACGATTATTTGTTCTCGACTCAATCATCGCCGCCTTTTGAACCAGTCTTCCTGAATAAAGCTAAGAAAAACATCGCTTACGTCCACTTTCCAGAGATTCACTTCAAGTACGAAAGGGCAAGCGTGAAAAGGAAAGTTTACCTTTGGCCATTCAAGAAAATGGTTGAACAAGGCGTAAGCAAACTCGACCTAATTTTCTGCAACAGCAACTACACAAAAGAACTGCTTGAACGCTACTGGAAAACCGGCAGCAAGAAGTATACTGTTGTCTATCCGCCCGTAAACTTGAATGCTTTCTGGTGCGACAAGCCCTTATCTGAAAGACGCAAAAGGGTAGTTTATGTCGCTCGCTTCGCTCCCATAAAAAACCATGAGACCATGAAGAAGTTGGCCTCTGAGTTGTCTTCCTATGAATTCGTGAGCGTTGGAGCACTAATCAAAGACGAAAAGAGTTGGTTCGACAGATTCTCTGAAGACTTGCCTCAAAATTACAATTTGAGAACGAACCTGCCGACGCCAGATCTGATCGATCTTTACCATGATTCACGGATTTACGCGCATTTCATGGAAGGCGAACACTTCGGCATAGCACCCGTTGAAGGTGTGGCAAGCGGATGCGTAACGTTAACCCACAATAGCGGCGGAATGAGAGAGTTTATCCCAGAAGAGTTCAGATGGGAAAACTATGCGGATTTAAAGGACAAAATTGTCAGATACATGGAATCAACTGATGAAAGCCTAAACTGGCAAAAGAAACGCAGCGAACTTTGGAGCAAGATTTCAGACCTCGATCCTCAAAACTTCCAAAACAATATTTGGTCGTATATACAAAAACTGGTTAGCTGATCAAATAGCGCCGAAATAGTTGCGTGTGAAACTGCGCCAACTCGAGCGTTCAACCCTTGGCAGAGGGTTTATAACCAAAACCGCATTTCAACTTAAAACAAATGAATAGACAATGATAAAGCTAAGAATCGACGTTGACTATCCTTATCCATCGAGAGCTAAAAGCTTTCTGTATGTGGGCTTTCGGATTAAAAAAAGAAAAAGCGGCAATTACCTGAAAAACGCCCGAATTATTGCTAAAATGATTAACGAGTCCCCCGAAGAAGTTAAGGCTTACTGGTTTTTCACGCCTTACACGATTCCGGACGCGAAGTTTCTTGGTCTGCTCAACCCTAGCAGGCACGAAGTCGGATTGCACGTCGTAGTCAACCCCTATAGAGAATGGAAGATTTTAGAAAACGAAACTAACCGTACAATAAACTACTATACTATTCACGGAACCGAATGGCTTGTTGCCCAACTGCTGTGGGGACGCTGGCGGCATAGGGTTAAGCAGGCAAAAGTCCCCGATGACTTTCCAGTTAGAATTCTTCCAGCTGATCCTACCAATAACCCCACGTTTCAACTGGATCTCCTTAGCCAAAAGCGCGGCTATAAGGGTATGATGGAAACACTTCAAAGATGGGCAGGCAAAGAGGTTACGTGGTCAATTCATCCAGAATGGCTTTTCAAGGCAGGAAGAGCGCGCGGCCCATACTATCAGGTGCTGAAGAGTTTTTTGGAAGTCGATAAAGAGCTTGATCCCTTAAGAACTCGCAAAATAGGATTCGCCAAAGTTGCTTCTAGCAGCACGGAATACCAAAAAAATGTTTATCCCACAGATGATTTCCTCGAAAAACTCCGCGAAAGAGGCATAGATGTTTTTTCTTTTCTGGAAAGAAAATGGTCTTCTCCCGTCGACAATCCGCCAGCCATTTGGAAAAAAACAGAAGATAATGTTGCTATGCTTCAAATCGAAAACTATGAAGGATGGTGGAGCAATGTCGGGAAGAAAACTCGAAACATGGTTCGCAGAGCGGAGAAATGCGGCGTAAGAGTGGCGATCGTGGAGCCCAGCGACACGCTTGCTGAAGGGATATGGAAAATCTACAATGAGACGCCGGTGAGGCAAGAGAGAGCTTTCCTGCACTACGGCGAACCACTCACAACTGTGGCTGGCAACATGTACGGATCCAAGGAAAACTCGACATTTATCGGCGCCTACCTGAACGATGAACTGGTTGGTTTTATTCAGTTACTCTACGGCGAAGACATCGTGATTATTTCTCAGATACTTTCGATGATGAAGCACTGGGACAAAGCGTTGAACAATGCGCTTCTTGCTAAGGCTGTTGAAGTCTGCTCATCCAAAAGCCAGCGGTGGCTTATGTATGGACGAATAGGAAATCATCCCTCGCTTGACAAGTTCAAAGAAAGCAACGGATTCGTCAAGTATCCTCTAACACGTTACTTTGTACCTCTAACATGGAAAGGCAAGGTTGATGTGCGCTTGGGCTTACAAAGGGAGTTTAAAGATGCTCTCCCACAATCTTTGAAGGGTTCCCTTATCCCAGTCATGAATTGGGTCAGCAGGAACAGGGCACGTTCAAAAGCCCATGTTGGGGGAAAGACAGAACCCACCAACTAAAGCAGAAGTTTGGATAGGAGAGCATTAAGTTCTTCCCGGTTTTTGACGCCGCGGAAAATGGCTTTCCCGCTTGTGTAGAGCCGGAAAGAAAAGTTTTCAAATGTTAATTCAAAAATTATGCCGGCGATCTTGTTGTTTACAGTCACTCTCTTTAGGATGTTGGAGATGATTTCATCCTTTTTTTCGTATTTAAAAAACACGATGACATCTTTTTCCGCGCCACATGTTCCTTCTACCCGTGCTACGTAATCTTCGAGGGTTGGCATTAAAGCTGCTCTATCTCCTTTAAAATCTCAACGAATCGGTCGATCTCTTCGCGCGTGTTGTAAATGTAAAAGCTCGCCCTAGCGGATGACTGAAGTTTAAGGATCTCTTGGTGAAGGGGCTGCGCGCAATGGTAGCCGCTTCTTATCATTATTCCATAGTTGTCGCAGATTAGGGCAACGTCATGGGAAGATAAGCTTTCAACGCCAAAGGATATTATGCCACATCTTTTAGAGATGTCCCCTGGGCCGTGGATTGTGATTTTGCGACATTCCTGGAGGCGTTCAAGGGCGTACTTAGTTAAATCTTTCTCGTGGCATTGCACGTTGTCCATTCCGGCGGCTTGAAGGTAACTTACGGCTTCGCTCAAGCCAATGGCTCCGCAGATATTCGGGGTGCCTGCCTCAAACTTCCATGGCAATTCATTCAAGCTTATGTTGCAGCCAACTCCCCGACTGAACTCAACTTCTTTAATCATTTCTCCTCCGCCTTGGAACGGTGGCATAGCTTCAAGCAAAGCTTTCTTGCCGTAAAGCACGCCTATTCCCGTTGGTCCAAGCATCTTGTGTCCTGAAAAAGCCAGAAAATCAATGTCCAAATCCTGGACGTTCACACTCAAGTGAGGGACAGATTGGGCGCCGTCCACCAGCATTAGAGAACCATTGTCGTGAGCAGCCTCAGTGATCCTTTTAACGTCGTTGATTACTCCTGTGACGTTTGAGACTTGGCTTAAGCAGGCGATTTTGGTTTTTTTGGAAAGCTTTGCTTCAAAATCTTCGTAATCAAGGGTGCCGTCTGGTTTGACGTTCGCATATTTGATTGTGAAACCTTTGAGTTTAGCCGTGATTTCCCATGGGACAATATTGCTGTGATGCTCCATCAGGGAAACCAGCACCTCGTCGCCTTTGCCTAGGTTGCTTAGACCCCATGTATAAGCGACAAGGTTGATGGCTTCAGTTGTGCCCCGGACAAAAACAATCTCCGAGGGTTCTTTGGCATTTATGAATTTTGAGATTCTTTCCCGTGACTTCTCGTAGAGGTCAGTGGCTTCTAGCGATAACGTGTGGACTGCGCGGTGTACGTTGCCATTATGCTTTTCGTAAAAGTTAACTTCAGCTTCAATTACTTGGCGCGGTTTCTGGGTTGTTGCAGCGTTGTCAAAATAGATTAGTGGGTAGTTGTTGATCCTGCGTTTCAGTATCGGGAAATCTTGACGGACAGCTTGTATGTCCACGACTACTTCTCTACCTTTTCTTCAGTCTTAAGCCTTTTCGATAGTAGCTTTGCGAGTTCTTCTTCTTCTAAGGCCTGTTTTTCTTCAAAAGTGTTTTCCGCAGGCATCCAACGGGGGATCAATGCGCCTTTTTGCTTAAAGTACTGCCGTATCGCACGTTTCAACGCGCCAACGGCAAGGACTCCACAGTGAAACTTGACGCTGGGTAAACCACCGATTTCCTCCGTGACTTTCTTCCAGGTTACATCTAGCCATGCCTGTTCAAGGCTCAATCCCTTAATCATTTCTGTGACGATGCTAGATGTAGCGATGTTTGCGGCGCAGCCGTAGCTTTCGAAGCTGGCTCTCTCGATAATGTCTTTGTCGGTTATTTTGAGGTAGAAGGTTATCATGTCTCCACAGGCTGGATTACCTGCAACTGCCACAACTGTGGCATCATCCATTTTTCCTAGGTTCTTGGGGTTCCTGAATAAATCCATAACTTTCGGGTTGTAAGGTAGTGGTATACGCGACATTTAATCAACTCCTGTTGAGCCAACTATTCCCCTAATACGATTAACTGATGGCGGCAAGACGCTTAAAACGTAATCGATGTCTTGTTCTGATTGGTAACGTGTGGTTTTCATGAGGATACTTCCATGTGCTTCGCTGAATCTGCGCCCTATAGCAACGAGAACGTGGCTTGGTTGAAGCAGTCTTCGGCTGCAGGCGCTGCCGCTGGAAACATAAACGCCTTTCAAGCTTAACTCGATGGTTAATGCTTCGCCTTCTGCTCGCAGTATGCTAACGTTGGCGTTGTCCGGCGCCCGTTGGTTGCCTTTGGGACCGTTAAAGCGGAGATCGTCGAGTTCGGTGAATATTCCGTCAACAAGTTTGTCGCGGAGACTACGCATTTTAGCGACGTTTGCTTCGAAGTTTTGGAATGCTAACTCGCACGCTTTTGTGAAGCCGACGATTAAAGGTGTGTTTTCGACTCCTGGCCAAAGTTTCTGTGTGCCTATTTGCCCTTCAAGAATGCGTTCCATGTTTACTCCGTCTCGAAGATACATTGCTCCCATTCCGCGTGGACCCAGAATCTTGTAGCTGCTAAGCGTTGCCAAATCTATGTTTAGGTCTTGTACGTTTAGGGGTATTCTGCCGTAAGCGTCTGAAGCATCGGTGTGGAAGAGCGTTTGGGGGTTTTTGGCTTTAACGATGTCGACTGCTTCCTTTATGGGTTGTACTGTGCCGATCTCATTGTTTACGGAGGAAACGCTTACGAGAACGGTTTCATTGTCAACTGCTTCTTTGAGTTTTTCAAGGTTTATGAAGCCGTCAGAGTTCACGGAAATCTTCTGAATCGTGAACCCGAATTTCTGCATCATTTCAGCAACTTGCAAAACGTTGATCGGCTCGATTTCAGATATGACTATTTTTTTGCCCATGCTTTTTCGCGCGAAGCATGAACCCATTATTGCAAGGTTGTTTGCTTCGGTTTCGCCTGGGGTGAATGTGATGTCTTCAAGGTTTTTGGCGCCGATGGATTTGCTTATGGTCTGGAAGCAGTTCATTATAACTTCAAAAGCTTCCCAGCCTGGCTTGTGGGTAAGTGTCGGGTTACCGTAGGCTTTCTTATTAAAGTAGGGCAACATTTCATCCACGATTTCTTGTGGAATAACGCTGGAGTTTTCGTTGTCCAAATAGACCTCATGTGTTATGCCTTCGTGCAGTTTAAGAAGTTCTTTTACGTTTTCAACCATACAATATACTCTCCGCCGTTTGGGATTAGATAACTCGTCTTTTTAATATCTTAATCAAATAGAAAAATGTAGCTGAAAAAAATGTGTGCCTCGCTAACACTATTAACTAGCATATTCAATATGCTGTTTGAATGGCGAGTTCAAGTTGAAGATTGCAGAATTATCTGTTCCGGAGGAAGTCAAACAAATCCTGCAGAACATGGGAATCGTTGAGCTTTTCCCGCCGCAGGAAGACACTTTACGGGCAGGAGTTTTGGATGGCCAAAATATTGTTTTGGCCAGCCCAACTGCGTCGGGAAAAACATTGATTGCGGAACTCTGCGGGCTCAAGCATGTGCTGGAAAAAAATGGCAAAGTGATTTATCTCTCGCCGCTCCGAGCTTTGGCCAGCGAAAAATTTGAAGAATTCAGAAAATACACATCCATACGTAAGCAGGATGGCGGCAAAGTTTCTGTAGGCATCAGCACGGGCGATTTTGACACCGCCGACAATTGGCTCGAACGCTATGATATAATCGTCACGACTAACGAGAAGGCAGATTCTCTTCTTCGGCACCGAGCCAAATGGATGGATGAAATCTCACTTGTCATAGCCGACGAAGTCCACCTCCTTAACGATGCAGGACGTGGTCCTACACTTGAAATCGTCTTAGCTAGGCTGTTGCAGGTTAACCCTGATATCCAAATCCTGGCGCTCAGCGCCACCATAAACAACGTTGACGAAATCGCGGGCTGGCTAAACGCCAAGTTCATCGTGACTGAATGGCGCCCGGTCAGCTTAAAAGAAGGCGTGCTTCTGCATGATGAAATCCAGTTCAAGGACGGCGACGCAAAAAAAATCGAGCGCAAGACCCGTTACCCAACTATTAACCTCGTTTTAAACACGCTTAAGACTGGTGGACAAGCCTTGGTTTTTGCTTCAACACGTAAAAATGCAGTTTCAGCCGCGAAAACCATTTCTCAGCACACCGGCGAAGTCCTGTCTAAACCTGTGAAGCGGGCGTTGGAGCATGAAGCGGAAAAAATCCTCTCCGCAGGCGAACGAACCCAAATCAGCGACACCTTAGCTGAGCTTGTCAAGTGCGGTACGGCTTTTCACCATGCAGGCTTGTCAGGCGCTCATCGAAAGATCGTTGAAGACTCGTTTAAAGAAGGCAAAATCAAAGTTTTAACTGCAACCCCGACTTTGGCTTTCGGCGTAAACCTTCCGGCCAGAACGGTCATAATTCAGGATTATCGGCGTTTCGAGCCGGGCTACGGCAATTACCCCATCAGCGTTTTGGAGTACAAGCAGATGGCGGGCAGGGCTGGCCGACACAAATACGACAAGGTGGGCGAATCAATCCTTCTTGCAAAAACCTCAGATGAAGCAGACTACCTGATGGAAGGCTATGTTCTGGCTAAGCCTGAACGGATTTGGAGTAGGCTCGCTGTTGAAAAAATTATGCGGGGACATGTCCTGGCAACGGTCGCGTCGGATTTCGCCCATACAGAGAATGGGATTTACGAGTTTTTCGGCAAAACATTCTACGCTTATCAATATGACGTTAAAGCAATCAAGGGCATTATCGGCAAAATTTTGAAGTACCTCTACGAAGAGGAAATGATTGCCGTAAACGGGGACGAAATCTACGCTACGATGTTCGGCAAACGCGTAAGCGAGCTATACATTGATCCTCTGTCAGGCGTCGTTATCCGTGAAGCACTCAAGAAGAAGGCTAAAGAACCAGCCGATTTTGGTCTGTTACACTTGATTTCTCATATGCCTGACATGGGGCCAGTTATGCGCCCCTATGCGCGGGAAATTGATCCACTTGCGCTTGCTTTGGAGCAACATCGGGACGAACTTTTCGTTGAAGTACCCAACGAGTGGGAGGACCACTTCGGCTTTGAGGAGTTTCTTGGGGAAATCAAAACCGCTTTGGTGATGAAGAGCTGGGTTGAAGAGGTTAGCGAGGAAAACCTGATTCGACAGTTTAACGTGCAGCCAGGCGACCTTTACCGCACGATTGAGAACGCGAAGTGGCTTCTTCATGCGACGGACGAATTAGCAGGGCTGTTCGGATGCAAAGAACTTCGCCCCTTGACCAGTGAACTTGTTGAACGGGTTTCTAAAGGTATAAAGAAGGAACTTCTGCCCCTCGTTCGGCTTGAAGGCGTGGGAAGAGTCCGCGGACGCATAATGTTCAATGCGGGTTACCAAACCATCGAAGACATAAAACGCGCCTCAATGGAGGACTTAAGCAACATGCCGCTTATGGGTCCAAGGCTTGCCAAAAAGATTAAGGAGCAGGTCGGCGGCTTTGTGAAAAAAGATACGTGGGAAAAACTCGGCAGTGAACAGGATTACAAGCAAAGTGCGCTCTCTGAGTTTTAGCTTTTCGCGAACTTTTCCGCTTGTTTAACCGCCGTGCCCAAATAGTTCTTCGGATTCAAAGCCTCGTCGATTTCTGCTTGTGAAAGTTTGCCGCTAATTGACTTGTCTTGCAGAAGGACCTGTTTGAAGTCTTTTTTCTCAGTTGCACTTATGATTGTTAGTTTCCTTAGCATCTCATGTGCTTCTTGCCTGTTAACACCCTTCTTCGCTAATGCCATCATAACCGCTTCAGACATAGCCCGCCCTTGCGTTAGGGTCAGGTTCTGTAGCATTCGCTGTTTGTCAACCCGCAAGTTCGTTACAACGTCACACATTAAGCTGAGCATGTAGTCAAGAAGAATGTTTGATTCAGGAAAAATGAACCTTTCAGCCGACGACTGAGTCAAGTCTCTTTCATGCCAAGTCACCATGTTTTCCAGCGACGGGGTAGTGAGGCTTCTGACTATTCGTGCTAAGCCGCTGATGCGTTCGCATGTTTCCGGGTTTTGCTTGTGGGGCATTGTTGAGCTGCCAACCTGTTTGTTGGTTTCGAACGCCTCCGAGAGCTCGCCGATTTCGGGTCTTTGCAGCTCGCGGATTTCAGTTGCGAAATTCTCAAGCGAAGAAGCAACCATGCTGTAAACACAAACAAGTTCTGCGTAACGATCTCGTTGAACAATTTGGGTTGAAATCTCGGCGGGGCGAAGACCAAGCCGTTTCATGACGAGTTCCTGAATTTGCTCCGCGTGTTCGCCTAAACCCGCTTGGGTGCCGACTGCGCCACTTATTTTTCCGACTAGAACCCGTTTTTTGCACTCGTTCAATCGTTCGATTTGTCTGTTGACTTCATAGCCCCAAACCGCAAACTTGAAACCCAACGTAATCGGCAAAGCGTGTTGCCCATGGGTTCTGCCAATCATCACAGTTCCCTTATGCTGATCAGCCTGTTTCTGCAGAATCGCCTTTAGATTTGCAAGCCTCTCCTCAATGAGAGCCAATGCGTCTTTGAGCTGCAACGCGTTAGCCGTGTCAACTATGTCGTAACTTGTCGCTCCCAAATGCACGTAGGCGCCGCTTGATCCGCAAACCTCGGCAAGAGCCCGAACCAGCGAGGCGACGTCATGTTTTATCTCCTTTTCAATGGCCTTGACTCGGTCAACTTTGACGTATTTTGTGGATGCCATGGCTGCGATTTTTTTGGCATCTTTCTCTGGAATGTTGCCAACTTCAGCATGCGCTAAGGCTAAGGCGGCTTCAACGTCAAGCAGTTTTTGGACTCGGGTTTCTTCTTGGAAGATTTTCAGCATTTCTGGCGTGCCGTAGCGGCCAGTGTCTATGGGTAGGATTGGCAAGTTAGTGTTCCTCAGGGTGAAGGATATGTCAGATTAAAGATTAATGTTTTTGTCAGTTGGCCATAACTTTGATGGGTTATCTAAATTTGTGCTACTCTCGTGGGTTGTTTGCTATTTTTCATTTTGTCAGTATTTCTTCTCCGCTGAAAGTTGCTATGCTGAATTACAATAGAGCTAAATCAACGATCAGGACGGCACCTGAAGTAATCATTAGGTTATTTGAGTTGTGTTGAGTGTTATCGCGTCTATCTTGCGTGTGAAGTAAATGACCGTGGACGGTATGAACATGAGCCTTTCGACTGGGTTGGCAGGTTGTACATCGCTCACCCTTGATGAGACAAGTGTGCTTAATTCTATATTCAATATGGCGGCGATTGGTATGAGGAGGAAGATGACGCCGATGCTGTTTTCTGGCAATTTTTTAATATCTTCTTAATGCTCGCGTATGTACGTCTGACTTTTGAGCCATTTTTGCCCAAAGATGTTTAGGCTGATTTTGGGTTATGGGGGCAGAAAATTAATATTATACGCTTGCGCATGAGTTTTGGAAACGTTGGTGTGGACTTATGAGTTTTGGTACTTCTAAGGTGTTTGGCGGCATTCAAGAAGCGTTCATCCTTGCATTGATGCTTGTTTCTGTTTTCGCGGTTTTATACATTAACATGAGCATCATGTACAAGGTAAGCATTGTTGCAATAGTGTTCTCAATGATTTTCTTGATGACTATTGCCTCTCAAATTCTGAGGGAACAAAAAGAGGCACGCAAACAGCAGCAATCCTAAGTTTGTGGGTTTTTGACTTTTCACTTTCAATCTACCCTCCCCTGTGCCCAAACGTCGTTTGGACGATGCTTTAAAAAGGGTTAACCTCCGTAGTGCCCTCCATGGACAGGAGTGCAAAAATGGAATGATGCAAAATCTACTGGCGAAGCCTATAATGGCGCAACCGCTGTTTTCCTTAAACATGCCAGGTGTCGATGATCTTTTTCCTGGGTTTGCTCCAGGCGACTTCGCAGTCCTTTATGGGTCACCGTCAGTTATTTCGTTAACTTCTCTTCTTTGCATCCGAGCGCAAGTGCCTAAGCAGCTTGGTGGCTTAGGAAGCAACGTTGTCTTCATCGACGGCGGAAACACGTTTAGGCTGTACAAGGTTGCCCGTTTAGCCCAGCTTCACCAGCTTAACCCGCAGGAAGTGCTTGAACGCATCTTTATTTCAAGAGCATTCACCGCTTACCAGCTGACTTCCCTTATACTTGATAGACTTGAAGAAACCGTGAAGAAATACGATGCTAAACTCGTGGTGATTTCCGACGTAGCCGGGTTCTTCTTAGACAACGACGTCCCGCATGAAGAAGCGCAAAGAGTTTACAGCCAAATTGTCAGTTACCTTTCAAGCTTTGCCAGAAAACACCAAATAGTCGTCGTCGTAACTTACCTCCCATCTGACAGCCGAAGAAACGTTCTGCTTCAAGAAGTGACCTGCGCCAAAGCAAATACCGTCTTATCTTTCAGCAAAACTACGTACACACGGGAAGTAACCCTGGAGAAACACCCATTCTTTATGTTAGGCACAGCTGAACTTCCCTCCGAAAACTTGACTTTGACCGACTTCATGGGTGCTCGATAGGAAGCCGATACAAAACAAACTGGGCTTAAGCTGCGGTTAGCGGTTGAAGCTGTTGAACCTGTCTTCAGCGGCTGCGTCTGGCAGTTTGAGCTCCAACTTCATAACTTGAGAAAAAAGGAAATTGTAGAATTCGTCGGCCATATCCATCTTGGTTCTGGGTTCTTCCGTTTCATAGTTTCTCGTTTGCTCCTTTCCGCTGTTAAGTTTAAGAAATTTTGTCGCCAAGATCCTTTAGTTTCTTGGACCGATATCGCTTGCCGGTTCTGCGTTTGATCCAATCTTGTCAGCGTTCAAATACTGCTTCTGCATATTGGGAAGAGAGGCACCAAAATGGCATCGTGGACGGAGTACTTCGCATGGACTATGTTCAAGGTAGCGAGAAAGCTGCGGCTTACGAAGCTACTCCGTGTAGGGATTTCAACTGGATTATTTCTGGATTATTTTACCGGATTCGAAAAATCTAGGGCAGTGCGCGGCATTTTCGGCGATGCGACCGATGAGGTGTTGAGTAACCTTAAAGTTCAGTTCATGTGGTTCGGGTACATGGGCGTCGACGACAACGATGGGCATTTAATAGTTAATAAGAGCTACCTAAGCAGTGGCGACAAAACTGACATCTACTTAGACGTGGTCCATGAACTCTGCCATGTCAAGCAGCATCTAGACGGGAAAGAACTGTTTAATCCCAGATACGACTATGTGGATCGACCCACTGAGGTGGAAGCCTACCGCTACGCAGTAAAAGAAGCCAAGCGGCTTGGGTTAAGCGACGAGCGAATCCTCCGCTACTTGCAGACAGAGTGGATGAGCGACGAGGATTTGAAGCGACTTGTCAAGAACATTGGAATCGACCTTCACATCGGCAAAAACTAACTTAAGTCACAGCTTCCTTAAAGGAACTGAATGATTTGAAAAAAGGTTTAGTGGGAGAATAGCTTCTCGTAAGGTCTTTTTGAAACTGGCAGTATCTTCTTGAATTTGCGCGCCATAATCTGATTTGGGTCCGCTCCGAAGTGGCTGCAGTATTCTTTGACAAGGGCTTCAATCGTTTTTATGTCACGTTTTCCAGCATCGAGCGTTTTGGTTCCCGTGACTGGCTCCAATATTTCGCCTCGTTCATAGATGACTCCGCCATGCATTCCTGTCCCGACGAATTTGGCTTCACATTTTTCGCCTTCTTTAAGGTTTAAACCCAGAATGACCATTACACCGCCCGCCATGTACTCCGCCAAGAAGTCGCCTGCCGTTTGCCCGATGACGATTTGTGGAATTTTGCGTTGGTACTCTTTCATGTGTATGCCGACTCGGTAGCCGACGTAGTCTCGGACAAAGATTCTTCCGCCCCTCATCGAGTTCCCAGTTACGTCTCCTGCGTGTCCATGTATGACGATTTGTCCTTCGTTCATTGTGTTACCTGAACCATCCTGTCCGTTGCCGTGAACTACGAGTTTGGGGCCGTTCATGAAAGCGCCGAGGTCGTTTCCAGGGGTTCCATAGATGTCGATTTGGATGTTTGTGTCAAGGTCAGTGCCTATGTATCGTTGTCCGCAGACGTTGTGTATCTCTATTCTTTCCACATCGGTGCAGATTGCTTGTCTAAGCAGTGCGTTTAGGTCCTTGTAGTAGAGGTCATCAGCGTTGATTTTTAGCAGGTTGCCCTCTCTTTTTATGTATTGAAGATATTTTGCGTCGATTTCCACTTTGATCTTTTGTTCTAGCATGCTTTTTTATTCTCCAGCCATTTTCACGCCTAAAATCTTCAGCTCGGTTCGGCTTAACCCGACGCCTCTTAATGCGAGTCTGTTGCCTCGTAAGCTTTCGATGGCATTTATTCCCATGCCGCCCATCATATCTTTAATCTCAACGCTCCAGCTGTTAAGCAGGTTAACGAGCCGTTTGGACGCGATGTCGGGGTTAATGCGTTTGCTGATCCACGGATCACTTGTAGCGATACCCCACGGACATTTTCCGGTGTGACAACGTTGGCAGACGCTGCATCCGATAGCTATCAAAGCTGCAGTTGCAATGTACACGGCGTCTGCACCAAGAGCTATGGCTTTGAAAACGTCGGCGCTGCTTCTAAAACCGCCTGCCGCAACCACGGATGCCCGGTTACGGATGCCTTCTTCACGTAGCCGCTGATCAACTTGTGCAATAGCTAGCTCGATGGGTATGCCTACGTTATCTCTGATGACTTTCGGTGCTGCGCCAGTTGCGCCTCTGACACCGTCAAGGGCGATGATGTCAGCTCCTGCGCGAACCATGCCACTGGCGATCGCTGCGGCGTTGTGAACTGCGGCGATTTTGACTGAAATTGGTTTGGTGTAGTTTGTTGCTTCTTTGAGAGCATAGATTAGTTGGCGTAGGTCTTCGATTGAGTAAATGTCATGTTGGGGATAAGGAGACAGCGCGTCGGTTCCTATTGGTATCATGCGTGTTCGGGCTACGTGCTCAGTTACTTTTTCGCCTGGTAAATGTCCACCTATACCCGGTTTTGCGCCTTGTCCAATCTTGATTTCCACGGCTGCACCTGCGTTAAGGTATTTGGGGTGGACACCGAAGCGTCCCGATGCAACTTGGACGATAGCGTGGGCGCCGTATTTGTAGAGGCTCTTGTCTAAGCCGCCTTCCCCAGTGTTAAAGTACGTGCCGCATTCAGTAGCTGCCCTCGCTAAAGATTCATGAACGTTTAGGCTTATGGCTCCGTAAGACATGGCTGAGAACATTATTGGGGTGTCAAGACAAAGTTGCGGAGTGAGCTTGGTTTTGAGGGCGGCTCCGCTATTTTCCATTTCCAAATCCAGCTTGTCCGGTTTCGCGCCAAGGTAAGTTCTAATTTCCATGGGTTCACGTAGGGGATCAATCGACGGGTTAGTAACTTGGCTTGCGTTTAGCAGTAGTCGATCCCAGTAAGTGTAGTAGGGTTTGTCGTTGCCCATGCCCGTTAGGATAACTGCTCCGTTTTCAGCCTGCTTCTTCACGTCTCGTATGGCTTCAAAAGTCCAGTTGGCGTTTTCGCGGTTAGCATTCGGGTTCCGTCTTATTGTAATTGCGTGTGTCGGGCAAAAGGTTACGCAGCGTTGGCAATTTACGCAGTTTTCCTCTTTACTGCAAACTGTGTCTGTTTCCTCATCATAGTAATGCGTATCGTACGTACATTGGTTAACGCATACCTTGCAGCGTATGCACCGATTCTGGTCTCGTTCAACAAGATACTCGGGAATCACGTAAGTTTTCACTGATTTAGTCCTCCTTCCAAAACTTCAACAGGTCTGGTTTTGCTGTTTCTTAGTCTACACACGACTGGTTCTCCGCCTCTGGGCGCCCAGAATTTGTCAAGCTGCGGCGAAACCAACCGCATGGCAGATTCTTCGGACGACAAATAAGTTAAGTCGCCGTTAATGCCAGCTACAAGTGGCCGAAGCTTGATTCTGTCCGTTAACCCAATCATTTCGCCGTGGTGAGCGACGACTATGCTGAAGGGTCCATTCATAAGTAGACTCCCATAAGTTTGGCGAAGCGCCGTCAGTAACTGAGCTTTTTTGGGCTCCATCTGATCGATTTCATCCCATAGAGGCGCGGCAAGGATTTGGGCTACAAGTTCGATTGGTAGTTTTTGTCTTCGCATAAGTAGGTCTACCGCGTAGGCTAGCACTTCGGTGTCTGTCTGCATGGTGCATTTGTAGCCGTACATTTCGAGGTAACGCCGGTTTATTCCATAGGATGAGAGTTCACCGTTGTGAATTACTGTCCAGTCCAGGATGTTGAATGGGTGTGCTCCACCCCACCAGCCTGGCGTGTTTGTGGGAAATCTACTGTGGCAACTCCAGAGGTAACCTTGGTAGTCTTCAAGGCAGAAGAAGTCCGCTACGTCTTCAGGGAAACCTACGCCTTTGAATACACCCATATCTTTGCCACTTGAGAAGACAAACGCCTTCCCTGTTTCCGTGTTGATTCGCATCACAGTTTCCATCACGTAGTCTTCTTCAGTTTGGTTTTCAGGTCTGACCTTTTTGGGTTGAACAAAATAGCGCCAAACAAGCGGCGGATTATGGACGTCGGCGGGTTTTGTCTGCATTTCCTCGTCGTAGATCATTTCGAACTTCGACGCGAGTATGCGGTTGGTTTGTTCTTTTGCGTCTTTGCTCAGGTACATTATGTGGAACGCGTAGTAATCTTTGAAGTCTGGGTATATCCCGTAGACGGCGAAGCCGCCGCCTAAGCCGTTGCCGCGGTCATGCATGTTCTTTATTCCACGCACGGGGTTCTTTGAGCTGAAACGGTTGCCCTCGGTGTTCATTATGGCAAAGATAGCGCAGCCTGAAAAGTCCTTGTCGTCACCAAATGGGCTGATTATTTTTTGGTCTTGCCGGTTCATTTTACTGCACCACACTCATTTTTCTCTGCAGAGTAACGGGGAAAGATGCCCAGCTGAAGTCGTCTGCCAGAAGTTGCTCTTTGAATTTTTTCACGTTCATTGAGTTCTTCATTAGATAGAACAGTATGCCTGCTCGCTCAATCGAGTTCACAAGGGTCATACCCAGAATAACGTTGTTCTTAAGAACCAACTTTTTGTAAACGTTGTGCTCAGGATCGATTTTGGTCAGCACTTCCAGTGTGGGGTCATCCTTTGGGTTAGCTAAGCCGACGGAGACGACTGGGATGCCGAAGTACTTGAGGCTGCTCATGTTTGTACCGCCTGAATAAGTGCTTTTTTTACCTGCCATGTTGCAGCCTGCAACCTGGCCTTCCAACACCGCAAGTGGCCAGAGAGGCAGAAGACGGTTCTGGTTGAGAACGAAGTCGTAAGCTTCGGCTACATCGCCGCTGGCGTAAACGTCAGGAACATTTGTCTGCATCATGTTGTCAACGACGATTCCTCTATTAGTCTTCACTGCTGTTCCTGTTACCAATTCAGTGCGTGGGATGACACCTATTGCTACTACGACAAGGTCGCAAGGCACCTGGTCTCCTTTGGTTAAGATCACACCTCCGACAGTGTTTTCGTTGTCTGGTTTTCCTATGATTTTTTGAACCGACTGGCCAGTGATGATGTTAACGCCTGCTTTTCGGACAACCGCTTCAACGATATCTGAGCCTTTAGGGTCCAAGAGCAAACTTAGGATTTTATCTTGCAACTCGATCATGGTGACCTTCAAGCCGCGTTTCACGAGGGCTTCGGTTACGCTTATCCCGATGAGTCCTCCACCGATGACTACTGCAGACTTTGCGTTTATGCTAGCGATTTTGGCTGCAATGACCTGAGCGTCTTTGAGTGTTGTGAACGTGAACACACCCTCTTTGTCTGAGCCTTCCATCTTAGGAACAAAAGGTTTGCCGCCTGTGGCAATGAGCAGTTTTTCGTAAGGAATTTTTTCGCCGCTTTCAAGCTGGACTGCTTTTTCCTCAAACTTTATGGCTGTGACTTTCTTGCCCAAGAGTGCTTCTACATTGTTTTCTTTCCAGAAATCCTCGTGTCGGCAATCAACTTTTTTGAGGTCTGCTTTGCCGCTGACAAAATCGCTTATCATTGGGCGGCTGTAATGGGAGCATGCTTCGTCGGTGATTACGGTTAATGTTCCAACTGGATCGACTTCTCTTATGGCTTCAACTGCGCCTATGCCTGCTGCAGAAGCGCCTACAATCACATACTTTGCCATTTAGGCTTTCGCCTCTTTGAAAACCAAAGCTTCGTTAGGGCAGTTAGCGACGCATGCAGGAGAGTCGAAGCCTTGACACAAATCGCATTTTGCGACTACATGTCCTTCCCTATCCATTATTATGGCTCCATATGGGCAAACCATCACGCACGTCCAGCAGCCCATGCATTTCTGGGGGTCATGTGTGACTTGGCCTGTTTTCGGATCTTTGCGCATTGCGCCTGATAAGCATGCGTTTACGCAGGGTGCATCTTCGCAGTGTCGGCATTGAATGGCAAATGAGACAGGTTTGTTTCGTTCTACTCTTACTCTGCTTATTGGTTTGGGGCGTTCACTGTTGTAGGCTTTGATTATGTCTTTTGATTTCGAGTGTTGGACTGTGCAGAAGACTTCACATAGTCCGCAGCCCATGCAGTTTTCTTGTTTTGCGATTATTCTTTTGACCATAAACTTAGCCTCAATTTTTCATGTTTAGCGTGGACAAGTGAGCATGAAAATATGCAGCTCCACGTCGGTTGTGCATAGAACATTTTTGGTAGTGGTCGATTGTTTACCACATTCCAAGATTATTTTACGTGTGTTCGCTGACGTTTTTACCACTTTCCTGAAGGAGTTAGCCCACTAAAATGACATGTATTCTATATAACTTTGTTGGTAATCATTTATATGACAGTTCATGAACTATGTAATATAAATGAAACATATATCAGGCGAATTCGTTGGCAGAAAAAGACCTAGGATATAGAAGAGTCCAATGCACGGGCAGAGGTTCCTACATAATATCCCTGCCCAAAGAATGGGTGCAAGACCTCGAGTTAAAGCGAGGAAGCGAGATAGCATTCAACATAGAACCAGACTCAACCCTAATGCTGGTACCAAGAAAAATCCAAGAAAAAGAAGGCCGAGGCAACGCAGCTAAACCCAAAGAATACTACATAAGCATCGACCCCAAAGAAACAATACAGTCCACCCTCAGAATGATAAAAGCGCTGTACGCGATAGGCGCTGACATAATCAGAGTCCACATCAAAAAGCCGCAAGATGCCACCAAATATAAAAACGAAATAAAAACCTTAGCTAGAGACAGCTTTCTAGGTTCAGAAATAATTGATGAAACTTCAGATGAGATCACTCTGCAAATCTTAATCAAGCATTCCGAATTCCCAATAGAGAAAGCTGTTAGAAGAATGGCGATCGTAGCATTATCTGCAAACAGAGATGCAATCACTGCATTCAAAGACCGAAACACTGCGTTGTTTGACGCAGTCATTAACGCCCACAACGACGTTAACCGATTGGGCTTGTATGTTGTTCGCCAACTCAAATATGGCATAGAACGAAACCTGTATCGGGAACTCGGTTTCAGAACGCCCAAAGAATTCCTTCTTTACCGCATAGCGGTCAACGACATTGAAAGCATCGCCCAAAACGCACTAAACATCATAAATAATCTCGGTTCAATTCAAAAACTAATCGATGACGAAACACTCTTTCTACGAGATCCAGTTGACGAAGAAGTTTACAACCAACTGGTAAATTTCAGCTCTCTTGCTCAACAGTCGTATGATGATGCAATTAAGGCGCTTTTTAAGAGGGAATACAAAGACGCGGAAAACCTTATCCTAAAATGTGACTCCTTTGCCCCCCTTGAAAACCAACTGGTTACGTTAATGTCAAGCAAGAAACTGGACCCCAACATCGCTTCCGCTTTGAGGTTGATCTTTGACAGCTCAAGACGAATAATGGATTACAGCCGAAACATGGCAGAGCTTACCCTAAATCGTACTGTTGAAGAGAAGTGCTCTTCACTAGTCACCAATAAGGTGTAATCGTAAGCAAATGGAAAACTAATAGTCTGAGCAGATTTCTTCATTTTTGTTTGTCTTCATGATTAAGGAAAATCCTAACTTGAAGAGTTATGGTGCTCCGGCCGGGATTTGGACCCGGGTCCGCGACTCGAGAGGCCGCTATACTTAGTCCCTTAGTAAGAAGTCTTAGTAAGGCTTGACCGGACTATACTACCGGAGCATTCGCAGAAGGTTATTCTTGAAGAAATAAATATGTTTTTATGGGTTCTCCCAAGGTTGAGCAAATAACACGTGGGTCGTACCAAATTAATCAAATAGCGGCCACGAATTTTAGTTGGGCTGAAAAATCGTGCGGTAATCTTATTCTTCTTCATCCACATTTAGAAAACGCTTTATGGTTACCATCATCTCAGCCAACCCCTTCGCAGTTATTGGGGGCTGGTAGGGAATACGGAGAACTTCCCAGCCTTGGGCTTCCAGCAACTCGTCGATTTCGCTGTCGCGCTGTTGTTGCTTGTCGCTTGAATGGACAGGTACGCCATCTATGTAGACAATCTTTCGTTTGTTTATCCAGCAGAAATCCGGTATGGTTGATTTGAGAATAATCGGTTTCTGGGTGACCATTCCCGATGTTAATCCAGCTTTGCTTAATTCGTTGAATAATGCCATCTCTGCTTGGCTGACTTTAGGATGCATGTGTTGTTTGTAGCTCAAGTTGTTTCCCGAAAAGTAGCATTATATATTACCCTTAATAAATCATATACCGTAAGACGGCTAGTCTATTTGTCGCGAAACCAAACGAAGGCTCAGCGGACCGCGCCCGCCAATCCGAGACGCGAATCAGAATAAGCACCTGTTTGTAAGGGTTTTACAATCCGCGCTTTGTTTGACCGCGACCCGCCAAGCATGGGTGTACCTCTTGGATGGCTATTTCTCGCAAGATAACCAATCCCTCGCGCGGTATAAATGGAATTGTGGTTGTGTAATTGCAACAACAGGCATGCTTGTTCCGAAGCCACATATTATTTCATGGAGTTGCAAATGATGGAACGCAGTGATTTTTTGTTTCATCATCAAATTAAAATTGGTGGTGCTTTTTCGAAAACTGCTGGCAAAAGGGTTACATTGTCTTTTTTTGGCGCTGTTCGGTTTTTTGGTTTTGGTCTTTTCTGGTCGCCTATCCAGTACTGGCTCCAGCCCATGTAAAAAATAAAGATTAATGCTGGAAGAAAGAGGAATGCGATGTTGCTGCGTTTCCGCCTATGGTTCTTTATTGCCAAGATTGCTCACATTATCTCGTTGTGCAGTTTGCAAGATAAGCTTTGATAACTTGCAATATTGATTCAGAATCAACAAATGCGGAAGAAGAATAAGCTGCTATTCTGCAATAGTTAAGAATACCCAAAAACCATTTCATCTAAGAAAATTATTTCGTTTAAGGTCGGCAAAATAAAAAACTTAACTAAAAGAGGAAGAATTTATAGTTCCTACAGCTTGTGATGGGTTTAGTCTTCGGTTTTTTTCTTTAGTTCGAAGGGTGGATACTCTTTTAGTTTGTCAGCCATTTCGGTGAGTTGTTTGTTGACAAGATAGTTTATTGTTCCTTCTTCGAAGGTTCCGTTTGCCTGTAATTCGCCGGCTTTTGTTCTTGTGAGAAACTCTATTCCTTCATCGATTGTTTTTACAGAGTAAATGTTGAATTTGCCTGCTTTCACGGCTTCAAGAACTTCTTCTTTGAGCATCAGATTCTGTACGTTGCTTTCCGGTATCATGACGCCTTGTTGCCCTGTGAGACCTTGAAGTTTGCAAACCTCGAAGAATCCTTCGATTTTTTCGTTCACTCCGCCGATGGCTTGGACTTCCCCTTTCTGGTTGACTGATCCCGTGACGGCTATGTTCTGCTTTATTGGTAGTCCAGAGAGCGCTGAGAGGATCGAGTAGAGTTCGGTGCTTGATGCGCTGTCGCCTTCGACGCCTTCGTAGTTTTGCTCAAAAACCAGTCTTGCGGAGAGGCTTAAAGGTTTGTCTCGGATGTATTTATCATTTAGGTAGCCGCTTAAAATCAAAACGCCTTTGGTGTGTATTGGTCCGCCCATCTTGGCTTCTCTTTCAATGTCAATTACTCCTTCCCTGCCCACGCCTATGCTTGCCGTCACCCGCGAAGGGTTTCCGAATGCAAAGTCACCCATACCCATAACAGATAGGCCGTTAACTTGCCCCACCTTTTCTTGAACAGTGTCGATAAGGAAGAATCCACGTTTTATCATTTCCTGAGTTTTTTCTTGGATGAGTTTTGAGCGGTAAACTTTTTCTTCAATCGCTTTCTTTATGTGCTCTCCAGTTATGAAGTCGGAGTTATCTTGTGTAGCGTAAAAGTTTGCTTCGCGGATTACGTCGGCGACGTAGGCAAACTGTGTTGACAGTTTGTACTGGTCCTCCACGATTCTTGAGCTGAACTCAACAAGTTTTCCTATGCCAGTCCCGTCAAGGTGCTTGAGTTTTTCTTTTTCGCAAAGTGCGCATACCCAAGCAGCGTACTGCATCACTTTGCTTTCTGTTCTATCCATAACTGTGTCGAATTCTGCTTTGATTTTGAAGAGCTCCCTAAAGTCAGGGTCTAACTCGAACATCATTTGATATAGGTAGGGGCTTCCGATCAGGATCACTTTGGTTGTTAATGGAATCGGTTGTGGTTTGAGGGTTTTGACGCTGAGGAATCCGTAGCGCTCTTCAGGTTCCGCTATGGTCATGTTTCCGTCCCTTAGGTCTCTTTTGAGGCCGTCGTAGGAGAACGGGTTTTGTAACAACTCTTCAACTGGGACAATTAGGTATCCACCATTGGCTTTGTGGATGGAACCGGCACGAATCATGCTGAAGTCGGTGGTTAAAGCTCCGAACTGAGCTTCCTTCTCGGTTTTGCCAAGAAGGTTGGGGTAATTTGGGTTTGTCTCCATGACCACAGGGGCGCCTTTGGTTTCCGAGTTGTCGATGACAACGTTTACCTCGTATTTCTTGTAAGGGTCTTCACGCATCCAGGGCATCTGGAACGGTAACTGCTCCTGCTGCTCGCCACCTTGGCTTCTTCGGATGAACTGCTGAAGGCTATCTAACACGTCATTCTCAACATCTTTAAGATACTCTGTCACCGCCGCGGAATCACCATATTTCTCCCTGAGTCTTTCTACAAGGTTGCCGAGGGCGTAAAGTGCAACTTCCTTGTTTAGCTTCTTTAAAGCATCATGAATCTGTCTTTCCATATCGATGAGTTGCCGCATCGTGTTCCTAAATTCTGTTTCCAACGTTTCCCTTTTCTCTTGAAGTTTATCCTTCGTTTTCTGGGGCAACGCTAACATTTCTTCTTCGCTGAGAGGTTTGCCATCTAGAACTGGAATAAGTAGCAGGCCGATGGGTGTAGTTTGGATGACGAAGCCTTCGCGTTGAGCTTTTACATTCAGTTCTTCAATCAGCTGTTTTCTCTTTTCTTCTAAGCCTCGGATGGTGGCTTCCCGCCTTGCAGCGTAATCTTCACTTTCGAAAGCTTTAGGAAGTGCATTTTTTACGTTTTCAATAAGATTCTTCATGTCATCTCGAAATTCTTTGCCTTTTCCCGCCGAAAGCTGTATGGCTTTTGGCTCGTACTGATTCCCGAAATTGTTAACGTAGCACCAATCAGGGGGGACAGGCTGAGTTTTAGCTTGGGCTTCAACGAAGCTCTTAACTGTTGTTTTCCTTCCTGTCCCAGGGTAACCTGCCACGTACATGTTGAATCCGTGGTTTTTTATTCCTAAGCCGAATTTTAAGGCGCGAACGGCTCTTTCTTGCCCGATGATCTCATCAAGGGGTGATAGTTCTTTTGTTGATTCACATTGCATAAGGTCAGGGGGACATGTGTTTCTGAGTTTTTCAATTGGCAACTTGTTTACCATGTCAGAGTCACTTCGTTAAACAGACAAAACCAGTTACAATTTTAATGAGGGTTGCTTCGTAATTAAGTTTCTGTTGCCTTAAAATCTATGTACTTAGGATCATGCGAGCGCAAAAACAAATTAAGAGTTGCTTGCCTGCAAGTGTACGCCTATTCGATGAATCGATATCCGGGGGCAAAAATGGTTAGAAAAATCAACTTATTAATTTTCATTTTGGTGTTCGAACGAATTTTCTTAGGATTTCTTGGTTTCTAACTTCAGGGTGGAACAGGATTCCGTAGATGCTTTTGCTTTTGTGCTTTATCAATTGAATGCACAGTGGCGATTTTGCCCAAACCTCAAAATCCGCTTTGGGTTCCAAGCAGATGCTGTGAAGCGAAAAAGCCTTAAAGTCGCCTGAAAAAAGCGGGTTTTCCTTTACTGTGCTCACAGTGGTCATCCCAATTTCCAAGCATCGCCTCAAACCCATGCCGTAAACCACTCCGATTGTTTGCATGCCCGCGCAGATGCCCAGCGTCGGCTTCTCCGTTTCCTTGAGCCATTGAAATTTGTCTGGCTGACTTAACGTAGCCGTATCCTTGAGTGGGGTTCCTGAAAGAATGATGACCTCGCACGCGCTAAGATCCTCGCTAGTCAAGTCAAGATAATGCTTGACAACCCACTTGTCTAAGAGTTTGGCAACTTCAATTATGGGTAACACGAACTCGAAATATCCCAATGAATCCTTCTTGCAATTCATGTCAACAATTAGGATCATTTTTCGACCAGCCGCGCCCTGTTAATGTTAAATACTCCGGAGTTTCCCCTTGCTGCAGAGGTGTAATCGAGGATTTCGATTTTCTTTTTGAACAGTGGTGCATCCAAAACGGTGGTCTCAATTTCGCCGCCTTCCCCAGATGGGCTAATCGAGTATTTTTGTTGAAGGTCCAAAAGCCTACTTATAAGATTGGAGTCGATTTGTTTTCCAAGCCATTTCTCGTCAAGAGGGTACGCGAAAACCCCTGAGATAACCACTTCAAAACGCTTTTGGACAAGTTCTTCCAAAAGGACCTTTTGGTCATGTTTCCAAAGCGGGTTAAAACACCAAAGACCCAGCTTATTGCAAATGCGTTGAACGCGCTCCGCCTGGTAGACCGACTCGACCGCGCCCGTCACGACGCCTTCAATCTGGAATTCTTTGGCTGTTTGTGCGATGGCTTCTTCGAGGTCTGCGAGTTCTTTTTCTTTTTCACCCCGAGTCCTCTTTATGATACGTGGAAGATTCAGGGCTTCGGCTTGAAGAGCTGTAATGTCGATGTTAGGCGTGTGAAACATGTAACTCTCCTTATTCTCAGATAACAAAGTGATGAGGCAAACAACTTTTTCCTTCTCTTCCGCGTAGTGAAGAGCAAGCGTAGAATCTTTGCCACCTGAAAACAAAACTCCCAGCCGCATGGCTAACTTAAGAAGAAAACCAATTAATATTCCTGTTTGATGAAATTGCACTTAAGCTTTTACGTTGCAGATGTTGGGGATAGCTTTTAACTCCTTTATGATTTCGGGGCTGACTTTTTGGTGGAGCACATACACTGATATTGCGTAGCCGCTACTTCCTATTTGCCTCGAGTAATTGGCTCTTATGTTTATGTCGTTGTCAGCCAAAACCTTGTCGATGTTAGCGAAAACCCCTGGAACGTCATGGTGATGAATAAATAGCGTGTAGACGGGTTTTTCCTCAAGCTCGATGCTCTCTCCAGCGTTAACCGCGTTCAAGAAGTCGCCGCCCAGCAAGAATCCTGAAACTACCCTGGCTATTTCGGTTGACGTTTCCTTTTGAGCTTCAACAGTCGAAGCTCCTAGATGGCTGCTTAGAACTACGTTATCAAGCTCTTTGAGGTTGGTTTTGAATTCGGCGCCTTCAGCTTTGGGTTCATCAACGAAAACATCGAGCGCGGCTCCAGCAATTTTTCCTTCCTTCAAGGCTTTGTATAACGCTTGTTCGTTGATGTTGTTGCCTCTCGACGTGTTAATTAGATAGGCTGTTGGCTTCATCATGCCGAGTTCCCTTTCGCCGATAACCGCTTCCTTCCCGCCTGGAGTGTGAACACTTAAATAATCGGCTTTTGCCAAAACCTCTTCTTTCGTAATGAATTTTATACCTGACTCTACGCATGGCTTGATGTCGAAGCCGATGACTTCCATTTCAAAGCCGCGATGCGCGATTGCAGCCAGTCTTTGCCCGATTCTTCCGCAACCTAAAATCCCCAAGGTTTTATAGGACAGCTCGTTGCCTTTCAGCTTCGCCTTTTTCCATTCGCCACCTTTCAGCGACTGATGAGCTTGGGGAGTTTTCCTTGAGATCGAAAGCATTAATCCGATGGCTAACTCTGCCACTGCGTTGGTGCTTCCGTAAGGGGCAGATTTTATCACTATCCCGTTTTCGGACGCTGCCGAAACATCGATGTTGTCATAACCTACACCTGCTCTTCCGATGATTTTGAGTTTGCCTTTTGCGCCTGCTTCGATAACTTGCCTTGTGACTTTGGTAGCGCTTCGCACGATTAGCGCATCGAAGCCATCGATGTCAGCTAAAAGTTTTTCTTCGTCTCGTTTCTGCGTGTCTGTTTCTATGCCAGCCTCTTCTAGCAGTTGTAGGCCTTCCTTTTCCAAACCATCGTTTAGTAGCACTTTCATTTTAGCCAACTCCTCCTATGCTTAGCAAGTTGGTGATTTAAGCTGTTTGGCGCACTACGATATTAAATATTCTCAGAAGCAGACGTTTTGCTTTCATTCTTTGACTTAGATTTTCTTTTTCAAGGCAGCAACTTGTTGCTTGCTCAAACGGGCAGTTGCGACATTAAAGGTTGATACTTCATGACAGTAGGGACAGTGAAGTCGACGCGTGTTTCCGCGGTAGATGGAAATGAAGCTAGCTCCCGGAACCCAATGATAATTAAATTGCCTTTTGCATTTCGGGCAGGTTAACCTCGAAATGGTGTGGGGTCCGTACCTTGGCAGCAGCATAAAAACAACTATGAAAACAATAGCGGTAATTATCACGTAGAATATTAGAAGATCTACCATTGGTTTTCATTTTTCAAAATGCGTATGTTTTGCTTATTAATATTTAGCCTCACTTTTTCAAGTCCACAGTCAAATATGCCTAGTTTCGTAATCGCGCAAAAAGAGTTGGAGACTATGCCTTTCTTGCGAAGGATAGAGCCTCTTCGATGTTTTGGAACCCATATTTGACTTCACTAAACTCTTTTGTTAGCAGTTGCACATCTTGTTTGATCTGTACAGGAGTCCGTTTGCCTTTTATGACGTCGAGCATTAGGTCACAGAGGTGTTTAATGTCTCCTTCTCCAAGGCCCCTTCGGGTTACATCTTGGAAGCCGATTCTTAATCCTGAAGGGTCATCCTTGCTGCTTTGGTCATCATAAGGCAAGAGATTCTTGTTGAGGATTATGTTTGCGTCTTCGAGGTCTTGAGCAATCTTGTTGCCGCCGCCGAAACTGCGGATGTCAACGGCGATTTGGTGGCTCTTTGTAAAGCCTTTCTTTTCAGCTAGGACTTTGACGCCGTTTTCAAACAGATATTGCCCAGCGGTCTGAGCGTTTTTCACTATTTGTTTTGCGAAGCCCGCGCCGAAAAGTTTCATCTCTAAAGATGCGACACCGAGAGCTGGCAACCTGCCCAGATGCGTATTTGAAGCTGTAAGTGGGAAAATGGCGAATTGGATTTTTTTGACCGCTTTTTCCAATGCCGGATTGTTCTGGTTTCCCATAATGACTCCACCTTGTGGACCTGGGAAAGTCTTGTGGGTTGAGGAAGTGATGAAATCAGCGCCTTCCCGAAGTGGGTCTTGGAATTGGCCTCCAGCTATTAAGCCTAAAACGTGCGATGCGTCGTAGGCTACGTATGCGCCAACTTCGTCGCAGACAGCTTTTAGCTCTTCAACTGGGTGCGGAAAAAGGAAGAGGCTACCCCCGAATGTGACAATGCCTGGTTTGGCTGCACGTATGACGTAGGCTGATTTTTCTGCGTCAATGTTGAATTCGTCAGTGTCGTAAACATGGTTGATGTTGTCTAAGCCTAGTATGTTGCCTGCTAAACCCGTATAGTCGTGTGAAATGTGGGCTCCACAGCTTAGAGGTGTGACAACCATCTTGTTGTTTTTTGAAGCTAAAGACAAGCCTTTAAAGGTAGCGAGGTTAGCGTGGGTGCCCGAAACTAAGCGTACGTCTGCCCAGTCAGCTTTGAAGAGGCTCTTCATCAGGTCTGTTGCTAAATCTTCAATTTGGCACATATACTTCTGGCCCTGATAATAACGTTTTTTGACATGGCCCTCTCGGTCATTGTCTCCTTCCGCGTACCTTTGTGCCAAGTCATGAGAGAAACACAGCATCTGGTTGACAGCAGGAGACTTTAGTCCCTCGCTCGCAATCATGTTGATACACTCTTTTTCGCGGTACTGCTCGTGTTTGCGGCTCGCCGAAATCAAGTTTTCGAATAGGTCCGAGAAATTGTCCATTTTAAGCTCTTCCCACGCTTGAATAATCAACCGAATTGCACTTTGAACTATTTAGCCGTTACTAGGTTCATGTTAGGCTTCAAAGGTTCATTCTTGTCACAGCGTGTACATTACTATGTAGAATATTTCTCCCGAAAGGAACGCAAACCACCAGATATAGAAAAGAGGCGAAGTCAGTAAGCGGTGATAACGGTTTTGTTTTTTTGCACAAAGTGCCCAAAAACCCGTAAACAGTACTGGAATTTCCAGGGTCATGACAATAATAGCTACAGGCACGTGAA
>Ga0187862_10000911_pt1 | contig 32669 bp, 20 predicted proteins | sample June2016WEW_10_1_FD_133003 | JGI IMG/M metagenome (GOLD analysis project Ga0187862, IMG submission 133003) | Peatland microbial communities from SPRUCE experiment site at the Marcell Experimental Forest, Minnesota, USA - June2016WEW_10_150 | ecosystem: Environmental > Terrestrial > Soil >...
CACTAGGCCCACGTACGACTCCAGCGCGTGGCTGTTGGGGAAGCGCTCGACCTGGTCCACCGCCCCCGCGAAGCGCACCGCTGTCACTGGACCCACGCCTGGCACCGTCATCAGCCCTCGGCAGGTCGGGTCTGCTTTCGCGGTGGCCCCAAGCTCCCGGTCTGCCTCCTCGATCTGTTCTGTCAGAAAGTTGATCGCCTTGAGGTTTCGTTCCACATAGCCAGGCATCACCCTGTCCCGCTGCTTTAGATGCTCCTGCACCCGGAGCCACAGCCTTTCGGGTTGGCCCACCCGTGGTGACCGAAGCCCCTCCGACCTCAACCAGCCTCGAACTCCATTTGCGAGTTTCGTACGCACCTCCACCAGGTTTTCGCGCAGGCTGCAAAGGGGCTTGCGCTCTCGCGAAGCCTTTGCCGGGATGTGGACCGCCGGCAATCTGGCCATACGACAGGAACCCTCGCTCAAGTTTCGCGCATCCCGAACCTCGGTGTTCAAGCCGCGCGCTCCCACCCCCAGCGCCCGCACCAAAGTCGCAGGCACCACGTTCACCTCGTGCCCGCATTCCTCCACCGCCTCGGCCACAGAGAATGCCTCCGCGCAACTCTCCACGACCACACGGCTCTTCGGCCTCCGGGCCAAGTATTTCTTCAACGAACCTGTCGGCCATCTCTCTTCGGCGAGCACTGTTCCATCGCTCGCACGAACACAAATCTGGGATTCCCTTCCACCAAGATCGATCGCAATATGTTCCACGGCTGGCCTCCTTCGGCTGCACAAGAAGTGCAACCCATTTTGCGGAACGGTAACTCGTTACCGCGTTGTCGAGCAGGCCAGCCACTTCATTACAATAATGCCGATCGATGACTGCTTGAGCCGAAACTGGCTCCAGTGAATCTCCGTTACAGGAGCTGGCGGCGCCGTGAGACCGCTGGGGCGTTCGACTTCTGCGTGACAGGCCTGTCGTTCCAGTAGCCCGCGGCATGTCGAAGCGGTCGAGCACGATTTCACGTTAGCAGAAAACGTGCAGGTAACGTGGTAGCAAGGTGCGGCATATATAGGGTCGTGGCGCAATTGGCCCCGTAAACTCGACGCGGTATTGATGCATGGACCACTAAGCCCACACGAGCGTTCTGCCGACCTATGAAGGTGATTTCTGTGTCATGTGCAGGAGGCCCTATGTCGAATCGTATGCGTTGCTTCGTGAGGTTGGCCGTGCTGGCCATCTTTGTGATTACGGCAGGTGCAACCGCGTGCAGCGGCAATGGCAACGGAGCCATAGGCCACCTTTCGGCGGCGCCAGATGCCAAGGGCACAGGCGGCAGCGATGGCGCCGCAACCAGTTTACCAGATGCTCCCACCGCCATAGGTGGCAGTGGTGGCTACACTGGGATGGGCGGAAGTGAGGCAGTCGCGGACGCGGCGGCAGACCAAAGCGCCACGATCAGTCCAGCTGATGCTGCCCCAATAGGCGGTATTGCTGGCTCCATTGGAATGGGTGGGGTTGGTGCCCGCGAAGCCGGTGGCGAAGGCGGCAGCAGTGGCAGAGGGTCTGGTGGTGACGGCGGCACGATAGATGCCAACGCAGTGGGTGGCGATGGTGGCAGCAGTGGCAAAGCTGGAGATAGCGGAACTGATGGCTCCGGCGGTGATAGCGGCGACTGGAGCCCGGCGCAGCTCCCGAACCTCTCCCTTTGGCTGATGGCGGACCGAGGCGTCATCACCCAGTCGAGCCGTGTGACAACCTGGCAGGACCAGTCAGGCAACAACAATACTGCGACGCAGTCCGTAGAGGCCCGATGCCCGTTGCAGGTGACCGAGGTGATGAACGGGCACGCCGTGATCCGCTTTGATGGTGTCGGGACCGCCCTCCATATTGCAGACTCGCCGAGCATCACCTGGCCGACGAACGACTTTACCATCGAGGTGGTCGTCAGCTTCACCAACCAGACGAGCACATCGCTGGGATACGGCCTCATAGTGGCGAAGCAAGTGTACAACACGGCCCCTTTCCCGGGCCCCAGCCTTTGGGCCAACTATCCTCTGCCCGGCGGCCTCTCAACCGTGCTTGGCGTGCAACTGAATACGTCGCAATATGTCGTCTCGTCGGCGACCGGTCTCAACGACGGCACGCCGAGGATTTTGGCGGGGCGCAGGACTGGCGTCACCAACCTCGAAGCTCGCGTCAACGGCGTGGCCTCTGGCCAGGCGGTCGTGACCAGCGTCGACTCCAGCGCCACGGGCAACTTCATGTTCATTGGTGGCCAAGAGGTGAACAACTCTGTTGTGCAAGCCCTCAGTGGCGACATCGCCGAGATCGTTGCGGTGGGCGGCACAATTTCGATCTCCGACCTCGCCATGCTTGAGACGTACTTGAAGGCGAAATACGGTCTTGGTGGTGCGGGTTCGGATGCCGGAACCAACAGCGGAGTGGACGTGCCCTTGAGCGATGCGGGTTACGGCACCGGAGAGGCTGGGATTACAACGACCACGGTGTTCACGACCGAGACAGGGAACATGCTCGACAATCCCACGTGGATCACCGCGCGCGCTCTAAACGAGAATGCCGTCAATCCATCGTACGAGGTGTTCGGGTGCGGATTCGAGCCAGCCGTGGCAGTTACACTGCACGCCAACAATTCCCTGGGTCAGACCGTCGTAGCTTCGGCGACTGCCCAAGCAAACGGCTGCTTTGACGCTCAGACGATCGCGGTACCGGCAGCCTATATTGCAGGAGGAATCGTCTCGCTCGAAGCAGACGACGGGACTGTCTACTCCCACGTCGCCTCTGCCGGGATTCCAGCAGAGTTCGTGGACTGCGTCGGCGAGTCGAACGACTACGGAGCAATCTCGTACTTCATGGCGTCCAGGTCAGCAGACATCACCTACTGCATGGACCCGAAATGGTGGACGACGCCATCGAACGCGCTTGCGTTCAAAGGGTTTGATGTTTCTTTTCCCGACCGAGTTCGACAACAGCTCACCGCCGATTTCGGGCTCCCGTTTCCCAGCTCCCGGTTCACGGTAGAAGTGGGCCCCTACATTCCGCGCGACGCCGCCGGAAACCCAGACGGGCCTTCGACTGCCAACGCCGGTCTAGCTCACACTGGGAGTAGCTTCGGTCTGGGAGAGTTTCTTTCGGCCGACACGGTAATCACGGCCTCCAATGCTCCGGACGGCACCATCGTCATGGCTGCGTGGGCGTATATCTTCATGGTGCAGGAGTGCGTGAACGATTACACGGTTATCATCGGCGGTGGGTGGCCGACAGACTGGTGGGCCGATCACAGAAGCCCGTTCCCCACGGCCGTGAACTGGAACATTCTCAATGAGCTCGGGACAGGGGACATCTACACCATCGAATACGACTACAACCATGGGCCACCATCCCCCGATTTTGTGCAAGGCTTCGGTGTAGTCTACGACACACAAGCTTCGATGTTCGATAGTCTTCGGGCATCTGCGGGCGGGTGGAACGGATTTGCAAACGCGTTTGCGTATTTGCACGGCGACAAAATGATTCTGAACGAACTGAAGGATCCGCCACTGTTCACGACGCAAACTCAGTTCGTTTCGGGCAACCCTTCTGCGCTACTCACGGATTATGTCATCGCGTACCTGAGCCTCGGGTTCCAAAAGGACCTGTACGCGACGATCGTCACTCAGAATGGTGTAGGAGAGCGCCCAAGCATCTACATTAACGGTACGCTCACTAGTTGCTGGAATATCAACGGTGGATGCGACACGGGGGCGGGGGAGGCAATGTGGCCGGGATACACGCCAAGTGACACCGAGATCCGCAGTGTCGCGACGGCCCACTGCGCACTTGCGGCGGCGAGTACAGCAAGCCTTGCAGGTCGTGCATCTTCCCAAGCGGTTGCGAGTGGATACGCCGCCCTTCGAGTGGGCAATTATGCGAGCGCGCTGACCAGTACCACAGGAGGGAACTCGCAGCTGCTCGCATCCGATTGCCCGTCCGAATGCAAGCCGAACGGGTCGTCGTGCGGTGCGCCGTGGTAGTCGGGAATGGCAAAAGGTCCTCTCTCGAAATCCGACCTGCTCCAAATCCTCGTCGAGAAGCACGCCACCAACCTCACCCGCAAGGAGCGCACGCTGCTCGTCGCGCCGCCTGTCGCGTTGCCGCCGGTCATGCCGGCCGCGCCCGGTTATACGATCGACAGGTCGGTATCGACTGGGAATGGACATCGCTGGACAGTGCCAGCGTCAAGGCTGTCCGCCGCAAATATTCCCTACGAACCAGGACATGGCTGGGTATTCCTCCCGGCTCGTGCCGCATGGGACCAGGACGGGAGCAAACGGCAGGGTACTCTTTCCGGATGCTTCGTGAAGTCACAAAAGCCGTGCTCGCCACGCTCCGCGACACGCTCCGCTCTCGCGCCGCGCTCGTGGCCGACAACACCTTGCTGAGACAGCAGCTCATCCTCCTCGGCTGAGGCGCCACTGACCCACGCGAATCGCCGTCATCTGCTGCCATTCCTGCGAGCAACGACAGAATCCCAATCGCTACGCAGTCCGCACAGAGTTTTTGCGGCTCACAGCGGTAATTCTGCACGACTGCGGCTACAGAAATACTTTGCCATGACGATGGAAGTTCTTAGCGGGCGGCTTTTCGAGAAGGACTGCGATGCAGAAGGTTCCGACACGCTCCACCGTCGTGGCCATGGCACTGCTGGCCGTCTCTACGGCATGGGCCGGACCATCTGACGATAGCGATCGTGAAGCCGCTAGGGTTGCCACCAAGCAGGCAGCGGCTGCTTACAACCTTGGTCATTACGACGAGGCTGCATTCCAGTACGAAGAAGCCTACAGACTCGTACCCGATCCCATCTTTCTCTATGACCTTGGGCAGTCCTACAGGCAGGCCAACAAGCTCGACAAGGCGCTGACTGCTTACCGATCCTACTTGCGAACTGCTCCTAACGATGCGCCCAATCTGGCCAGGGTGAGGCAATGGATTGACGAACTTGAACGGACATTGGATCTTCAGGCAAAGACCGCAGCCCAGAGATTTGCTCAGAGAGAGAAACCATCTACCCCGGTAGTCCCTGCCAAGGCAGTTTCCGAGTCCTCCGTGCCTCAGAGTCGAACGCACAAGCATCACCATGCTTGTATCAAGGAGCGACCGCAGGGTTGTGCATGTCCTGGCACCAACGAGGACCAAGACATTTTCCTCGACGGTCTCGACGGACGGAACGCATGACAACATATCGCACCCTCGCTTTCGCTGCCGGCATCTGCGTTATCATGAGCGCCTGCGCGAATGGCAGCACCGGAAGGAGCGTGGATGCGGCTCCCGCACCCACGGCTGATGCCGCAGGCAGTGGCGGCACAATCGGTACCGGTGGGGCGAGCAGCGCCGGCAATGGCGGTGCGGCCACCAGCGCTGGTGGTGCTCTCGGTAGCGTCGGGTCGCCCGGCTCCGGTGGCGTGTCCGGGTACGGAGGTGCGGTTGGCACAGGCGGAATGGTCGGCACCGGCGGAACGCCTGGCTCCGGTGGCAAAACGGACACCGGCGGCGCAACCAGCGCAACCAGCGGAAACGGCGCGACGGACGCGAGCCCGGTCTCGACCATCGACTTCTCGATCTGGTCCCTGCAATTGCCGATTGGCACCGGAACATCCCCAACCATCATTCCGCCCAGCCAATTAGTGGCAGGATTTTCCAATGCGTACTTCTATGTCGCTGCGGACGGAGGGCAGGTCTTCATGGATCCGGCCACCGGCGTTACCACTCCGGGCTCGCAGCACTGCCGAACCGAGCTGCGTGAGATGACCCCCGCTGGTGCGCAGGCGGCATGGCCATCCACGGGCGCCAACACACTGACGGTGACCGGGAAGGTACTGGAAGTCGGCGGCGGGTCAGCCGGTCATGCCACCGTCGGCCAAGTCTTCAACAGCAACGACTCCATTCCCCTGGGTGAGCTGGAGTACTCCAACAGCCTGGGCGGCTTTGAGCTGCTCTACGAAGAAGCCTCAGGGGCTGGAACCTACACAGACCTCAAGACCCCCGTTGCCCTGGGCGAGCAGTTCACCTATTCACTGGCGCTTTCGAATGGAGTCCTCACCATCACCATCAACGGCGTGGACGTCTACAGCTACCCGCCGAGTTCCACCGTGGCAGCCAAGAATTTCTACTTCAAGTGTGGCAACTACGACCAAACCGCGACGGCCGGCGCCATCAGCACGACGCCGTACACTGTCGTCGAGGTCTACGCCGTGGCGGTCGTCCACGCGTAGCGACGACGCAGCTGCCTCGTCGTCTGCGCCTCAGGCCGTTGCGGGTGCTGACCCACCCCGTCCAGAAGTACCAACCGCGGCAAAGGAAGTTCCTACATCCGTGCCGACCAGAGCGGTCGCATCGTCATGGTGAGCCCGTCTGCGGTGAGCCTGTTTGGATACGATTCGATCCAGGAGAAACCCCAAAAGAATGAATTCCGCTATACTCGTGGCAAATATGCAAGACTTCCAGCCGAAGGCCGTCTTGTAACCAGATCCGTAGCAGCGGAGACAAACAATGAAAGACCCTGCACGGACGTTTCTGCTGGGCTCGCTCTCCCTGGTGCTCTATGCAGCATGCAAAGGATCTGGGCCGATTCTCGCCCTTCGCGCCCTGACGGGTCACACCACTGGATGGACACATGCCATCTGCCCGTAGCGAAAACACCTTGCTCAGATAAGTCGACAGTACCTTCTAGAGGTGATCGGTATGAAGATTTCGCTCAAGCTGACCTTGTTCCTGGCTGGCGTCGTCGCGCTTTTCGTGGGACTGGCTGACGCCTTGATCGGGCAGACTCGGGACTTGGTTGCCAGCTACGACGAGCTGTTGAATACCTCCGTCAAGCAGGCTGACTTGGCTCGCGTCGCGCAGGTCGACTTCAAGAAGCAGGTGCAAGAGTGGAAAGACATCCTCTTGCGCGGCCACAACCCGGCAGACCTGGCGAAGTACAGCAAGCAATTCCACGACGCCGAGGCGAGGGTTAACGAGAATGCCGCCGCACTCATCAAACAACTGCAGGACCCGGCGGCGATTCAGCTTCTTGCCGAATTCGTCATCCAGCACGACGTTCTCGACAAGAAGTACCAGGAGGCCTACGACACGTATGTTGGAGGTGGCTTCGATTTCAAAGCGGCAGACAAGATCGTGCGGGGCATGGATCGACAACCGACTAACCTGTTCGACCAGGTCGTGGCGCGCCTGGCAACGCAAACCGAGCAGTCGGTAAGGGCACAGCAGAAGCTTGCGGCGCACAAGCAGATGCTCGCCCTGGTGATTGCAGGAGGCACCTTGCTGCTCCTCACCGTGGTCGGCCTGCTCGTAGTCCATAGCGTGACGTCGCGCCTTGGTTGTCTCAAGCTGATCTCGGACAAGTTGGCGCAAGGTGAAATTGCGGGCTTGGCCATCGAAATCGGCGGCAACGATGAGGTTGGCCAATTCGGCCAAAGCCTCAAGGGCGTCTGCGCCGAAATCGAGGAGCTGGCGACGGCGAAGACGGGCCATCCGGCGATACCATCCTAGCGCACAGGTGTGGAATCCCTGCGCTTCGCCAGACACGCTAATCAAGCGTGAGTTTCACGCACTTTTCGCCACAGAAAGGTTACGTACCTGTCACGCGGACAGCATAGACCGCGCCCTATTATTCCTTGCAGCCAAGGAGGTTCATATGGCGCCGGTCGAGCAAACGCACCGAGAGCACAGCTTGCCCCTGACCCCGTGCCAAGGCACGCGGGACGGCGAGGAGGAAACGGATTTGGAGGATTTCGAGCGGGACGAACTGCTGCGCACGCTACGCCCGGAAGACTGGTTCGCCACGGCCGAGCAGGGCGTACCCATCTGGTGTTACTAGTGCGCGAAGTCCCCGCCATGCCTGGCAGCAACGCCAAGCAGGCCGGTCAGCATGGACGTCCAGCGCGCCTCATCGATCTGGGTGCAGCTATTCGCAGTCCGATTGGGCGCACCCTCTTCCGGTTGATCAAGAACCCCATTGAACAGGTGTTCTCGCTTTCCACCATCAACGACATCTACTCAGTCGCCGCGCCATCGGCAGCCGATCGCAACTACTTCGCCACGGCTCTACGCACATTCGGCGTGAGCTACGACCTCGCGCCCGAGGATCTGGCCAAAGTCCCGGCCACCGGACCGCTGGTGATTGTGGCAAACCATCCTTTTGGCGCCGCCGACGGGCTGATCATGGGCGACATCCTGACCCGGGCCCGCCCTGACTTCCTGCTACTGGCCAATCAGCTGCTTCACCGGATTCCTGAGCTGCGCCCGTGGATTCTGCCGGTCGACGTGCTGGGTGGCGTAGCAACCCCCCAACGCAATGCTTCGCACCTGCGCGTGGCCATAAGGTGGCTGGCGCAGGGTGGTGCACTGGGCGTCTTCCCGGCCGGGACCGTGTCGCATCTTCATGTGAGGAAGGGCTGCATTGCCGACCCGCTTTGGCACCGCACGGTGGCCGTGCTGGTCCGTCGCACCGGCGCCACGGCGATCACCATGTTCTTCGAGGGCCACAACAGCCTGGCGTTCCAGCTTTCCGGCCTAATCCATCCCCGCCTGCGCACGGCGCTCTTGCCGTCCGAGTTCCTCAAGCGTAGCCGCTCGCGGGTTTCGGTACGCATCGGACGCCCGATTGAGCCGCACAAGATCGCACGCTACCCCGATGACCGCGCCCTGACAGAATACCTGCGCTTCAAGACCTACATGCTGCAATGGCGTGAGAGCGCGATCCGCCCGCGTTTCGCCCCGAGCGAACCCGCAGTCCAGGATGAGCCCCTGCGGGCGCCGCAGCCGTCTCGCGGCCTGAGAGACGAAGTCATGGCCCTGCCTGCGACAGCGCTGCTGGCGGAGCAAGCGGACTATCAGGTGTTCATGGCCAGCCGCCATGAGATCCCGTCTTTGCTGATCGAAATCGGCCGCCTGCGCGAGCAGACCTTTCGGGCTGCCCACGAGGGAACCGGCCAGCCCTGCGATCTGGACGACTTCGACCAGCACTACCTGCACCTCTTTCTATGGAACGCCACCCGCCACGAAGTGGTGGGCAGCTATCGTCTGGGCCGGGTCGACCACATCCTCCCGAAGCGGGGTGGCGCCGGCCTTTACACGAGCACTCTCTTCAAGTTCAAGCCGGGCTTTCTCGATCGGCTGGGTCCCGCTTTGGAACTCGGTCGCTCGTTCGTGCGGCCCGAGTCCCAGGGCCAGGCGGCGCCGCTGGCGCTTCTTTGGCGGGGCATCGGTGAGTACCTGGTGCGCAATGCTGAGTGCAAGATCCTGTTCGGACCGGTGAGTATCAGCCGGGCCTATGCCGGCTTGTCGCGCCGCTTGATGGTGGAATTTCTCTCCGAACTGCACGGGGACCACGAACTGGGGCCGCTGGTCAAGCCACGCAACCCGCCCCGCGACCGACTGAGCCGCCTGGAGCGCGATACCCTGGCTGCGCTGGTGCGGGACACGGAGGACGTGTCGGCCCTGGTTTCCGACATCGAAATCGATCGCAAGGGTCTCCCGGTGCTGCTGCGCCACTACCTGCGGCTTGGCGCCTCTTTGCTTAGCTTCAACGTCGATGAAGCCTTCGGGCATTGCATCGACGGCCTGATCATCGTCGATCTGCGCGCCACTGACCCCAACCTCCTGCGCCGCTACATGGGCAACGCCGGCTACCAGCACTACACTAGCATCGCTGGCCCGCGTCCGTGGGCAGGGTCGCCCGACAGTCCGTCAATCGCGGACCGCGCTGCCGAGGACTGAAGATTGCGCGCGATGGCGTTGACCGCGTCGCGCACAGTCACCAGCGATCGCGCGTCCACGGTGCCGATGCTGGCACCGAAGGCTTCTTCTATCTCGAAGAACAACTCGGCGGCCCCGAGCGAATCGATACCCAGGTCGTCACGTAGTGTGCTATCCCAGCCTACCTCCTCCACTGCAATGCCGTTGCCGAGTCTCTCGGCAATGATATGAGCCAATTGGTCGCGAATTTCGTCTTTGGTCATTGTGGCAACTCCTCTGATTTCCTGACGACGAGGACGGCATTTTCTCCACCGAATGCGAAGGAGTTTTTGATCGCCAGCCGTACTGAACGGCGGCGAGATTGATTGGGCACGTAGTCGAGGTCACAGGCCGGATCGGGATTCTGATAGTTGATGGTCGGTGGAATGACGTCGTCGCGTAGGGTGAGCAGCGTGGACACCAGTTCCAAAGCACCCGATGCACCCATGGTATGACCCAGCATGGATTTGTTGGCGCTGACCGCGAGGCTGGCGGCGCGATCGCCAAAGGCGGAGTGCAGAGCCTGGGTTTCGGTTTCATCGTTCAGTCTGGTGGACGTGCCATGGGCGTTCACGTAGTCGACATCCTCGGGTCGCAGGCGCGCTGAACGCAGAGCGCGCAGGATGGCTTCGCACTGGCCCGAGCTTTCAGGTGCGGTCAGGTGGCTGGCATCGCTGCTGGTGCCATAGCCGACAATCTCACCCCACGAGCGAGCCCCGCGTTCCCGCGCGTGCTCCAGATCCTCGAGAACCAGCATTCCGGCGCCCTCGGACAGCACCAGACCATCGCGCTCCCTGTCGAAAGGCCGGCTGGCCTGTGCTGGCTCTGTGCGCTGGCTAAGCACGCGAAGGTGCGCCCAGCCCGCCAGGACACTGCCACAGATGGGCGCATCCGCCCCGCCGGCCAGAACTACGGCGTCCTCGCCATCGCGGATGCGACGAAACGCTTCCCCGATGGCCACCGCACCGGAGGCGCATGCCGCACCTACCGTGTGGTGGCTCCCACCCAGTTTGAAGTGGATCGATAGATTGCTGGAAAGAGAGTTGAACATGTTGCGGGGAACTGACAGGGGGTGCATCTTGCGCCAGCCGTGCAGGTAGAAGGCGTCGTACACGTCCTGCAGTCCCTGCATCGCCCCGAAGGCCGAGCCCACCATCACCGATATGGCTCGCCTCTGTTCGGCCAGGGCGCCCAGTCCCGCAGATTCGAGAGCAAGCCCGCCTGCCAGCAGGCCGATGTTGGTCGACAAATCATTGCGACGGATGAGCGAGGCGGGAAGAAACGGGGTAGCCGTCACGTCGGCCACCTGCCCGCCGAAGTGCACGGGGAAGTCGGAAGTGTCGAGGCGAGTGATCGGCGCAATACAGGAACGGCCCGCCAGCAACGCCTGCCAAAAGCTTTCCACATCGTGGCCGAATGGCGTGACCACGCCGATGCCCGTCACCACCACGCGCCGCCGGGGCATTCCGGCACAGGCTGCGCTTGCATGCTCGTCGTAGTGGTTGCCCTCACCTCGCCCAGAAGACTGAATTTCTGCGAGAGCCATGGCAACAGAGTAGACCACCCTGCAGCACCGGCGGGTGACATCTCGGGAACGATGGAGCGAAGGGAGTGCAACATCCAACAGTCTGTGGATACCGCGGTGGAGTGATTGGCAACGCATTTCGGGTTGAACGCCGGCCGTTGCATTGTTGTCACATTCGGCTGCCGAGGCACTGCTAGCTTGTGGCGCTGGGAGAGTCCATGACGCCAAATTCTCGGATCGCATTGCCGGACACACGGTACTACTCGTCCACTTATCTGCGCATCATGACCTTCCAGCCCAACGGCACCATCAACGTCAGCAGCTACTCGCTGTATCTCAATCAGTACCTCACCGACCCCGCCAACCTTTTTGCGTTGTCGCTCTGATAGGGGCAAGACTCCTGCGCGCCGTGTGGTTCCATCGGACGAGTTTTCCAGCCCAGACGGTTCTAGCGTTCTTGGTCGTCGTCAGCGCCTGCAAGAAAGGCGCGGCCTCGCATCCGCTACCCACGGGCCGGGCCGAGTTGCCGCCGAGCGAGGTGAGCAAGAATTCGGCACTGCTGTTCACCTACGTCGAGCCCAACGGGATCTTTTCCACGACCGACAAGGCCGAGAAGGTGCCCGAGTTGACCCGGCGACTGGTGCGGATCATGGGCCAGGGCAAGGGCGAGCCCCAGCGGCGGAACAATGCCAACGTCGAGGTCATCGACCTGCGCGAATTGCTCGCAAGGGGCAAGACGCAGCCGCGGGTGATGTTGCGCGAGGCATTCGAGACTTCCGCCATGGCGCAGTTGCTGCCCGGTGATTCCTGCCCGCTCGCGGGTCCGCACGGACCGCCGTTGGACGAGGAGCCTGAAAGAACGGGATCCCCGGACGAGCCGCCCATCGTGATCCTGTACGGCACATCGTGGTGCAAGGCCTGCAAGGCAGCGCGCCGGTACCTGGTTTCCAATCTCATTCCCTTCACCACCAAAAACATCGAGAAGGACCCCGTCGCCGCCCGCGAGTTGGAACAGAAAGCCGCGCGCTTTGGAATCGCAGCCGCTCGGGTGCCCATCCTCGACGTGCGCGGTCGCTTGCTGGTCGGATACGACGAGACGCGAATGGATGGACTCCTGGCCGACTGGTAGGAGCGTCCCCAAAAAGGTGCGGCCCTGGGGCCGGTGAAGGCGCCAGGGCCGCGTCGGGTTTCTAGGCTAACCCCAGAGTTCGCCTCAGACGAAATAGGCCCCAGTGCGCAGGATGGGCAGGCCCCGCGTTGTTGGACCAGCTCCCCTTTTCCACTCAGCCGATCTCTGGGGTTAGTCGGCTGCTGTCGCTATTAGAAGCGCGCGACCGCGAATCGGCCCGCGTGGTTAACCACGGCCCATGCGGTGTTCGTGGTGGTATCCACGCCATAGTCGCCGAGCCCATACCCAGCGCTCGCGCTCCAGGCGCCGAGGTGGAATGCGGGAGTTCCGCCCACGTTTCGAGTGACGGCGTTGGTCCAGTTGCCCGAGCCGTCCTGCTGCGTGGCCAAGCCGAAGCCACCGCTGGCCAATGTGGCAGCGCTGACCGAGCTGGGGTCGAACGACATGGAGAGGACGATGGTGTCGCCGGCGGCGGCGCCTACGTCCGCCGTGCCCCACAAGTACATGATGGCGCTGGCGGTCTCGCAGGTGGCGGCATCCCAACCGACGTCCACGGCATGTGGAAGCGCGCGGTTGTTGTAGTCCTTGGCGGTGCTGGTGTTCGCGCCGGCGAGGAACTGCGCCGTGGTACCCGAGAACGTGTAGGGCGTGGTCGGGTAGGAAGCGCCCTGGGCAACCAGGACCTCGCTTCCGTTCTGGCTGTAGCCCCAGCTCTGCTTCTTGACGAAGCTGAAGAGCGGAGTGATGTTGGTGTCAGGACGGCCGGCCCCGAGCGGGTAGCTGGCGTCCGACAGCCAGCCGCCGTGGTTGTCGGAGTAGAAGTCCACCGTCACGTTCGGTCCATCCACGGTGAAGATGTAGTAGCCGACCGTGTACAGTTCCTGGGCCACGGAGGTTTCGCGCGTCTTCTGCCCGAACCAGTTCGCATCCGTGAGCGACTTGGGCGTGTAGAACTTGCTGCTGTCCGAGGAGCCGATCAGCTCGTGCACGCTGGACAGTCCGTCCGGGCTGGCGATGATCGAATGCTGGTTCATGTGATCGTGGCCGGCCAGGAAGTACTTGACCCCGTTGTTCTGCAGGCTGGCGAAGAATGCATTCTGCATGGCTGGGTTCGCGTTGGTGTATCCCTGGAACATGGTGTCCTGGTGGTCCTCCGCCATGAGGGGCTGGTGGGTCATCACGAAGGCATGGTCGGTGCCGCGCGTGGTCTGGTCGAGCCGGCTGCTGATCCACGGCTGCTGCTGCGTGATCGAGTAGCCGAAGTCGTATCCCGCCGCGGAAATGTCCACGCTCGGAGTCACCCAGGGATCGATGATGACGAAGCGCGCGTTGTTGTAGTCGAACGAGTAGGTCATGCCAGTCAGGTCGCTGCTGACCGAGGTCGGGCTACTGAAGTTGGTGGCGCCAAAGGTGTTGCTGATACCTTGCGTCTGTGGGTAGAGCTTCTGGAAAATGGGGATCGCGTAGCCGTTGCCGCCGGTCGGGACGCCGTAGGTTTCGTGGTTGCCGCGCATCGGGAAGAAGCCGATGCCAGCGTCGTAGAGCGGCTGTGCGGCCTGGGCGCGGTAGGTCTCGTCGGCGTCGTTGCCCGTGTCGGCCAGGTCACCCACCTGGATGACGAACTTGACGCCCGCCTGGATGAACTGCGGGTTGAGCTGATCGATGATCGACACCGCGACGGTGGTCGGGTTCTGACCTGCTGGATCCGCGGTCGTCCACTGCGTATCCGCCATCACGCCGAATTTCCACACCGTTGAGGCGGGCGGCGTGCAGGCGGTGGTGGAGAAGTCGTACTTCGTGCTGGCGCCGAGCGCGTCGGTCACGGTCACGAACACGTCGAAGAATCCGGCGGTGGCGGGAGTGGTCAGGGTCACCTGCGAGGTGGTGGCGGTGTCAACCTGGCCCGTGAGCGAGCCGGCCGGGGCCGATGTCGACCACGCGAAGGTCATGGCGCTGCCCTGCGGATCCTTGGCCTCGACGGAGAACAAGACCGTGCTGGAGGTATCGACCACGGGCGCCGATTGCGTGGCGTCGACGATGACCGGAGCGACGGCGGACGGAGGCGCTCCCACCGGGACGTACAAGGTGCCTTTGGCCGATCCGCCACGCCCGTCGCTGACCGCCACGTCGAACTCGCAGTATGTGTCGGGTGCGGTAGTCGGGAGCGTGAAGGTCGGGGCGGCGGAGGTGCCGTTGGTGAAGGTGCCCGAGGCGCAGGTGGCGCCGGTGCTCCACAGGTAGCTGAGCTTGTCGCCATCTGGATCGCTGGCCGTCACCGTGAGGGAGACGGGCTTGCCGAGGGTGATCCAGCCGGGCACGGCAATGACGTCCGAAACCACGGGCCAGTTGTTGAACTGGACGTTGACGTCGGCCTGGCCGGTGCCGTTGGCGTTGGCAGTGGACACGTGGATCACGATGGACGCCGAGGCGGTGGCGCCGTGGTTGTCCTGCACCTGAATGGTCAGGGTCACGTCACCCGCGGTGGCGGGCGCGGTCAGGGTCACTTGCGAGGTGGTGGCGGTATCAGACTGGCTCGCTAGCGAGCCGGCCGGGGCCGACGTCGACCATGTGAAGGTGAGGGTGTCACTCTTCTGGTCATCGTGGGCCTTGACGTTCGCGGTGACGGTTCCGCCCGGAGCGATGTTGGTGGACGACACGGTCAGCGAATCGATGACCGGGACCGTGTTGACGAAGTTGGCAGGGGGGTTGACTAGCTGGGCCGTGATGACCACCGTGGTTACTTGGTTCTGCACGATGGCGATGTTGGTTGCCGATCCTTGGTAGATGTCGTTGTTCGTGTCGGTGGCGTTGACCGTGAAAACGTAGTTGCTGCCAACCGGCAGCGAGGAAATGAGGGCGCCGTAGCTGCCCCCGGATCCCTGCGGCGACAGGGTCACCGGCTGGGGCGCGTACAAGGCGGGCCCGGAGATGGTGACGGTCACCTGGCTGCCGGCGCTGAGCGCCTGCACGCTCACGTTGGCCGAACCGGTGCCGGCAGAGGGTTGGTGGTTTTGGCCGCAGGCGGAGAGAGCCGCGGCGACGGCGAGCGCTCCCACGGGCAACAAAGCGGAACGAGAAGAGCGAAGGTGCAACATGGTAATCCTCCCTTGATTTATGGGGACGGGCGCACCCTATGCCTTCAACCGCGTACCGCACGCGACGGCTGCGCGACATTAGAGAAAACGGAAGTGGACGAAATGTGACGACTGCAACAACCGAGTGTCATCTGTCCGTGGATGATGCCAACGCTGCCGCCCTAGGAGACGGAGGTGTCGTCCGCGGAGGCGCCGTCCACCGCCAGAAGGTGCGGCGAGGAAGGGTGCGCGATGCTGGCGGCAACGATGGCGGGTGCGAGCGGCCGGTTGGGGCTGTCGTCGCCATACTGGTAGTGGGTGCGCAGGATGTCGGCCTCGGCGGCGAAAAACGCCTGCACCACCGCCGGATCGAAGTGGCTTCCGGAACCCTGGCGCAAGATTGAATACGACTTTTCCAGGGGAAATGCCGGTTTGTAGGGCCGGCGAACCGTCAGGGCGTCGAATACGTCGCAGATAGCGACAATGCGGCCCACCAGGGGGATTTCCTCTCCTTTGAGTCCGCGCGGGTAGCCGGACCCGTCCCACTTCTCATGATGGGTCAGTGCCACAATCTCGGCCAGTCGGATGATGTCGGAATCCGAGCCGGACAGGATACGGGCTCCCACCAGAGGGTGCCGTTTCACGATAACCCATTCCTCGGCGTCGAGCGGTCCCGTTTTTTGCAGGATGCTGTCCGGCAGGGCGAGCTTGCCGATGTCGTGCATGAGAGCCGCATGGAAGAGCCGGTCGAGATCGTCGACGTTCCAGCCCAGTTGTCGGGCGACCGACACCGCGTAGTGGGACATGCGCAATACGTGCCGACCCGTATCGTCGTCCTTGTACTCGGCGGCCAAGCCCAGGCGAAGCACGGTGTCGATGGCGCTCTCGCGCAGCCGATCGAGAGCGGCCTGCAATTCAGCCGTGCGGGCCTGAACCCGTGATTCCAGCCGGCGGTTGTCGTCGTGCAGGGCATCGCGGACCGCCTTCAATTCCAGATGGGTTTGTACCCGGGCGCGCACCACCATGGGATTGAAGGGCTTGGTGATGTAGTCCACGCCGCCCACCTCGAAGCCGACAGTCTCGTTCTTCTGATCTCCGAGCGCGGTGATGAAGATGACGGGAATCTCGCAAGTGCGTGCATCGGCCTGCAGGCGACGACAAACCTCGAAACCGTCGAGTTCCGGCATCAGCACGTCGAGCAGGATGAGGTCAGGGGGATCCTGCTGGGCCAAGCGCAGAGCGGTCGCGCCATCGCCGGCGACCCGCAAGCGGTACGCAGCCAGCAGGCCGGTCAGCACATCGAGGTTCAGCGGCGTGTCGTCTACGATCAGGATCTCAGGGTAGCGCATGATCGACCTCTTCATCGCCCTTGCAGGGAGCGGGTGGTGGCGTCTCCAGAAATCGTCGGCTCCGGACCGACTTCGCCTCGCGGAAAATCAGCCAGCCCGCGGGTCACCACGGCCAGCGCGTCGGCGAACGATTGCAGGGCTGCGTCCGCGTCGGGACTGGTGGACGCCAGGGCGGTTTCCAGTTGACGAGAAACTTCGTACAGGTCGTGTGCGCCTATTTGGCCTGCCAGACCCTTGATGGTATGGGCTTCACGGATGGCGTCGTCAAGCTTGCTTTCGGCCAGCAGGGACTTGATGTGCTGATCGGCGCCTGTGAACTTCTCGGGGAAGTTTTGCAACAGCCAGCGATAGAGGGAGCGGTCGCCCGCCGCACGGGCCAGGCCGTCCTGGATGTCAACGCCGGGCAGGGTGGCGGGAAGCGCAATCTCTTCTGGCTGGGCGGGAGCCGGCACGGGCTTGGCCTCGGGCACGGGCCGCGGCTTGCCCGTGCTTGCCCAGCGGGCGACAACCGGGAACAGTGACTCGGGTGAAAAGGGCTTGGAAACGAAATCGTTCATGCCGGCGCGCAGGCACTCCTCACGAGCCGTGCCCACCACATCGGCCGTCATGGCCACGATGGGCAGATCCGCGCAGGCCGGGTCGGCGCGGATCTGACGACTGGTCTGCAGGCCGTCCATTCCCGGCATGTGGCGATCCATGAGGACCAGCACAAAGGGACGGCTGGTCCGCACCGCCTCGCGCACCTTGGCCACCGCCTCCTGGCCGTTGTTGGCCAGTTCCACCAGCACGCCCGCCGATCTGAGGATGGCGGCTGCGACCTCTTGATTGATGACGTTGTCTTCCACCAGCAGCACGCGCACACCCCGCACCTGATCCCAGGTGGCGGGACTGACCGCGTCCAGGCGGCCTGACTTGCGACCCACGCGGCTGCGCTGCTCGGCACCGAAGGCGCGCGCCACGATGGCGAACACCGACGAAGGGCTGGCTGGCTTGATGAGGAGCAGGCCGAAGCCAACCGCGCGCAGAATGGCGTGCGCCTCCTCGGCGTCGGCATGTGAAGCCAGAACGATCACGCGATTGGGCGCAAGCCCAGCACGGCCCCTGGCGAGCTCGAGCAATTCTCGTGTCCGGGCACCGTCCAGCCGCCAGTTGAGGAACACCAGGTCCACGCCATTGCGGCCCTCAGCGCTCCCCAGCCAGGCCCGCGCTTCCTCGGCACTCGCCACACAGGTGACCGATAGCCCGGTGGCCGCCAGGGTCTCCACCATCGAGCGACGTGCAGTCGCATTGGGTTCCCCCACCAGCACGCGCTTGCCGCGAACCGCGAGCGGCACGCCCGGTCGCTGTCTTCGTTCGTCCGCGCGTGCGAGAAAGGAAATGGTGAAAAAAAAGCGACTCCCGCGCCCCGGTTCGCTCTCGACCCCGATGGTTCCGGCCATCAGCTTCACCAGGCGCGCGCAGATGGCAAGGCCCAGCCCGGTGCCGCCAAAGCGCCGCGTGGTGGATCCATCGGCCTGGGCAAAAGGGCGAAATAGCTTGGCCTGTTGTTCCGGGCTCAACCCGATGCCGGTGTCCTCGACCTGGAAGCGAAGTTCCACGCGATCGCCATGAGCAGCGCGCGCCGACACCGAGATGTGGATCTCGCCCTCCTCGGTGAACTTGACCGCGTTGCTGGCCAGGTTGGTCAGGATCTGGCCCAGCCGCAGCGGATCGCCCAGCAGCAGCACCGGCACCTCGGGCGGCCGCGAGATCACCAGTTCCAGACCCTTCTGCGACGCCCGCACGCCGACCAACGTCGCCACGTCATCGAGCACGTCGTCCAGACTGAAGACCAGGCTCTCCAACTCCAGTTTGGAAGCCTCGATCTTGGACAGATCCAGGATATCGTCGATGATGCCGAGCAGGTGTTGCGAGGCTGCCTTGAGCTTGGCCAGGTAGTCGCTTTGCGTGGCGGTCAGGCTGGTGTGCTCCAGCAGGTGAGCCATGCCAACCACGGCGTTCATGGGCGTGCGGATCTCGTGGCTCATGGTGGCGAGGAAGGCGCTCTTGGATTCGTCGCTCACCTTGGCGCGTTCCCTTTCGGCCCGCCGGATGAGCAGCATCAGCATGGCGGCCGACAGCACACCGAGTAGCGCCGCGGCCAGCACGGCCCACCGGAGCGTGACGATTTCGGCCTGGTGCGAGGCTGTCATCTGTTTGCCCAGCGCGGCCATGCGGACTTGCAGGCGCTCGACCAGGGCGGACATCTCGTCGGTGGGTGGGCGATCCATGCCGCGCACGCGGCTGTCAACATCGCGATAGCTGAGCGGGTTGTCGGCGGGATTGAAGTTGGCCAAGGCCCCGCGGTAGCGCTGGCCCAGCACACGCAATTCGCCCAGCAGGCCCTCGGCGGTCGCTGCTTCGCTCGTCTCGCGCTGGCGCAAGTCAGCCAGCAGAGCTTGCGTCTTGCTCTCCTCCATCTCGAACAAGGACCAGTACTTGCTGTGGTCGTCGGGGTTGTGCCCGCGCAAAAGGACGTTCTTCCATTCCTGCACCTGGCGCTTGAAGTGCACCTGGGCCTCGCGCGCGATGTCCACGTTCTGCGCGAAACGAATCGTGGCATTCACGCTGTTGATCAAGCGCTCCTGCGAGTGGCGCAAGGCCAGGGCACTCAAGCCGCCGGCCCCTGCCAGCAGAACCACCGCCGCGCCACCTAGCAGCCAGCGCGCGGCGGGAAAGCGATCGCGCACGCACGGCCACCCGTCAGTCGTGGTGGCCAACGACGTCAGTCGTGGGGGGGACACGGCCCCAGCATCGTATTAGGAGTCGAGTCTCCGACGGGAAACAAGAGGGCAACAGATTGGTGACGGAACCCGAGTCTTCGCGCTACGGGGCATTCCAGTAATAGCCCCAGCAACGGAGAATCCCGCCCGCGCTGAGCGCGCAAGTGTGGTTCTGGGCCGCACTGACCACATCGAAGCTTCCCGAGGGCGAACTCGTCTGGCCGTAGGCGTTCGGGCCTCCCCCCCAGCACATGATCAAGCCGCTGCTCATCACCCCACAGGTGTCGTAGCCACTGCTCCCGGCGGTCGCGCTAACCGAAATGAAGTTCCCCGACGGCGGCATGGATTGGCCGTAATTGGGAGCGATGCCAGTCTTCGTCGTGCCAGCGCCCCAGCAAGCCAGGGTGCCGCCGGCCTCCACGCCACAGGTGTGAAGCTCGCCCGCGCTGACCGAGGCGAAAGTGCCCGTCGGGGCTGTGGCCTGCCCGTTGCTGTTTGAACCCCAGCAGATAACGCTGCCGTTCGTCTTGACAGCGCAGGTGTGAAGGCCGCCCGCGCTGACCGAGGCGAAGTTGTTCCCCGACGGCGCCGTGGCCTGACCATAGGTATTTTGACCCCAGCACGCCACGCTCCCATCCGTCTTCACTGCGCAGTTGTGATAGTCGCCGGCGCTGACCGAAGCGAAAGTGTTCCCTGATGGCGGCAGGGATTGGCCATATTGGGGAGAGACACCAGTGTTGCTGGTGCCAGCGCCCCAGCAGGCGAGAGTTCCATCGCTCTTCACCCCACAGGAGTGCGATACACCCACGCCAACCGAAGTGAACGTGCCCGACGGCGGCGTCGACTCGCCGTAGTTGGTCGTGCCCCAGCCCCAGCAAGCCACTGTGCCGTCACTCTTGAGCTGGCAGCTATGGGTCGCGCCAGCACTGACCGCGGCATAGGCGCTGGTGCGCGGGCTGGATTCCCCGCTTGCGTTCGAGCCCCAGCAGATCACGGTTCCGTTGGTCTGCACCCCGCAGGTGTTGTTACTGTCCGCGGCGACCGAGGTAAAGGTGCCGGACGGCGGCGTCGCCTGTCCGTAGGTATTTTGGCCCCAGCAGGCCAGCGTTCCGTCGCTCTTGACTCCGCAGGCGTGATAGTAGCCCGCACCGACGCTGGTGAAGGTTGCGCTGGGTGCCGTCGTCTGGCCATAGGTATTCGACCCCCAGCAAGCGATGCTGCCGCCGGTCTTCACGCCGCAGGTGAACGTCCCGCCCGCGCTGATGGAGAGGAAGGTCCCCCCCGGCACGCTGGTCTGTCCGTAGTTGTTTTGGCCCCAGCAGGCTGCGGTCGCGTCTGGCCTCAGGCCACAGACGTGGTTTGCGAAGCTACTGATCGAGGTGAAGCTGCCGGACGGTGCCGTGGCCGGTGCAGAGTTGAGCTGGCCCCAGCAAGCAACGCTGCCGGTGGTTTGCAATCCGCAGGAGTGATAGGTACCCGAGACGACCGTGGTAAAGGCGTTGCCACCCGGCGGGGTGGCCTGTCCATAGGTATTCTGGCCCCAGCAGGCGAGGGTCCCGTCCCCCTTCACTCCGCATCCATGGTACGTGCCTGCGCCAACCGACGTGAAAGTGCCTGCCGGCACCGCGGACTGTCCCGTGGAATTGATGCCCCAGCAGGCAAGTGTATTGCCGGTCTTGACGCCGCACATGTGGGACGTTCCCGCAGACAGGCTGGCGAAGGTGGGCGAACATTCGCCGCCCGACATCACATAGCCCGAAGCGCACCCGCTGGCCACGCAAGCTCCTGTCCCGTCGCTATGGTATCCGGCCGAGCAAGTTCCGGTGGAACGACACACCCCATCCCCGCCGTCGTGGAAGCCCAGGGCGCAGTCCACGCAGAACACCGAGGACTTGTTGGTGCTGCAATCGTAGTGTCCCCGGGCCCCGCAGGCCGAGCCGGGCGGATTGCTGAGCGTGCCACAACCGCCGCAGGCATTCAGCCCCGGATCGGAGCAGCTCACCGCGGTTCGGCCCGCGTTGCACACGTAGGTTCCACACGCGCCGCAGGCCGCGCCAGGCGAGTTGCTGAGCGTCCCGCAACCGTCGCAGGCATTCAGCCCCGGGTCGGAGCAGCTTACCGCGCTCTTGTCCCCACTACACACGTAGCTCCCGCACGCGCCGCAAGCGGAGGCCGGCGCGTGAGACAAGATCCCACAGCCACCGCACGCGTTCAGGCCAGGGTCGGAGCAGCTCACCGAGGTGTGATCCACGCTGCACAGGTAGCTGCCACAAATGCCGCAGGCCGAACCGGGCGGGTTGCTGAGTGTCCCGCAACCGCCGCAGGCATTAGCACCCGGGTCGGAGCAGCTCACCGTGCTCTTGTCCACGCTGCACAGATAGCTGCCGCAGACGCCGCAGGCCGAGGCGGGCGCGTGAGACAAGGTTCCACAACCGCCGCACGCGTTCAGACCCGGGTCGAAGCAGCTCACCGAAGTTCGATCGGCGCTGCAGACGTAACTTCCGCAGGCGCCGCAGGTCACGCCAGGCAGGTTGGTGAGGGTTCCGCAACCACCGCAAGCGTTGAGCCCCGGATCGGAACAGGTCACCGAAGTCTTGTCCGCGGAGCAAACGTAGCTGCCACAATTGCCGCAGTTGGACCCTGGTGAACCACCGAGCACGCCGCAGCCGCCGCAGGCATTGACGTCGGCTTGAGAACAATCCAAGACCGCGAGGGTCAGGTGCCCAGTGATTTGGCCGCCGCTGGCCAGACCATCGGGGAACTCCGGGTCCGTCACGGTCACATCGAATTCACACGAGTTGGCCGCGGGAGAGGCAGCCAGGGTGAATGTTGGGAACGGCTGATCGGCCGCCAAAAAGGTTCCGGGGCAGCTTGACGACCAAGCGTAAGTCAGCACGTCGCCCTGCGCGCCCACGGCGGAAACCGACAGCAACGCCATCATCACGTCAGTAGTGAAATGCGCTATGTTCGCGCCGATGGCCGTGATGACCGGCCCGGGAACTAGCTGGAAATGGCCGCTGGCTGACAGCCCGGTGGCCGAACTTGTGGCCGTGACGGTCAGAACAACCGGCGAGCCGAAAGTCGGCATTGTGGAGGCGGTCCAGGTCGCTCCGGTGTTCCATTGCGATGGATCCAGGCCCAGGCTTGCTATAGACGCCGACACCGGCGCCGGACCGAACGATGAGGTCCAGGTGTAGCTCAGGGTCCCGCCCGACGGGTCAGTCGCTTCAGCGGCCAGGTTCACTACGGTGCCGATCGCGAAACCTTCCCGGCTTTGGTACATGATCTCGATCCGGGGAGGCGCTGTCACCACGATCGGCTGCACCGCCAGAATCAGGTTATTCGTGATCACGCCGCCCTTGGGTTGCCCGTCAGGGAAGTTGCCATCGGTCACGATCACCTGGAAGTCACACGACGTGTTGGTGGCCGAGGCCGAGAGCGTGAAAGACGTGGTGGCGGAGGTGGCGGCGGAGAAGGATCCCGGGCAGGGCGTGGACCAGGCATAGGTCAAGGCATCGCCGTCAGCGTCGGTGGCGATGACCGACAGGCTGGTGGTTCCGCCCGGCACGATCTGCGCGGGGTTTGCCGTCATGGCCACGATCACCGGGTAGGTGTCCAGATTGACGGTAACGTTCGCGTTTCCCACGGCGTTGGCGCCGGCAACATTGATGGCGAAAGAGGCGGTGTTGCTGATGCCATGGGGATCGGTCACCGTCAGGTTAATCACGCAGGTGCCGTCCACGCTCGGCGCGGTGAATACGGCGTTGGCAACCGAGGGGGTTGTATCCGTCCCCGCGGTGACCGTGTTTCCCGCGATGCTGCCGCAGGTTGCTGTCCAGGTGAAGGTCAGCAGCGCCGTGTCGCCGGCATCCGGGTCGTGGGCAGAGGCCTTCAAACTGATGGTGTCGCCGTAACTAGCCTTCAAGGACGAAACCGAAACCGCGTCGATCAGCGGCCCTCGATCCGAGAAGCCAACAGCCGGCGCGACTTGGTTCATGTCGATGATGATGTTCGCGGTGGCGTTCTTTTGGATGACCTGATTGGTCACCGAACCGTGGTACAGCTCGACCGGCGGCGTGGAGCCGTCGGTGGCGGACGCGGTGAAGGTGTAGTCGGTGGCGACCGGAAGGTTGCCTGCCAGCGCGGAGAACTGGTTGCCCGCCCGGACCAGCGGGATCACCAGCGGCACCGGCAGTGCAGAACCCGCTACCGTGACCGTCACCGACACGACGTCACTGATCTGCAAGGCCTGGACAACGACGCTCGCCGCTCCTGTGTCAGTCCGTGTCGGCCTGGTGCAAGCCGCGCCCGCACTCACCACAACCGCAACCAGAGCAAGACCCTTCAGCCTTGACTTGCAAGTTTGGTGCAGCGATCTCATTTCAGTATTCTCCCGTGTCCCTGTGCCGCGAAGGGATAATCCCCTGTTTGCCGGCGCGCGTCTGTTACGCTTCCGCGAAGGTTGCGTTACGTGTGCGCGCTGGGCTGTCACAATTCGTTCACGCAGGAAGGTGCGACAGGTTCCCGTCGACGATCGTCGACCAGATCAAGGCGTGACGTTGATGTCGTAGCCGGCAAAATCCGTTCCGCCGCGGCTGTCGTGCAGCACGACCCACATATGGACCAAACCCGGATCGCCGGGGGTCCAGGTATTGTCGGCGAATGTTTCGGTTTCGAATTCGGTTCGGCCGGTCACGTCGTGCTCGAAAGACCCTGCCGTTGCATACCAGGAAACCCGCATGGCTTCTCTGTGATTGTCGAGAGTGAGAGTGAGCACGTCCCAGGCTGGATAGCTCTCCACCGAGTCCGCCGGCCAGTTGGCCGTGAGCGACACGGCCTGCCCGGTCGGAACCGACAGCGGCTCGGCCGCGGCTGAGACGGGAAGCACCGCGACCGGATCGGAACCGGGCTGTTGCAAGGTCAACGAGGCGATCACCGGGTTCTGGTTGAGCGTGTACTCCGCGTTGTACTCGCGTACGATATAGCCTGGGGCGTTGGCCAGACCGCAGGCGATGCGCTCAAGCTGGAAGGCGACGATGGAGTCCGCAGTGGCCATTCCGGGACGGCGCAGATCCACGGGAACCGCCAGACTCAAGCGCACCGGCAGGTAGTACCCGCCAGTGACGTCGGGATCCCGCGGCCGGATGGGCGGCTGGTTTCCAACCGGCGGTGGTGTCTGCGGACCGAACAAGGAGCACGCGGTCGACGGGGCGGGTGCGGAGTAGGTGTCGAGCGAATCACCGGCCACGCCAGGCAAGGCATTCTGGTCCAAACAGGCGGTGCTGACCGAGTTGCTCTGCGTCGGTGGCTTGGGCTGGTTGCAGGTGGCCCACAGGATGGGCGAGGTGATGTCGGCGGTCGGTGCGGGCACGCGGCCACCGACATCTACGGCCAGCGCCTCGTAGTTGACCGGATCGCCAGTCGTGGGATCGACTTCCGCAGGCTCGCCCTTCACAGCCAGGATCGCCGGCCCAGTTATCAATGAGATGGGCGAACCAACCTTCGGCTCGCAAGCGGAACCCAGGACGAACAGAGACAAGATTCCGATGCTTGCGGTCTTCATCAGAACTCCATTCGCAATCCGATCACGGGCAACACCGGCAATCCGCTGATGTAGCTGCGTTGACTGTAATCGGCACTGTAAATGATCTCTTCAGGATTTTTCCGATTGGTCACATTCTGCACGTCGGCGAAGACGTTGAACTTGAGGCGCCGGTACACGAATGCCTTCTCGACCCGCAGGTCGAGCGCATAGAACGCGGGAAGGCGGATCGAGTTCTGCGCCCCGAAGATGGGCTCGTACTGCTGAGATGTGGCGTTGAAGTAGGCGCCCACCACCGGGGTGCGCGGCATCCCCGTGGTGTAGCGGAAGCGCGCGCCGGCCTGGAAGCCGTGGGCGATCTCGTAGCTGGCCAGCAGCGTGAGCACGTTCGTCTGGTCGTAGTCGAACAGGCGCCAGTTGCTGTCCGGGCGGTCCTTGCGTTCGCTGCGGCTGATCGAGTAGCTGAGCCAGCCGAAAAACCCCTTTGCCAACTCCTGCCGCAACAGCACCTGCCCGCCATAGCTGCGACCGATCCCGGTCTGCTCCAGGGATTGGCCCACCGGCGGCGAAGGCAGTCCGCTGCGCGCCACCAGGTCATAGAGTCGCTTGTAGAAACCCACCATCTCGACGACCAAGGTTCCCGTCAACTTGTAGGAAGCGCCGGCGCTGGCGTGAATCGCCGACGAGCTGGAGAGATTGGGATTGCCGAAGACCGGGCTCAGATCCTCGACCGCAGGTGGCTGGCCGTAAACCCCGCCCCCTGCCGTGAAGGTCAGTTTGCGGGTGGCCCGGTAGGCGGCCGACATTCTTGGATTGGGCATCCAGGCCAGGGGGCCGAAGTAAGGATTCAGCGCCACACCCATGCGCCGGTAGCCGATGTCCGGCGCCTGGTAGGTGTGAGGAAGCCGCAGGCTGCCGTCGATCACCGTGGGCTCGAAACGGAATCCCGGCGTCAGGGTCCAGCGCCCGAGGTTGATCTCGGCGAAGATGTAGGGCGCGGTGGTCAGCAGATTGACCTTCCAGTGATCCGAGGCCAGATCGGTCCCGGGCGACTGGCCGAACACCGTGATGTCGCCCTCGCGGGCCGGCAGCTCCAGGGACCCAACCCGATCCGAGGTGCTGCTGCGCCCCTGGAAGTCCAGACCCATGGACAGCACGACATTGCTCGCCACCCGGCGTCGGTACGAGGCGCGCAGCGCATACTGCCAGGCACTGGTGTCGAGCACCATGGGTGTGCCGCCGAAATTCCACTGTTGCTGGTTGTCGTCGTATCCCAGAGACGGCGTGACGACAATGCTGGACCCGTCCGAAAACAGGCGCGTGTAGCGCACGATGAAACGCCGGTAGAGCAGATCCTGGTCCTGGGTCTTGACTTCCAATGGGTCCGCTGAAGGCACGGTACGGCGGAGATGGTCATCGGATGCCAGGAAGGTTGCGGACAGCTCCTCGTCCTTGCCCAGCGTTGCCGAAGCCCGCACCTGATAGTCGTCATAGCGAGGAATTGGGAAGAAATCGCCCACGTCCTTGGACACCGCGGCCTTCAGCGTCTGGTCCAGATAGCCCTGTCGGCCGGCGATGGCCACCCGAATATTGGGCGTGATGGCGGCCCTGACCATGCCCGAGACATCCATGACATCCGAAGCCACGTAGCCGTGCACGCCCTCACGCCCTGGGTCCTGCAGTTCGATGCGCACCAAGCCGCCCAGCCCGCGGCCGTAGTCCGCCCCGTACGAGCCGGGCGACAGGTCGATGGAACGCACCAGATCCGTGTTGATGGTCGAACGCATGCCGCCCACGTGGTACAGCACCGGGATCTCGACCCCGTCGACGTTGACCCGCGTGTCCTGCGGTGCCGATCCCCACACGATCAGCGCGCCCGAGCCGAACGCGGATCGGGCCACGCCAGGCAGGTTCTGCACGACCTTGAGCGTGTCGCCCTGCGTGCCGGGGACGCGCTTGGCCTCTTCCGTGCGCACGCGCGTCTCGACGACCTCTTTCCTGATGCGCGGGGCCCGCACCACCGCCTCTTCGTCGACATCGGCTTCCTTGGCCTCGACCATGTACTTGACCGACTTCTTCTTGCCCTTGGTGATGACCTCTTCGGTCTTGATGGTCACCAGTTCGCGCGAAGACAGCTCGATCACGTGCGGGCCGGGCGGCACGTCGGTGAAGGCGAAGGCGCCATCCTGGTCGGTGGACGCCTCGACCCCCTGATCCACGATCCTGACCTTGACCCCGCGCGAGGGAACCTTGCTGAACCGGTCCATGACCACGCCTTCGAGGTTCACCTGTGGGCCCACTGGAACCAGCACTTCTTTGACCGCGAACTTGTACGCATATTGGATCTTCACCGGCACCGGGGTTCCGTCCAGCATCGCGGGCTCGAACTCGAACTGCCGGGTCGCGGCCACTGCGGCCGCGTCGAAGTCAGGACCGGCGGGCACCACCACCTCGACTTCGCCCACCCGTCCCGTCTCCTCCACTTCGATGGACAGCACCACCTTGGCGCCCGTGCCGGACGCGCGCTTGTCTTCGGGGTAGACCGCCTCGACGAATTTCTTCAGCTTGGGTGGCCGCAGACCCTTGCCAGCGTCCCCGGCCTCGCCCGGCGGAGACTGCCCCCGCGCTGTCAGGGAAATCCCTGCCGCGACGAGGAAGGCAGCGGCAACTGCGAAGCGACGCATGGTTTCGGAACCTACGGGTAGTCGAACTCGAGGGCGGTGAGGCCGGCGCCCGCAGTGGGAGCCTCCCGTGTGGCGGCGCCTGTGAGCACGCCCGAGGCCTCGCCCTTGGTTTCCTGCGGGGTGTAGGCAATTGCGTGCCAGGCAGCCGACATCTGCCCGCACAGCGAGAAGGCGTCCACCCGCACGATGTAGTGCCCGGCGGGCGGCTCTCCCGTCCAGACAACGTTTTCGCGGTCGCGCCCATCGATCTGGCAATCCTCGTTGGAATCGAAATCCAGCACGCCATCCGCGCCGCCATCCCCGTTGGGTTCCGCACTGCGGTTCTTAGCCCAGACGATTACGAATCCAACAGAATTGTTGGCAGGTACCTGCACGTGCAGATCCAGGTCTACCGGCGCGTCCCAGTCGAGGGAGATGACCAGCGTGCCCTCGGGTCCCAGCGCGTTCATGATGAGCGGCTGAATCGTCGCCGCTCCGAAATTCCCCGCGCTGTCGACCGCGCGGCTGGACAGGAGAAGCGTCGACGTGCCGCTGTCCGGGTTGGGTTGCAGCAACGGGCTGCTTGCCAGCGCAGGCGACACCGACAGGCTGGTGGCGAAGGTGAAGTAGTCGGTCAGATCCGACGAGGTATCCGGTGTGAGAGCCGGCACCAGCCAGTACGCATCATCCCCGGCCACGCCCAGCGCGACTGTGTTGGCGTCGGGTCCCACAACTCCGGTGAGCGACTTGTCGCTAACGCCCGGATAGATCGTGGCATTCCGGGGAAAGAGCGTTGCCGTAGCCGGAATTGTGCTGGGCGGCCCTGCAATGGAACCGCGCATCGCCTGGCCGCCTTGCACGCGTATCAACGAGCTCAGCCCCGATGACGAGTCCGACGACCACTGGCAACCAGCGCACAGCCACCACAGTACCAGCAGACTACCGATGGTGCGCCTCATCAGAAGCTCACCTCGCCGCGCACCACGACGGCGTCGTCGGCCAGATTGGCGGGCATGCCCGAGGTATTGATACCCAGGTGGTTCTGGTTGTGGTCGTACTCCACGATCAGCCTGCCCCAGGGCGCCACGCAGGCCGCGGCCACGGCAAGGGTTGAGTAGCTCACGTTCGTGGGGACTGGACTACCCTTGGCGTTCTTGTTCGAGTCCTGATCGGGGTTGTAGTAGTCGTACCTCACGCCCAGCCGCCACCGCCCGTATTCCTGGATCAAGGCCGCGTAGTAGCCGAGTTCGCGCAGGCTCCGGCCCAAGGTTCCGTTCGGATCAGCGGGAAAGACACCCCGATCCAGGTCGCTGGCCAGATAGAACTCGCCCTCCAGGCTTGTCTTCAATTGGTGCGGCAGGCGCGCCGACAGCGCCAGATCCGCCCCGAAGGCGAAGCGGGAGTAATTGGACGACGGCCCCGCTGCCACGCCGGGGGTTCCGGTCACTTCCCCTGCGCCTACGGTGCCGCTCTCGTCCGAATCGTTCCATTGCAGCGTCGGCTTGGTCGCGGTGGTTCCCGGATGGAATCCCGTGCCGCGCAGCCCGGAAACCCCGCCCGCGAAATCCACCTTGGCAAGCGAGTCCTCGATTCCCAGGCGGCCGACGATGTCCTTCTGATGGTTGGGGTCCAGTCCGGCAAAGGCGTTGGCCCCCAGCGGCTGGCCATTCATCACGGCCAGGACATAGCGGACGAAGTGCCACCCGCCGCCCACCCGGGCGCCCAGATCGGCTTGCCCGGGAAACAGCGCCTGGGCTACCGTGGTCCGCTCCAGGAAGAAGCGCTGGCGGTCGTCTTGCGGCACCTCGCGCCCGAAGGGGATCTTGAACAACCCGATGGTTCCCATGACCACGGGCGGTGCTCCGTCGGACCAGCCCGGCAATTTCGCCGAGGCTTCCGCGTCGAACAGCCGCAACTGGGGTCCGTTCACCGTGTTGCCGTCGATCTCGATCCGACCCTCGCCGTATCGCCGATCCATGGTGACGCCCAGCCGGGCGCGCCGGATGAGGAACCGGTCCTGGTTGAGCGGCTGGCCGCTGGTCGGGTCAAGCTGATCCTCGGACGATTGCCGCACTTGATAATCGGCCTGCACATAGCCGTAAAGCGACACCCCGGCCATGTTCGCCTTCACCGCGGGTGGCGCGTTCTTCTCGCGTGCATCCTCGCGCGCGGCCGCCTCATCCAAAGCCTTCTGCAGGCGCAAGACTTCGGCCTGTCGCTCGTTGCGATCCGCGGCCATGCGCTTGTCGGCCTCGTCCCGCGCGGCCTCGACCGCTGCGGCCTGGTCCTTGCGGATGGCTTCCTCGCGCGCCTTGGCCGCAGCCTCTTGATCGGCAAGGAGCTGCTCGAACTCCGCCTTGAGCTTTTCTATCTCGGCCATCGGATCGGGCGCGGGTTCCTTCGGCTTCCTCTTGGTGGTTTGCGCGAAAGCTGGGCTTGCCCAGCTCGCGACCGCCAGGCCCACGAGAAACACCGCGATGCTTGGCCCGCCTCGCAGGCAGAGGCCGTGCCCCAGCTTCATGAAAGACCAGTCCATCACAGCTTGCAGGTCGGGTAGGGGACCGGATTCTGTCGCGCCACGGGTGTTCCGCCCCCGACTGTGGTGCCCGGATTTATGATGCAATAATCCACGCCCATAGCATCTTCGTCACAATTCGCACCCAGACTGGCGTCCGGCTGCGGGCACGAAGCTGCTGCCGGGGCGTCCGGCGATGCAGATACGCCACTGTCTGATGGCGGAACGGGCGCGTCCAAGTGTGTCCCGCCTGACCCGCACCCGCCCAGCAACAGGCCGCCCAGAAGACCGGTCAAGATTCTCTGTGTCACTTGCCCGCACATCTCATTTCTCCTTCTCATCGGCGAGCAGCTACTCGCAGTATCCGTGACTGCAAGCCTTGCCTGTTGGGCAGGTGGACGCATCCGTGCAGGCCGTGCAGCCCGGAATGCACGTCTTGCCCGTGGCCAGAACCTCAAAACTGCAATTACAGGGCTGGGGCGGGCTGTAGTGGCTAAACACTGGCATATCTCCACTCTTAGTCACTTTCATCGCGCACTGGGGCACCACGCCTCGTTGCGCATATATTTCGTTGACGTCGAAGGGAAGCTGCAGCGTTGGATCCTGCACCGGATTCCCTTGGAACCAGTCGATAACATGCTTTGCCGCAAGATTCGTCGGCACGCCGTTGCTATCCACCGCGGCCACCAGCCGAAGCGTGCCCTGCAGGGTATAGCGCCCCTCCCGGATATTGATCTTGTCAGTGCTCGCATTGTCCGAGTCGGGCCAGTAGGCCAGGTTCTGGTCCACCCCACGCACCTTGAGCGCGCGCACCAGATCACGGTACTGGTCGTAGAACTCCGTGGACGTGTAGCCGATGGTTTGGTCCGGTGCGATCGTGGGCGAGACGTTGGACGTCACCATCGTCTCGGCGGTGATCGGGCTGTTGCAGCCGAAACCGATCTGCATCGTGAAGGAAGAGGCATCAGGCAATCCAATCCCTCGCGCGAATAACTCGCGCATCCCGCTGTTCTGACAGTTGTAATCGAAAATAAACGCACTGTTCGTGAAAGTCAGGATGTTCCCATTGCCACCGCAGATGTAGAGGTCCTGCAACTCCTCCGCCGTGATGTCGTTGTAGTAGAGGTAGCTGCTGGCCACGATGGGCACCATGCCCTGCACCGGCCCCTGGAACTCGGCGTACGTCGATGGCAGCGGCAAGGGAAGCCCCCCCGCCCTGTCGGAATACGATAGCGCACAACTCGTGAACGCGACGTCGTTGATAATCAGGTCGGGAACTTGGTTCATGGCCCCGTTGCAGGTGGAGATGGTGACCTTGCCCGGCTGATTCGCCACCTCATCGTACTGCGAAAACACTGGCGTCTGGTTGCTGAGGGTCTGTGTGGACTGGAACGCAAGCGCGTAGACGGAACTGCAACCCTCGCTGTTCTCGTTCCAGAGCAGAGTCACGCCAACCTGTTTCAGCCTGGCGCCCATGAGGCGGATGACCGGGATGACCGCCGTGGTGCCGCCCATGTAGACCGGATTCGGCAGGGTCGCACAGTTGGGGATGCCACCCTGGGCCATGGCCACGCGTGACGAGCCCGCCATGGCGGCAAGTACACAAGATCCGGCAATACCAAGAGCTTTAGCGCGATTCATCGGGCCTCCGCGTGGTTCGGGAACCGATTGCCTATAGCAATCGGCAAATCGCGGGGTCAACAGAAATGGTCGCGTGCGCACTCTTGTCGCTTTTCCGTCACTATTCCGTTGCGTGACAATTCGCGCCGGATTGTCCTTCCGTCGATGAAACGGCGTGGTCTCCCCTGTCACAACTGCGGACATCGACTGCCCCACACGCTTGTCCCTGCACCATAAAGAAAAGGGGCGCCCATTTCTGAGCGCCCCTCCTAGCCGGCCTCGGTGCCGGCTAACCCTCCGACCAGCCCACTACGGAATGAGCTTCGCGAGGAAGCTCCAGGCGAGGCTGGGGCTTCCCGTGTTGAGCGTGCTGCCGCCCAGCGTGATGGTGCTGGAGTAGGTACCGCCGATCATCACGTTGTCTTGCGCCGAGCCGGTCGCGGCGCTCGCCACGGTGATCCCCGTGACCTGCTGCGTGCCGGCGGCATCGCCGTACGTATGCGCGCAGAGGAGCGAGCCGTCTGCCCCGGAGAGCTCTGCCGTGAACGCGTCGAGCGCGGTGTTGCTGCTCGCGGTCAAACCGAGAGCGCCCAGGCTGCCCTCATACGCGCCGCCGATGAACACGTTGCCCGTCGACGACACGCCCACTGCCTTGGCCGCCTGATCGTAGTTGGCGTCGCCGAAGGACTCCGCCCACTGCGGGACCAGG
>Ga0187862_10000913_pt1 | contig 32646 bp, 26 predicted proteins | sample June2016WEW_10_1_FD_133003 | JGI IMG/M metagenome (GOLD analysis project Ga0187862, IMG submission 133003) | Peatland microbial communities from SPRUCE experiment site at the Marcell Experimental Forest, Minnesota, USA - June2016WEW_10_150 | ecosystem: Environmental > Terrestrial > Soil >...
GACAATGTCTTGGTGGCAGGTTGCAACGGATGTGTCGCAGTTTGTCAGGCAGGCGGTCTCAAAGAGGTGGAAATCCTCGCCTCCGCTCTGCGCATGTATTTCTCCAATCAGCAGAAAAAAGTCGAAATTGGCGAAGTAAGCCTGACCCGGCAGTGCGATAAGGAATACCTGGCCGAACTCAAGGACCGGATCGGCACCTATGATGGCGTGGTTTCCATAGCCTGTGGCGCCGGAGTGCAGTTCATGGCCGAGATGTACAACAAAATGCGCATATTCCCCGGTGTAGATACCTGCTTTATCGGAGTAACCGATGAAAAGGGTGTCTGGAGTGAGCGATGCCAGGCATGCGGCTCATGTATTCTCGCCAGCACCGGCGGTATCTGCCCCGTGGCCAGGTGTTCCAAGCGCATACTCAATGGCCCATGCGGCGGCTCTTCGGATGGAAAATGCGAGATCGACAAGGAAGTCCCCTGCGGATGGCAACTGATCTACGAGCGACTCAAAGAACTTGGAGAACTCAAGCGCTTTGAGGAACCTACAAGCGTAAAAGACTGGTCGACAAGCAGGGACGGGGGACCTCGCAAGTTGGTAAAGGAGGCGTCGGAGATATGACTATCACAACACCGAGCAAACTGGAGAGTATCCTCGCAGCCGGACACTTCGCGGTCACCTCCGAATGCGGTCCCCCTCGAAGCGCTGAAGGAACGGTTGTGGACGAAAAAGCTCGACTGGTTGGCCCGTATGTAGATGTCATAAACGTCACGGACAACCAGACAGCGGTCGTGCGCATGTCCAGTCTGGCTTCCTGTATACGTATAAAACAAATGGGATTTGAGCCGGTGCTCCAGATGACGACGCGGGACCGAAACCGTATCGGCCTGCAGAGTGACCTTCTTGGAGCGGGAGCATTCGGTATACATAACGTACTCTGTTTAACAGGCGATCATCAAAGATTCGGCGACCACCCCAACGCAGCCAATGTTTTTGACCTTGATTCCACTCAACTGATCCAGACGGTCAAGCAAATGCGTGACGAAGGCAAGCTCCTGAGCGGCTATGAGATGAGCGTGCCACCCAAAATGTTCATCGGAGCGGCGGAAAACCCATTTGCAGACCCCTTTGAAATCCGCGTGCTGCGTCTAGCCAAGAAAGTGGCTGCCGGCGCCCAGTTTATCCAGACGCAGTGCATCTATAACATGGAAAAATTCAAACTGTGGATGCGACAGATCGTGGACCGCGGGCTTCATGAAAAGGTCTCGATCCTGGCGGGAATAACTCCAATGAAATCCATAGGTATGGCCAGGTACATGAAGAACAAGGTCCCCGGCATGGACGTGCCCGACGAAATAATCAAGAGGCTCCAGGGAGTGCCCAAGGACAAAGTGGCTGCTGAAGGAATTAACATGGCGGTCGAACAGATCCAGGAACTCAAGGAATGTCCGGGAGTTCGAGGCTTCCACGTCATGGCCATCGAATGGGAGGAAAAGGTCCCGGAGATCGTGGAGCGGGCGGGCCTATATCCACGGCCCAAGGTCAGTTAACCAGCCTGAAACCCGTTTAGCAGTATCGACATTTCTATCATTGCGGATACCCCCTGTGCGCCCGCGCATCAGGGGGTATTTTTTTCAATAAGATGTCATTTGAGGAGGAGTATCGTCTTTTTTTGCTGAAACATAGTCTGGATTTTGATGAGGCCCATGTTTGGGATTAACTGGACAGTCGTGACCGTGGCAGATTTTACGTAACCCCTTCGGGGCCCGTCCGATAACTGATGGGGCAGGAAAACCAGGACCACGTGTACTCAGTTGCCGGATGACCCTTTGCTGACCAGCCAGGTGTTTCGCCGCGAAACCCTGCCCTACTGTCCACTTATTGTTTCAGCTTGTCTTATTTTAGTTTCAGTAGCAGTTGGGCAATACTTCAACGCCTCCAGATGAATTTTATAAGTCATCAAGATCACTTGTATTATATTTTACTGACCTGCATATCCCGCTGGCACGCGGATTGCTCTTGATCCTATCCCGACAAATCTGCTTCATCGAGCACAATTCTTGGGTATGAGATTGTAATAATAAGCTCAAAATTTAAGTCAGTGTCTGTTACTTCGAAAAGACCCCGCTTTGTTTTGTTGCGGGTTTTTTAGTAAGCTCGCCTGTGATTCGTGACAGCCCTGGACGGACGCCAGGGGTATCAATCGTTTGCCGAAGTTGTTACAAGGAGAGCAGTAATGGCGAAGACCCTCGAATATCCAGTTATTTGGCTCCAAGCGGCTACCTGCACCGGGTGCCCAGTCTCAGTCCTCAACTCGGTAAGCCCAAGCATCAAGAATTTGCTCATCGATGAAATCCTCCCCGGCAAACATGTCAGCCTGAGATTCCATGCCACCGTGATGGCGGGCAGCGGGGAACAGATCATCGCCGTCATGGAAAGCACACCGAAGCAGCATAAAGGTGGGTACATACTGGTGGCCGAAGGGGCGATACCCACCCGGGGCAATGGGAGGTACTGCAGTCTCGGCGAGAGGAACGGCGAAATCGTTCCGATCACCGATAGAGTGGCGGAGCTTGGCGCCGACGCTCTGGCAGTAATTGCCCTTGGGACCTGCGCCGCTTACGGCGGCATCGCCGCCGCAGCCCCAAATGTTTCCCAAGCAGTCAGCGTAGCGGAATTCTTCCGTTCGGCCGGAATCAGTACACCCCTGATAAACGTTCCGGGCTGTCCGCCTCATCCCGATTGGTTCATGGGGACCGTGGCAAGCGTTTTACTCATGGGTTTGCCCAAGCCCGAGGATTTGGATGAGTTTGGACGCCTCAAGACATTCTATGGCAGTCTCATACACGAAAATTGCCAGCGCCGGGCATACTATGATGAGCAAAAGTTCGCCAAGAAGCTCAGCGACGAGGGATGCCTTTACGAATTAGGCTGCAAGGGGCCGGTGACCCATGCCGACTGCCCCGTCAGGCTGTGGAACGGCGGGACCAACTGGTGCGTCGGGTGCGGAGGAATGTGTTTAGGCTGCTGCAGCCCCGGCTTCCCGGACCTGGTCTCACCTTTATATCAGAAGGCCCCGGACGTCGGTTTACCCAACATTGGCGCCAGCAAGTAGAGGAGGTTTGGACAAATGAACCGCATTTTGTTAGACCCCATTACTCGTATAGAAGGACACCTCAAGGTTGAAGCATACCTGGAGAACGGCACAGTAAAGGAGGCTAAGAGCACAGGCACTCTTTTCCGGGGCATTGAGCTTATTCTCCAGGGAAGGGACCCACGTGACGCTCAGGCGATAACTCAACGCATTTGCGGCGTATGTCCGACAAGTCACTCCATGGCCGCCACCTTAAACCTGGACAGTGCTTTCGGCATAGCCGACAAGATACCGGACAACGGCAGGATTCTCCGCAACCTGATTCTGGGCGCAGCCCACCTCTCAGATCACATCCTTCATTTTTATCATCTTGCCGCTTTGGACTACGTGGATGTGACCAAGGTAGCCGCATATGACGGCAAAGACAGCGCCTTGAACTCCGTGAAGGCGTTCATCGAGCGGGGAGAGCTCGGGCCTTTCGTTCCGCGCTACGAGGGGGACTACCGTTTTCCCGCCGAGATAGACCAGGAACTTGTGGGCCACTACGTGCAAGCGCTTACCGTGCGGCGCAAGGGGCAGGAGATGCTGGCTATTTTCGGGGGCAGGATGCCGCACAACCCGGCGGTGGTTCCCGGCGGCGTCACCGTGGCGCCCACAGTGGACAAAATAGCTTCATTCCTGTGGAGGCTCAACGAAATAAAGGACTTCATCGACAATGTCTATCTACCCGACGTATTCGCCGTCGCCAAGACCTATGGCGACTACTTCGAAATAGGGCGCGGCTGCGGCAACCTGCTCTCCTACGGCAACTACGACCTGGATGGAGCCGGCGCCGACTACCTCGGGAGAAATCGCCTGATGCAACAGGGAACGGTCTCTACCGATCTGAAGCTGAATCCGGTCGATCCAACCAAGATTGCCGAGTACGTTGCCAATTCCTGGTATGAGGATTCCACTACCGGTCTCAAGCCGGCCGAAGGATTGACCGTCCCCACCGAGAATTGGGGCAAGGGCTACTCGTGGGTCAAGGCGCCGAGATACGAGGGCAAGGTTTACGAAGTCGGACCACTGGCCAGGGTGCTTGCCAGCTACCTTTCCGGCCAGCCTGCAGTCAAGGCTCTGGTGGATTCGGCTCTCTCCGCTGCCGCAATCGCTCCCCATGCGCTGTTCTCCGTTCTCGGACGGCACCTGGCGCGCGCCCTGTGTGCAAAAGTAGTGGCCGATTCCATGGGCGATTGGCTGCTCCAACTCAAGCCTGGAGAACCGGTGTATGTCCCCTACGAAATCCCCGACGAGTCACAGGGGATGGGACTGGTTGACGGGGCCAGGGGCGCCCTGGGCCATTGGATAGAAATCAAGAACAAGCGGATCAGCCGTTACCAGTGCGTAGTGCCCAGCACCTGGAATATGTCGCCGCAGGATGACCAGGGGCAGCCGGGACCTTTGGAACAGGCCCTTATCGGGACCAAGGTGAGGGACGAGGCTAATCCTTTTGAGCTGGTGCGCATCGTCAGGTCTTTCGACCCCTGCCTTGCGTGCGCTATTCATGTGATGACGCCCAAGGGGAGAACCCTGACCAAATTTCGCGTGGGATAGCTCAAATGAGTAAAGAGTGCACAGGCAGGGTGGTGGTTCTGGGAGTAGGCAACGAACTGCTCAAGGATGAAGGGATCGGAGTGCACGCAGCCCGGGAATTGGCCAGACAGACCTTGAGCTTTCCGTTGGAAATCATCGAAGCGGGAACCGTCCCCGACTGCTGGCAGGGGGATGAGCCGGTCAGCGTGCTGGTGGTGATAGATGCCGTCTACGGGGGCGGTGAACCTGGAGCCATCTACAAGTTCAGCCCGGAAGACGTTGAGTTCGAAACCTGCCTGATGACCTCAATCCACCAGCTCAACTTTGTGGATAGCCTCAAGCTGAGCGAGATTGCCGGCAACAAGCCTGGAAGGACCGTCATCATCGGAGTTGAGCCAAAAGAGGTAGCATGGGGGATGGAGCTTTCGGAGGAACTCCAGGGCCGCATCTCCGATGTCGTCAAGACGGTATTGAAAGAGGTTACTCCAGACCAGGAAACTGGCTAGATGAGGGATTGACATGCTTATCAGTGAACAAAAACCTATGGAAGAGATCCTCTCGTACCTCAGCGGCGAAGAAAAGGTGTTCATTGTGGGCTGCAGGGGTTGTGCGGAGGGATGTCAAACCGGGGGCGAGCAACAGGCGCTGGAGATGAAACAGAAGCTGGAGGGAGAAGGCAAAACAGTTACCGGCATCTCCCTGATTGACTTCGCCTGCAACGAGCAACTCACAAGGATGACACTCCAGGCGCACGAGAGCAAGATTGTGGACTCCGACTCCCTGCTGATGCTGTGCTGCGGCATTGGCGTCCAGGCTGCCGCAGCGGTGGTGGACAGGGTGGTGCACCCCGGCTGCAATACGGTGTCCCTCGGCGGCCGTCATGGAGAATGGCGGGATGGGGAGCGGTGCCAGGAGTGCGGCCAGTGCATGCTGGAATATACCGGCGGGATCTGCCCGATCGCCAGGTGCGCCAAGTCGATACTCCATGGACCGTGCGGCGGGTCGGTGGCCGGGAAGTGCGAGGTCTCGAGCGACCTGCCCTGCGGATGGCAACTGATAATAGACCGGCTCACCAAGATCGGCAGACTGGACCGGATGACGGATATCGTACCGCCCAAGGACTGGGGCGTCAGTCTTACCGGCGGTCCTCCGACCCGGCCGATAGAAAAGCAGTAAGGGAGGAGTGGATTGGCAACCGCCGCCATCAGGAAAGCGCTTAGGGAATCCGGTCTTTTCAGTGACCTGAGCGAGGAACAGAGGGACAAGATTGCCCTGCGCAGCCGAGAGATGACCTTCGAGACTGGAGACGTCCTGTTCCGCGAAGGCGACACGGCTGAGAATATATACATTGTCCTTCAAGGAACGCTGGCGGTGGAGGTGGGGCTTCTGGGCCGCCAAAGGCGCCGTTGCGCCACCATAGCGGCGGCGCACCGGGGTGAGTCCGTAGGATGGTCGGCGGGGATTGGTACACAGAAATACCTTGCTTCAGCTTATGCGGTGGAAAAGACCACGGCAGTGGTTGTCGATCGACGGGCCATCGACCTTCTTTTCGCCGATGATCCCGCTACAGGGCTTCGCGTGATGGAGAAGCTGATCGATCTGGCGCGTTCCCGGCTAACCCGCACCACGGAGATACTGGCTACCATGTTGTCGACTGCGTCCCACGATCTGAAGGGTCCATTGGCTGCCATACAAAGCCTGCACCAGGTGATTCTGGGCGGCTATGCAGGGCAAATAAGCGAGCAGCAGGAAAAATTGCTGCTCAGGGCCGGTGAGCGGATCAAGGGGATGATATCCCAGATCGATGACACCTTTGACATAACCCGCATCGAATCTCAGTACATGCAACGACAAGCAGCCTCCATTGCGGAGATAGCGAATAATTCTCTCGAGAACGTAAGGTCCCGGGCTGCGGGGAAGAACATAGAGCTGGTGGCCGATTGGAACTCGGAACCACCGGCAGTCCCGGGGGAGCAGACCCGGTTACAGCAGGCGCTTATCAACCTGCTCGGAAACGCAATCAAGTTCACTCAGACAGGCGGCAAGGTTACCCTGAGAATTACGGATGACGATCAGGGTCAAAATGTAGTTATAGAGGTTATGGATAACGGGCCGGGGATTGCCGGCGATGAGATTCACAGGATCTTCGACGACTTCTATCGAGGAAAGGATGCCCCGATAGGGGGCGGGGCCGGCGTAGGCCTATCCAATGCCAAACGGATTATTGAGGCTCATGGTGGGCGCATATGGGCTGAAAGCCCCTACCCTGAATCCGAAAAAGGCGCCAAGTTTACCTTTACTCTGCCCAAGGGGACAGTCAAGCCCGATACTGGGAAGAAAGAGGAGATGTCCAGCCATGAAAGCAGGAACTAATCTCGAGAAAGTGCTGGAGAGCAAGAGGTTCGCTGTTACTGCCGAGGTGGGTCCTCCCAAGGGGGCGGGAACTTCGGGGGTGTTGAAGAAGGGCGAAAAACTGAAGAATTACACCGACGCCGTAAATATAACCGACAATCAAACTGCTATAGTCAGAATGTGCAGCCTCGCCGGATGCACACTTCTCAAGCGGGTGGGAGTCGACCCGGTGCTGCAGATGGTTGTCCGCGACCGCAACCGCATCGCCATACAAAGCGATATCCTGGGAGCGGTAGCGATGGGCATAGGCAATATTCTCTGCCTGTCGGGGGATTACCAGTCCTTTGGAAACCATCCCACCGCCAAGGGGGTCTACGACCTGGATTCGGTACAACTCATCGACACATTGAAAAACATGCGCGACGAGCATAAATTCATCTGCGGCGAGGCTGTGAACGGCGAACTCCCCGTCTTTATCGGAGCCGTTGAAAACCCCTTCGCAGATCCTTTTGAATACCGCGTGTTAAGGCTGGCGAGAAAGGTCAAGGCCGGCGTCGATTTCATCCAGACTCAGGCAGTGTTCGACGTTGCCAAGTTCGAGATGTGGATGAAGTCGATCAAGGAACATGGCCTCGACGAGCAGGTGCACATTATGGCAGGAATCATACCTGTGAAATCTGCAGGTATGGCCCGTTACATGAGGGACTACGTCTCAGGGGTCACCGTCCCCAATGAGGTGGTTATAAGGTTGGAGCAGGCCAGCGACGTCAAGGAAGAGGGATTGAAGATAAGCCTGGAGATCATCGAGCGGATTATGGAGATCCCGGAGGTCCATGGAATCCATCTAATGGCGGTGGGCTGGGAAGATATAGTACCGGTTATCGTGGAGCAATCGGGCCTTTTGCCAAGACCTGAAGTTTAAAAGATGGAGGATAAGATGGAGCAGAAAGCAAAGATATTGCTCGTCGATGACGACCCGGATATCCTCGAAGCAATGAGTGTAGTTCTGATGACGCATGATTATACCGTGGTCACCGCCAGGGACGGCCAGGAAGGGCTGGCCAAGCTCAGGTCGGAAAAGCCGGACTTGATGATCCTGGATCTTATGATGCCCAAGATGGATGGTTTTGCGGTCTGCGAGGAGCTTCAAGACCCCAGATGGGCCAAACTCAGCAACATTCCCATCATCATACTGACATCGGTGAGGGAAGATGCCGGCCGCCGCCGCTACCAACTGGGCACAGGTTTACAGCTAAGGGTCAGCGACTACATAGAAAAGCCGGTCGATCCCTCCATTTTGCTGTCGAGAGTCGGGACTTACCTCAAGAGAAGCGTGTGAGGGCGGAAAGGGAAAGAGCCCACCCTGCAAGCCGGCGGCCAGTGAAAGATAAGTGAGGAGGGGTCGCCGGCTTGTTCAACGGGTGGAGGCCTGATCTTTGCCCGGGAATTCGTCAAGTATTAACTTTCCAAATATTTCTCCAAAATCTCCGTTTGATGCGCCCGTGATATATTTAATAGGTGCAGACACTTCATTTGGCCTGACTCCATACGCCGTTGGGCAATTTCGATTTTCAAGGGCAGCCCCATCCACTCGTTGTTGATCAGCAGCTTCATCGAGAAGGTGCTTTTGAATCAGTTCAATCTTCATGATTTCTTTTTGAAGCCTCTCTAACCCATCGTATATATAGTCACTAGTTCTATCGTCGCCAAGTGCGTCGTTAAATAAGCAGCAGTCAATGGCCTTTATCCAAACCTATCAGCAAAAGGGGGAATCACCTGCACTCAGATAGGGCCATGTCACCGGCTCACTACATCCTCGTAACCCGTAAGGCTCACCTCTTTTCGGCAGACGCGCAAGCATTCAACTATGGCGGTGATCAAACACCAGGCTATCAGAAAGGGATCTGCGAGATAGTCCCACAGATTATCTGATTCCAGGAGTTTCAGAGCATAGGCCGCAACACATGCTGCAAGTACAAATCCAGCTCGGTTGCCTGCAAGTATCAGGAAGATGGTCAGAAAAAAAAACAGAGCAAGCATTAAACTCGATCCCCACCCGAGCTGGTATAAGTCAAAGGGAACAAGATTCATAGCTGAAGGATAGAGCGCAAGCCCCAGGACCAGTCCTAAGATGCTCATCGTGCGCAGCGCCGTGCGGTCGAGCAATTGAACGCCCTGGATGTTTCGCAAGAAAAAGCTAAGAAGGACAGCGGTGAGAGTAATGCTGAAATTAGCATTGAGTCCGATCAAAAAACGAGCCATAGGGACTTGTTTCACAGGAAGGAAGATCAGCGTCAATGGAATGCAAATGACAAGAAGTTACCCGGCCTTTTCAATATCATCATGCCCGCCGCGCGCAGCAGGAACCCAACCACAATTGCAGCCAATAGATAAGGCACGACAAAAGAAAACAAATACGCTGCCATCTTATTCCCGGTTATTCAGCCAGGGAGAACTGCCCAGCCTTGCTGATGCGGTCCTCAATCCATGCTTCATTTAACATCAGATGTTTTATCTTCTTGATGTCGTAGCTGTAAACAATATGGAAAAATCCATCTCGGGTCTGAATTATATATGGATATTCAGACGTGACATGAGCTGTATCTTCCAGGGTGGCAATTCGTGTCCAGTTTCGTCCATGGAGGTCTGACACCGCAAGCCGGAGGTTTTCCCGCCCCCCCTGGCTGCATTCACTGTCGTTGAAGACCATCAGCAATCGTCCGCCGGAAATCGGCAAAGTTCAAATCGCTGAATTAGGGTTAGGCAGGTCGATGTATTCCGGTGCTTGCCAGGTTAGTCCCGAATCCTTTGTAGTGGACAGCCCTATTCTCGGCCTAGACGTACTCCTTAGAAAGGCCATCGCAGAATGTAAATCCAGCGTCACCACTGACGGCTGTAGAAAGCCCCGTGAATGATTGATTCGGGTTTTACGGGCGACAAAACCGCAGCGACTGGAGGAATCCGGCAGAAGCCACAGGATTTCCGGGAATTTTCCTATGGACTCGTGGTAAATCGGAACCATAAATCCACCATCCTGCAAGGGTACGGGGCGATTTCTCACCAGTTCGCTCATGTTAAAAAAGGGGCTGAGAGTCAGGCGTACACTGGGCGCCCAACTTTTTCCGCCATCCGCAGAGGTCTTCAGGTTGAGTGAACTGGTCGCCCAGCCACCCAAGGCGGATACATAAAGCATGTAAACTCGATTGCCACTATCCGACCAGATAACGGGATTGCCCACTTTCTCGACAGAGCGCTTCAGTTCACAGGAAGCAGAGACGGGGTCCACAATCTTTATTGGCGTAATCCATCCGTTTTCTCCAGGCGCACGAGTACTGCAGTAAACCGCAACATCCTTAGCCAATTCCAGGGAGCCCGCATACCACACAGCTAAAAGCGCGCCGTCCGACAGTTCGCAAATAGAAGCTACATGCTCCATATCAGATGCGGGAGCCGAAGGGAGAATCTCTTCAAAAAAAAACGGCTGAACATTTTTACCGGAAGGCACAGGGGGAGCAACTGCGAAACAGGGAGGCATGAACTCGTAGAGGCTGATCCCGCGTCGAATAACGGCAAGCAAATAGATCAGGCAAACCGCCAGACAAATTAATATTGTTACCCTGTTTGGTATCAAACTCCCCCTGATCCCCAATCCGACAGCCCTCTAAGAAGGTTCCCCCGCAGATGGAATAAACTTCAATTCAGCCGGGCGGAGTCAATGGAGCCTGATGCACATTAGCGAGGCTGGTCGCCCGCAGGATGTTACTTAACCACTGTAATCTATTTAATTCCCGCAAAATGTCAACAAGCAATGCACAGAGTTCACACAGCTTGCCACTGGAAAGAGTCAAATTTGCTGCGGTTCGGTAAACAAATGATTCGAAAACAGCGAAGATTTTGGCGTTCGATTTCTCAACAGGGAGGCGAGAAAGCACGGAGTCGGAATAAGCACTATTTTGGAGCCATATTTGCTTCTATATTGTTGCCCATCATCAAATCAGTTTCTGCCGGAAGGAAAGTCTTGATTACTGAAATTCGCCGACATTTCATGAGCTTGGCTTTGTTTGAATCCAGAACATAATAGTAATCGTAGGCAGCCGGCCGTTTGTAAATATCGTCTCTTGTGACCTTCTCCAGCCAGGTCAATCTTCTTGACAGCCTGTAATAATTGACGGCCGGCTCAAACATCCAGTCGACGCCCAGTTCGATCTTTCGCGGCTTATCCATACCCGCTTGAGAGCTGTATTCCCGTGAAAGCTGATCGACCATGTCTTTTGTATTGGCATCGCAGCACCACGAGTAAGTCTCTGCCAGGTTAGCCGTCCCGAGAAAGTGCCAGCAGGCCAGTATAGATGCAAGCGCTAATACCGGGACAAAGATTATGCGACCGGTCGATTGAAACCTTTGGGTGAAATGGTCCGCAAAGAATACCACGCTCAGCACAAAAAGAGGCAAAAAGTATAAAGCCGTGCGTTCCATTGGATAGAGCGCACCAAATAAATGAAACTGGATTAAGCATGAAGCTGCACAAATCAAAGTTATACAGATCAGCAGCGATGATGCACCGGCTTGTGTATTTCTTTCGAACATTAAAAGAAGGACCGTTCCTATTGTTATTATGCAAATGGCGGCCATGATGGAAATTGAAGCAATGTCCATCACATGTTGGCCATAATCCCTAAAATACATTGATGATTTTAGCAGCGAGTGAACTGTATCGGCCCAAAAACCCTGATTTCCACCAAAATACAGTTGTCCTGTCAGTTTTAGATAGAAGAGTGCAAGAGCGCTTACAACAAGGGTACCGATGGCGACCCAAAGGCTCAAATCGTGTTTCCGGAGCAATGACTCCAAGTCTTGGTCGGACGTTTTCCCGTATTTGATGAATTCCTTTATCCCGAGGATGACCAGAACCGCAAAATGAAAATTGAGCAGAGTAAAATTTGAAAATACCGCTAGAGCGCTGAAAAAGAAGACCGGAAAATAATCTGTAGTATCGCCTGGCTGTTCATTTTCCGGCCGTACCAGGAAAAAGATGCTCCCCATGAGAAAAGCCAATGACAGGCCATAGCCCCTTGCAAGGCTGAAAAAGTCGAGCATGAAAGGATTGATGTTAAGCAGCAGGAATCCGCAGGCGGCGATTGTTTTGCTTTTTAACCTGCACAGCGTAAGAAACGAAAACAGAATAAAAAGCACGTGAGCAAACACGTTGGGCAGCCTCAGGCTTAGTTCGCTTTCACCGAAAATCGTCCCGCACATCGCCATTAGAAAAGTATTTACCCAGTGGTTGTTCGCCGATTTCAAAGAGAAGCTCGCTAAATGAATGAATTTATAGCTGACGCCTTCGTCATGGGTAAAGGAAAGCAGGGCCGCACGCATTGAGGTGTAGCAGAGCAGGGCTATTCCAATTGCGGCAATAATCTTGAACTCGTGCTTATGATCCCGCATGCTTTGAGCGATGCTGTCGACGGCCTCCCTAAGGGATTGGGAATTAATCACGGTGCATGTATCTCCAGCCGAAATCGACTGTAATGATTCAGGCCAATTGTTTTGTGGCCCAAGACCCTTCTATGAACTCAAACTGCGGGGCTGTACTTGCCCTTATGCACGGTGCAAGACGCCCACTCTTGCTTTTTACTTGCATAGACAGTCAGAGTGCCCAACTACTGAGTACCATTGCCGTCGCGTTTCATCTATGTCAATAATTTCCGCTGATTACAGACCATTTTAGCTTGTCTCGTAAAACGGGGACTACAGTAATAGCCCAATTGCTATAGGCAAGTGTCAAAAAAGCATGCATTATTAGCGTTTCAAAGCATGTTTTTGCCACGAAATCATCGCCGTAAGCACATGGTGGCTCCCGCGAGGTGGAACTCTTCATCCGTTCCGAAATCCAGCGCGACCTTTCCCTCGTCCCGCCCTTTATAATCTAAACAAAACTCCGATACCTATTGGAGTTTTAATCATAATGGTAACATCAAAGGCATGCAAGCGTTGCCCTGCCTGATTGAGGAAAAGAGCATAGGATCGCAGGGCACTCTGGCGCCCTCTCGACCCTGTCCAAAAATGATGTGGAACAAGTTTAGCGGAAAAGCTTTGTCAGCCCCAAAAGTCTTCTGCCACTGCCGGAAAAGATTGGAGGAGTGAAAAGCCTGCGTATCCACGTGAACTTCGATAAACCCCCACGAATACTTCGCAACTGCCAATGTCTATACATTTCCTCGAATTCGTATAGTTGCGGGCAGTTTCCCTTTGATCCTATACCAACAACCGTGTGAGGGAAGTCCTTATTGCCTGCAAAGCCCACGAAAGAGTGAGAAAAAGGCTTCAAAACAGATCTGAATGCTTCCGGAGTAAATCGCCAATAGTCGTGAGGAAAGTCATGAATCGGGAAACACATCGTGCTACTGATCGCAGCAATTCCACCAGGCTTCAGAATACGGTGGATCTCCTCCAGTGCCTTAGCGGGATATTCTACATGCTCAAGAGTGTCCACGCAGAGCACTGTCCCCACTGATTCCGAAGGCAGGTCGATGTCGTGCAGGTCGAGCACCCTTTCAACTCCAGGCCCTTCACGAAAGTCAGCCCCAACGTATTCTCGACCGGGAAATAAGGGTCTTAGATCTCCGGAGCCGGCTTGTCCAACCTGCAGAGAACCAAACTCGTAGATCGGCTCATTGATCGGAAGAGCAACAGCTACGATGGAAACAAAATCCCATACTATCTGTCTCATTTGATCCGATTCCTGCCTTAATCACGGCCAAGCAGGGCAAAGTCATGCTGCCTCGGCCTTGCGGAGCACACGCTTGACTCTCTCTTACTCATAGATTTCAGGCAAACTCAATTCGATTCACTGTAGAACCATACTCGTGGGACAGGGTGTTGTCAACGCTGTGAGAATGCATGCTCCGGCATTTTGAGACAGGGTCTGCTTACTGACTTTATACCTAATCCACTCTAAAGGCCTTCCAGATGGGGGTCAAGTTGACGTATTATTGAGCTTTAAGTTAATATATACAAGAGAACTATAGCCGGTGGGGGTGCTCTCCGCGTGAGAGCTGAGATTTAATACCCTTGAACCTGGTCCAAACCTGACTGACTATTTCCGGTTACGATCTACTGTTGGAATTTAAGAGGCCGGTTTTTGGCGATCTGTTTTCAGGTCTCGAGCGGCATCGGGACAGTGGGCCTTTCGTTTTCGGTGCGATTGCTTGGTTATAGGGTGCTACAGGTTGTCCGGAACCATACGGTTGACACAAGGCGGACTCGACTCGCATGCGTACACCCGCACAGCAAGGCCTGATTGACATCCCGTGGTTGCATGTGGCGGCCGCGAGCCTGCTGCTGATTGCGCTCAACGCCGTCAAGCCGGTCCATGGGGATGACCCGGTTTATTTGCTCTACGGGGCCGAGTTTGTCAAACACCCGTTGAACCCCTACGCCTTCCACTTCGGCTCGCCCTGGGTTATTCCGGCAAACCACATGCTGGCCCCTCCTGTTCTCCCCTATTGGTTGGGGGCAGGTACGCTGTTTTTCGGCGACCAACCCGTGCTGCTCAAATTATGGCTGCTTCCCTTCGCACTGACGCTGGCCTGGGCAGTTGACTTTCTCGCCGCGCGCTTGGCCCCGTCCCTCCGAGTGCCGCTGATCTGGCTCTGCGTAATCTCCCCCATCACCTTGCCTGGTTTTAACTTCATGCTTGATGTGCCGGCACTGGCACTCGGGTTGACTGCGCTGGCCATCGCCATGCGATCCATGGAGCAAGACTCTTGGGTCCTGGCGCTGCTGGCGGGTTTGGTGGCGGCGCTGGCGATCCAGACCAAGTACACTGGAATCACCTCTTGTGTGGCCATCTTGGTGTGGCATGTGCTGCGGGGGCGGCCGGTGCGGGGCGTGCTCGTGGTCTCCCTGGCCCTCGCCCTTGTTGTGGGTTGGGAGTGTCTGGGGGCGTGGTTTCAAGGGGAGTCGCATTTTCTGGTGGCCCTGGAGCAAAGGCAGGGCGGATTCCTCAGGCGATACCCGCACCTGGCGTTTCCACTCCTGAGCCATATGGCGGGTCTGGCGCCGGCGGTAGCCCTGCTCGGCCTTATGGCCCTTGGGTGGACCGATCGAGGCGTTGCGGCGGTCGGGCTTGCAATGTCGGCTGCATTCGGGATATTGGCGATAGTTCCCTCCCAAGCCGCCCTGTTCACGGGGCCGAACGGCAAGCCTATTCTGACCGCTTCGAACATCGTTTACTGTTTGCTTGCGGTACCTGTGTGGATTGTCTTTATGCGCGGTTGTCTGCAATTAATGCGGCAGAGCCGCGGCCCGGACGGCCCCGACCGGCTCGTTGGATTGTTCCTGCTAACCTGGCTTGCAATGGAAATGGTGGGCTACTTCGCGATGTCGCCTTTCCCGGCTGCCCGCAGGGTCGCAAGTCTGCTGCTGGTGTTCACTTTTATTGTGGGTCGCATGGCTCACCAGAGAGGAATCAGCTCGAGGGCAGCGGGCAGAATAGCGGCTTGCGGGGTTGCACTGGCTCTGCTGTTGTTCGTAACCGACTCGCTCGATGCCTCGGCCGGTCGCGCCGCTGCGCGTGAGGTGACTCGGCGGAATTACCCTCTTGCCCAGGGTTGCACATTCTGGCACCTGAGCTGGTTTGGATTCAGCTATTATGCCGACCGCGAGGGATTGCGTCCGCTGCAGCTCAACCGGCAAATGCCGCGCCCCGGCGACCTGATCGCCCTGCACGATCTCCCCGATCTCGATGCAACCATGGCTCATCACCCGGAGATTCGCCTGAAGCTGATCGACACAGTAAGAGTGGGTGACTGCTTTCCCCTGAAGGCCACGGGGTACTATGATGGCCGTACTCCTTTGGAGAATCAACATGACGAACGGATCCGCGTGCTGGTCTACCTGGTAACCTCCGTGGATCCGCACTCGCAGTAGACAAAGCTACGAGGACGATATGGTGATTGAACCGGGGCGATCGGCATTGGGTGGGACAACCTGCGGCGCAAGTGCGTCGTTGCCGGGACAGAGGTCAATACTACCGCTACGGCAAACTGCCATCCAATGCTTTACCGGCAAATGAGCTGGACACGGCAAAGATTGTTGCCGACCGGGAATCTCGCAATCTGATAAGGCTGGGCTTAATTAATTGGAAAACCAAGGGATTCTCCTTGGTCTTTGGCAGGCTTTTAAAAGGCAATTTGCGACACTTGCTCTCTTTCAAATCAAAAACAGCCAGCCGGAGGCCCAATTCATTGGGGTGTTTGTGCAATGGCCCTCGTAGGTCCGAAGCTCAAGCCGCACTCGCCGGTTCTCTTACGCTTCGCGCCCGGTCAACAGGTTATCAGGGTCATCCCCGCAGAACTTATTCATTTTCAAAAGCATTGTTTACCAGATCATTTACCGTTGCCTGGTCGTCTATGTTGATGCACCTGTTCAGAACAGCGATAATCAAGTCGGTCCTCGTGGCGTACCAGTCCAGATTAGAAACTCCGGTTCTCGCCAGCCCTCCGTTCCGTCAGTGCTTTGGTGCAGGCTTTAAAAAACGAAAAAACTTGAGTGCCGGTTTCCAGTAGGCCGGGACATATTGGAATAGAAAGATCATAATGCGAGGCTCAGACGCATGCAGCTATCCTGAAATTTTTCAGTTGACAAAAACGGGTAGATAGAGCAAAAGGGGGGCAGAAGCGCTAAGTCGCAGTAACAACTTAAAATCACTCATAAAAATTGAGTTTGTTACGTACAGATCTCCTCTGTGCATAACAAAAAAAATGATTGACCTCGGAACGATCCGGGGCATTATCTTCCTTTAGAGGAGTCATGGGAAAAATGCGGCGTCCTGTCATCTGGTTCGATGCAACCACGATCAAGCGACTGCGCCACGCATCCCCGGTAGGATTGTCGCGAGCGGAAGCCAACGTGCTGATCGGAGCATTGGCGCTCGAAGCCGGGCGGGTAGAATTCTGTTGTTTGAATCGCTACGTTGGCGTCATGGAGAGGCTGGCAAGAACCGAGGTGGAGGGGCTATTGGCACGCTATGGCCAATCCACCGGACAAACTCACGGCGCGCGAAGATCACGAAAGAACCTGGTGCGCCAAGGCTTGCGGGAGGTCGAACGCCGCGTGCGTATCGGTTCTCGCAAGACCCTGGGACTGATCAGACAGCGGCTCCCGTGGGACTCCGGATTGGTCCGCTTTAGCCCCGGCGATATCGTCGTGCTCAGCGGCGCAACCTTCGACATGGTGGACGCAGCGGTCCTGGAGAAGATTATAGATCGAGATCGAGCCTGCCTGGTCAGCCTGCTCGCCGATATGATTCCCTGGCATTTTCCACATCAATTTGAAGACGCACAAACTGTGTCAGGCTTTCTGCATTTTGCGGATCTGCTTGCTCGGCGTGCTTCGCTGGTGCTTAGCATTTCGAGGAATACGGGTGAAGACTTCGCGCAGTTCGCTGCCGCGGCGGGGAACAAGCCCGGCCCGATGGAGGTCATTTACCTCGGCGCCGACGCGCCCGCATCCAATGCCCGGCAGCCGGCCGGAATGCCTGAAGATCTTCTGTCGCGCGGCTATGTGTTAAGCGTCAGCACCATCCAAATCCGCAAGAACCACCAATTGTTATACCAGCTCTGGCGTCGCTTCGCGGAGGAAGGAAGGGACGCGATTCCGCGGTTGGTGCTGGTAGGTACGCCCGGCTGGCTCACCGACGACCTTTTGTTTCAGATTCGGACGGACCCCAAAGTGCAGGGTTCGATCATAGTTCTTCACCGGGTAGACGATACGGAGCTCAGTTGGCTCTACGGGCACGCGAAATTTACTCTTTATCCGTCATTGTACGAGGGCTGGGGGCTGCCGATAACCGAGAGCCTCCAGCATGGCAAGCCCTGTCTGGCCTCGAACACGTCCTCCATGCCGGAAGCCGGTCAGGGGCTGGCGATACACCTGGATCCGCTGGATTTCATGGGCTGGCGTCAAGAGATTCTCCGGAGGTTCGAGGACCCCTCCGTACTGGTCTCGGAATCCGAGCGGATTCGAAATCGTTTCCGCCCGAGGAGCTGGCAAGACTTCTCGAGCGACTTTGCCGGCCGGATCTGGTCGCTGGCCAATTCCAACTCAAACTGATATCTTTGTTTACGTATGAGTCTGCTTTTTGCGAAATCGCAACCCGGACTGAAGGTAAACTTTAAGCGCCTTAAGGTATCGAAGTCCCGCGAGCTGTTTCAACGCCTCACGCGAATGCATCCGCGCTCCTTCACGGTCGTTTAGGGCAAGCAGCAGCTTTGCGATCTTATAATGCGAATTCGCGATCCCCTTCCCTATCAATCTGTCCAGGGAGTAATTCAGACCGGCATTCATCGTTTGGGCGGCAGATATGTCCCTGTTCAGAACATCGACCCGATCATGCCTGTTCCAGTATCCCATGCGATGAATCCGATAGGTGGACAGGACCTCGTCGATATACCCAACGGGCCCGAAGTGCGCGTTCAATACATATAGCGGCCAATCCTGCACGTGCATGCCGTAGTACCAGCCGGGAAAATCCTTGATCAGACCGGCCCGAAAAACCATCGAACCCGAGCAGACCGGGTTTCCCCTTACCAGGTCGTGCAGGTAAAGAAAAGGCTTCTGCGGTCGGGAGTGGTGAAGGCGACTCAGCGCCGGGTTCTCTTCATTCAGGATGTACGCGTTGTGGTAGCAACCGGAACACTCCGGGTGAGCATCCAGAAAATCTGCCTGGATCTGCAGCTTCCGAGGGGAGTTCCAGAAATCGTCTCCATCGAGCATTGCTATGTACCGGCCTCGACAGGCCAGGACCGTTGCGGCGAAATTCCCGACCGTCCCCAGTCGTTTTTCGCGCAAGATCGGACGAATCAGGTTTGGATATCGCCCGTAATAGCCGGCGATTATTTCCCTGGTAGAATCCTGCGAACCATCTTCTCCGACCACCACTTCGAAATCGAAGTTGGTCTGCTGCGCCAAGGCCGTGTCCAAAGCTTGAGCGATGAAAGCTTCCACATTGTAGGCAATAATACAAACACTTGCTTTCACGTCGTCTCCAGCGTCGCAGTTATGCACCCGTTTGACGCCGGATTATACAGCAAAGCCAGGCTTGCTTCAATCGGTTCAACCTCTGCATGCACACCCTTGACACCGTGGCATTCTTCCTGTTTACTGGCGCGAGGTGCGGGAGATCGAGGGAGGATGACATGCCGAAGCGCATGGCCGACTATACGCTTGCCGATTGGAGCCGCCTGCGGCCGCTGACACAGAATTACAAGACTCTCCGCTATCGACTTTTAAACGCTGTCTATATGCGGCGGCGGCCGTTAAAAGGAAATCTCGGGGAACTGGCGGGTTATATTCGAGACAAGAACGTTCTCGTGACCATCGCCTTTTCCGACCCTCAGGTTATCGAGTGGCAGGCGCAGTTGATGCGTGCTTATGTGTCCCGGCCGCTCTTCCTTATAGCGGACAATTCAGACAATAATGAGGCAGCGGCGGTGATTGAGACGATCGCCGAACGGCACGGGGCTCCTTATGTGCGGCTTCCGACAAATCCATGGGGGCCCGGCAGCAGGTCACACGGGATTTCCTTAAATTGGGTGTGGCGAAATATAATCCGGCCTGGCCAACCGGAGGCATTCGGCTTTCTCGATCACGATCTGTTTCCGACGGCTCCAGACGATCCCTTCGCGGCACTATCCACTCAGGATTTTTACGGACAGGTTCGCACTGCCGGCCCCCGCTGGTTCCTGTGGGCGGGATTTTGCGTTTTCAGGTTCGAGAGCGTCAGGCACAAGCCGCTGGATTTCGGCCAGGATTGGTTTTTAGGGTTGGATACCGGGGGTGGCAACTGGGAGGTGCTTTATCGCCATGTCAACCGGGCCGCGCTGCTCGAGCCTGCATGCTCGGAGGCGCCTTTCAGGCCCGGGCTGGACATAAAGGATGGGCCGTTTCAATGGTTTGGCACGTGGGTCCACGAAGTGCGCCACGCTGGGCGCATCGAACTGGCGGGTGAGAAGCGGGAACACCTCGGTCGGCTACTGGCGCCGCACCTGGCAGCGGCTCGGGCCCGTTTCGCCGTCAGGGACCCGAACAACGCGCTGGAGGGAGACCGGCTGAATACATGTAAAACTTCTGGACGCAGGACGCAATGAAGTCAGGAAAGGATGATCGGCTAATGAAGTTGGACCATATTATTAGTTTCAGCCTTTATGGTTCAAATCCTCTTTATTGCGAAGGGGCTCTGCAAAACGCTGAACTGCCAATCAGATTCTATCGGGAATGGGTTTGCAGATTCTATATCGATGATACCGTGCCTGAAGACTGCGTGGGGGAACTTCACGACAAGCATTTGCTCCTCCAAAAGAGACTAATCCGCCGAATACACCCTCTGGAATCTGATCTGGCAGCTTTTTGGGTTGCGAAATTGCAACTTACGCAGGAAGGTCAGGATCGTGCGGTCAATTTACTAGGCTTGACCAGAATTGTTCGACACTGCCAGAAGGGGCGGTGGCCCCTTATCGGATGGCTGCTCAGACTGTGGTATCGTAATCAAGATAAGCGCCTGATTGTCCGTTCCCTCGTCACAACAACAGCCGGCCGCCGTCCCGCGGGAAGCGGAGAACATCTATTCTCAGCTCAGACAAGCTGCGGCAACTCATCCCGGAAGGGATGACGGATGCGCATTGTAATCGATATGCAAGCTTCTAAAACTTTCATCGCCCTTGATGGTTTCGGAGGAGGTTCGTCTTCCCGGGTGGACCTCGTCTGGATTGAAAAATAAGATCAGCAGGAATATTCCCTTTAATCCGAATCATTCTTCGAGTATTTATACCGGGACATACTAATTCCCATTTTTGAAGGCCGGGCTTTTGCGAGACAATATCGCAGCCGACTGCGCTTTACCGGAGCATGCGCTTAAGTGAGCACCCCCAGGAACGTTCTATTTGTCTTGAATTCCCTTACCTGCGGGGGCGCAGAAAGCGTGGTCGTCAAGTTGCTCAACGGGTTGGACACATCCAGGCTCGCGCTCTCCCTGCTATATCTGCGCAAGAAAGAAGGCATTCTCGGTGAACTGAACCGTGGCAGGTTGAAATCGATTGCCTGCTATGACGGGACGAACTTCTTGGAATTTCGACTCCCTTTTTATATTGCGCGCCACATCGAAAGGGAAATGATAGATACCGTGGTCTGCATCAACCAGCGTCCGATGCTTTATGCCTTTCTTGCCCGCCTGTTTACCAGACGCAAATTTGAAATCATCCAGGCGCTTCACGTTCCCAGGCTGGTCAAAAGGTACCAGAGGTTGAAGAATTTGCTGGTGTACAGGCCGCTTTTCAATCGCTGCGCTCGGGTGATTTTTGTCAGTGAGGGACAACGGAGGTACTGGGTCTCGGACGGAAAGATAAAACCCGAAAAGACAAAATGCATATACAACGGTGTTGATGTCGATCATTTCAAGGACACCTTCTCTTTCGAAGAAAAGCTCGAAATGCGCCGCATGCTCGGGTTCGCTGAAAAGGCCTTCGTAGTGGGGTCCTTCGCACGTTTGCATTCCGGGAAAAACCACACCGAGTTAATCGAGGCCCTGGAGGCGGTTCGGTTGACCGGAATCGACGCGAATGTCCTGATAGCAGGAGATGGGCCCATGAGGGCAATTCTGGAGGAATTCATCCGATCGAAGGGGTTGGAGAAACATGCCGTTATCACCGGATTTCAGAAAGACGTTCGACCCCTTATGTCAATTTCGGACTGCATCGCCCTTACATCTCGAGCGGAATCTTTCCCCCTTTGCATAATCGAGGGGATGTCCATGGGTAAGCCGGTTATCTCATCGAGGGTGACAGGAACGTCCGAGCAGATCCGGCATGGTGAGACCGGTTTTCTGTATGAACCCGGGAATATCGGAGAGTTAGCGAAATTCTTGAGAATTTTGTCTTTTCCGGACCACGCGGCCATGATGGGGAAAAGAGCAAGACAGGTGGTGTGCGAGAGCTTTCTTCTCGAACGGATGATTGAGGAGTACACCGGCGTTCTCGCCGAAACGGCGGCCAGTAGCCCGTCCACGGCTTTAGGCATGAGATGGTCCCGGGGTTGAATTCCTGACCGGGGTTGTTTCACTTCACAGTAGGAAGAAACACCACTGCGCAGACGTTTGCCCCGGTCAGGCTGCTTCTCCGGCGAAAAAGAGAGCCGGGCGAAGATTCAAGAACGCCGGGCAGCAGGCAGGGCGAGCCTATTGTGTAGCTCCAGTCCCGGGGCGAGCGTGCGTGAGACTGTCGAGTCGGGATGAGTTGACCACGTTCCGTCTTTCCTCCGGGATTTTTCCGGCCCGTCCGATGAGGCCGTCCAGCAGAAGCGTGAAATCGCACTTTCAGGACCCGGTTGTGGGCTGTCGGGAACCTTCCATCGAAGTTACCGGCATGTACCGGAGCCAGTTCTTTGGAAGGGCGACCAATATTGTCGATAACTCGCGGAAGAGTTGAGCCAATGCAGTTAGAAAACACCGGCAGGCAGGCACGAGCGCCCGGATGGCTCGACGATCAACGCATACAAGTACGGCTCGCCGTTTTCATATGGTGCGTGCCCTTCCTGGTTATCACCGCTCTGGTGGCGTTGAACCCTGCGCACCGCAGTGTCACTGTGTTCTACCACCAGGCCAGTGCCGACTGGTGGGCAGGAAAAGAGCTTTACCAGGGCCGGCACGGCTTCCACTACCTGCCCCAGTTTGCGGTGTTATTCTCCCCTTTTCATTCGCTGCCTGTGCCCCTGGGCGATATACTGTGGCGTTTCTGCGCGGCGGCTCTCCTGGCAACCGGCGTTTGGCGCTTTCAGCGGGAACAATTCGGCGCCGATATTGCCCGGGCTTTTCTTTATGCTTCGCTCTTCACGGTTCCGCTCTGCCTCCCGGCATTGCGAAACGGGCAGGCAAACGGGATTTTTGCCGCTCTTACTTTGAACGCTGCGGCGTGTCTACCGCGCCGGCAATGGTGGACCGCTGCGATGTTGATAGTGCTCGCAGTCGGGATAAAACTTCTGGGCGTGGTGCTGCTGTTGCTCTCTGTGGCGGTTTATGCGCCATTGCGCTGGCGCCTTGTGCCGGCGCTGGCCGCGCTGGCTTTGTTCCCTTTCCTGTTCTCGCCCGCAGATTACGTAATAGCGCAGTACCGCGCATGCCTTGCCCATATGCAACAATGCTCGACATTTACCGAACACTCTTTCGCGGACATCGGGGGTATTATCCGGACCTTTGGATGGGAACTGCCAAACGGCATATCCAAATTGATGCGGGTTGCGGCGGGCGGCCTGGCCCTGGGGCTCTGGCGGACTGGGGCGCCGAGGCTCCGCGAGCCTTTCCGGGCTATGTGGCTACTGGCGCTGAGCGTAGGCTACCTGATGTTGTTCAACCCGATGAACGAACCTAACAGTTACGTGATTCTCGCTCCAGCCTTGGGACTCTGGGCCGTAGCGGCGCTTAACGCCGCCCCGACCCGCAGGTTCGGATGGCTGACGGCATCCATCAGTCTGTCCATGGCCCTTCTGCCTAACTTGATGCGCCCTATGTTCGGGAATAACTTTGCGCTGTTTTGGCATCCGGTGATGACATTCGTTTTTATGGCCATGCTGGTCATTTGGGTCCGGCGTCTTGACAGCCCGTTTGTTAGTTTTTCCAGGATCGAGGTCTCACATAGTACATCCACTTGAGAAAACTTGACACAAATCAGCCATTGATGGGAGAATACGCCCAGCGATCAGGGACCCCCTGTGATGCCTCGTCAGGGGCCGCCTGGTACAGTCTGGAGCACTCCCAATAAGTCCTCGCATGGGATTTGTCATGGAACTTCCCTGTCGTGATCGCGGCGATGAGTTGCTCGGTGCGGGCGAGATGATCGCTTTGCGTCTTCGCCTGCGGAAGACTGCCGCCATGCACGATTTATCGACTGTTATCGTCAGCGCATTCGATCATCGCACACGGATGCTGCCCTTTGTCTTCTTGGATAAAAGAATTGCACCTGCTGGAGTAAGGGCTCTCGGCTCCGCCATGGCCGACATCGGGTGCCACAAGACGCGCATTGTACTGCAGCAATGGAACAGGAACTTTAAGCCTTCGCATATGAGATTGGACGGGAGGGTCCCTGACATCCTCATGGTTTCCAGCATGCACTTCAGCTCGAGCCGGTGTGAGGCCCTGATCCGGGATGCCTGTCGAATGGATCCCTCGCGTCGGCCACTAATCATTGCGGGCGGGCCCAAGATGTTCTTTGCCCCGTGGAGCGTTTTCAGCGCCAACGTTAATGACCCGTGGGGCGCAGATATAGCAGTAACGGGCGAAGAATATGTGCTGCTGAGCCTGCTCGAGGTACTGCTGTCAGTTCGAGCCGGAAATGAACCGATCAGATCGGCCTTTGAGCGAGCCCGCGACAGCGGGGCATTGGATGGGATCCCCGGTCTGGTCTACGCAAGGACCGACGCAAAAGGCGTACCCGTGGAACTGGTGGATACGGGGATTCAGCGTCTTTTGGGCGAACTGGACGAATTGCCCTCTCCAATTCTGGGATACCGGCTTCTGGAACCGCCGAGCGAACTTACCACACTGGCTTCGAAGGCCATCGCTGCCGATAGAGTCCGCAAATATACTCGAATCGCGTCGATTGTTATGACCCAGGGTTGCCGCTTCAGTTGTCCGTTCTGCCCAATGCCTGCCTACAATCAACGCCAGTTCCGCGCAAAGAGCGGCGAACGTATCGCCGAAGAGATGGATCAAATTTATGACCAATATGGTATCCACATCTTTTTCGGCACGGACGACAACTTTTTCGCCGACAGGCAGCGGGCGTTGGAGATTGCCGAGACTCTCGCCCGCAAGGTGGATGCAGGCTCCAGGAACGCGTGCAAGGTCCGCTGGGGCACGGAGGCCACAGTTCACGACACGCTGAAATTCAAAGATCAGCTTCCCCTGGTACGCAAGGCAGGACTCTGGGCACTTTTTCTCGGCATCGAGGACATGAGCGGAAATCTGGTGAAAAAAGGCCAAAGCGCAGATCGGACTGCCGAGGTCCTCTCCCTGTTGCGCCAAAGCGGCATTTTCCCAATCCCCATGCTTATGCACCACGACGCACAACCGCTCTTCTCCGTACGCGCCAAACACGGGCTCATAAACCAACTGCACTCGCTGCGCAAAGCAGGGGCAATACATATGCATGTATTGATGCTCTATCCGGCGCCAGGCTCAAAAACGTATGAAGAAGACTTTACATCGGGCATTGCCTTCGAGAGCGTTAACGGCTTTCCTGTGGAACCCTCAATGCACGACGGCATGCACGTGGTAGCCTCTCGACACCCGCACCCATGGGTCAAGCAATTGAATATACTTGCAGCGTATGTTTACTTTTTCAACCCACTTAGATTCATATGGGCTCTATTTCGTTCCAAAAGCAGGATACCGTTGGCCGATCAGAAAACCTGGCCACCGCCGGGGAGCATTGACGACCTTTCCCGACGCCAGGAATTCGTGCGCCGCTGGAAGCGAAAACTGGGGGCGCACTTGGCGGATGCCGCCGTTCAGTTGATCGGCATGTCCGGACTTTTCACAACGATTCGGCGCATGATCGGCTGGATTTTTAGACTTATGCAAGGCAACATTAAACAATGTACAAAAGCCCCTGCCAGCCCAATCCCGATGCGAGGAGTGGACGGCGGACCCGCAAGTCATGCCCCGCCGGGCACTCCACTTTCACCCTTGAGGCAGGCCCCGGTTATGACAGAAGAGAGCCCCGGCTAGTGGTTACTTGAACGGTGCCACGGGGTCGGGCCGAAGCGCCGGGATAAACCGGCGCAGGATGGGTGGAGCGAAGCGAGACCCATCAGCCATGTTCATAGCATTGGATGAGAATTGCAAATATGATCCGCACATAGCCACATTCTGGACGGCCCACCGCACAACGCCATATAGGAGAGCTATGTCTTAAGTTATTCTGGCTGCCAGAACGTAATGTTTTTTGGCTTCCCAACCTATTGGCAGGTGTCGCCACCTTGGCCGTTTTGGTTTATTTTTTGAACATTGCAACCAGGTATGCTTTTGTTCCATCATTGTTGATTTTGTTGCCGAGTAATAAAGCAGAGCACCTATTGTTTTTAAGCCTGAAATTTTCCGGGATCCCCAGCCGCAGGCATAAAGTTTTGTTATATAAATTCATTTCCCTTAGAGTGGCAAATCCAGGTTGGCTCGGTGATAGTTGAACAATAACATCAGACCTTGAGTCTTCACTGGATGCCTGTTCAAGTCGAATTGTGACTCTGCCTTCCAGAATCTGAGATCTCTCACCAGACTTCAACCACAGCGGATCCAGCATTAAAGACCCGCCTGATTCAGCTTTAAGGAATCCGGATAAAATTCGCAACCCCTCCAATTCAATTTTGGTACTGGCAATTTCCAATAATTTTGCTTGTATTTCGGATTTCGTTCTAAGACTGGTAGCCTGCATGACGTCTAAATCATTCTTGCTTTGAGTCAAGCTTGAATTTGCAAATTGAAGTGCAAGCTTCAACTCATTATTCTTATCCTGCAATTCATTGGAACGAGCCTCTGAGTCAGCCATATATTTGTTCAAATCGGCATTCTTAAGTGTTAACTCTTTATTGTCGGAATAGCTCTTGGATAACTCATTCTTTAGCATGGAAATAGATTTATGAAGTTCTGTAAGCTGGTTAAATGTATTATTCATTAAATAGGTGAGTGACGCAGTAGTTAGAACTGTTGCAAGTACAAAAGAGAAGATGATGAGAAAGGGGCGTTCTGAGAAGATTTTTGATAGAGTAGAGGTCATGGTCTCCCTGTTATAGATCCTTGCCTGTTCTTCATCGGGAAAAGTCTCAACGCCAAAGTCGGATATCAATGCATTGGAGGCTACCTCGTTTTGAACTTCGAGCCGGTCTTCTGGCCCTCTAACTTCAGGGGAAGCCTCACAAGCCGCTGTGGTTTTTCCTAAGTTTTTGACCCACATCACACATCTGTCCAATTCGCCGTTGTGGTCCCGAAAAAGGTTCAGGCACCCCTCCATGCCGCCCCTGATGGCGGCAAGCCTCTCCACGACGGGAGAAAAAGCTTCAATCTTGGAAAACGACGGTTCCATTTGCCTTATCCGTTCAAGCTCGTTCCCTGCAACTTTGATAGCACGAGTAAGCATGTCGCGTACGCTTTCCAGGCAGGTCTTAAGCTCTAAAAGGAAACCATCTAATAATTCATCGGAAGCCTGCCAATCTGCTGAGATTCTTCCGAGGTCTTCGATCAAAATTATTCTACTGTCCAATTCGCCGTTGTGGTCCCGCAAAACGTTCAGGCACCCCTCCATGCCGCCCCTGATAGCGGTAAGCCTTTCCACGACTGGAGAAAGGGCTTCAATCTTGGAAAATGATGATTCTATCTGACTTATCGGTTCAAGCTCGTTCTCTGCTCCTTTAATAGCCTGGGTAAGCATGTCGCGAACGTCTACCAGCCAGGTCTTAAGCTGGATTGGGGAACGCATGTCTGACAATCTCACGGCTGATAGAACCTGCTCGTTTGACATGTTGCACCTCCTAGCGGCAAGCGTGGTCTGTGCCCACACATGGTACGCAAAAGTAATGCCACTGTCGAACTTTACGTCTTTCTGGAATTTTGCGAGGCGCATACTTGAAGATCACAATTAACTTGAGTGATTAACTGTTGATGATTTGAAGGAGCGGTTTATAGTGGCATTCGTTGGAAGGGTCAGTTTGGATTGCCAAATCGTGAGCAGAAATCCCATTTAGTCATTAGGAATGACAAGTGCTTTTTTTCGCAGATTTTCGCCACGACAGATATCATAGCTTCGGTGACCTTCTCGAAAGTAACTCCCCTAATTTATTATATAAAATAAAGTTTCCGGTCCCCTATTCTCCTCCAAATAGTCGGCGCGGGTTGTCCTGGACAATGGTTTTAATCTGATAGTCGCTTATTCCTCCTTGCTTCAGGGCTGGGATGATGTTCCTGAATAAATGCGTGGGGTGCCAGTTGGCGAGAAAAGGCAGCGCGGCCTCGGGGAATTTAGGCGGCCGGCCCAACCACGTGCAAACGGAGTCATGAGAAATCGTGATCTGATCGAGATAACCCTTTTCGATCACGTTGACTATGACGGCGTATCGATCGGCATCTCTGGGGCAGCCAGCCAGTACTTCCAGCCCCATGCGATCCCAGGAAACGTACACTCCCTGATCCAGTGTCCTGACTTGATATGCGATATCAAGGTTGTCGCTCATGTGACCAATCTGAATACGTTTGGGATTAGCCCCGGCGGCGATCAGAAACTCCGCCTGCTCCGGTCCCATGCTGCCTCTCTGGGTATGAGTTATAACCGGAACTCCTGTTTCTTTCTGGACCCGGGCTGCTGTGCTCAACATCAGCTTCTCGTAATCAGTGATGCGGCCTTTGCTCGTGCCGGCCTTGACAACCCCGGCCTTGATCCCGGTGCCCCGGATACCCACCGTCACCTCCGTCATGAAGAGCTCGTAAAGTTCCTCCCGTACGTCGCCCAGACTGGCACGGAATTTCCAATAGGCCGTGGCCCCCTCTCCTTCGTAGTAATACCCGGTGGAACAGATGATGTTCACTTCGGATTTCTCCGAGATTTCTTTCAGAACTTCGATGTTCCTGCCACCATCTACCGTGGTCGCATCGACATAAGTCCTGAGACCAAGATCCTTGAGTTGTTGGAGAAGCGCCACTCCCTTCTCAACGGCGGCTCGATGATCGAAGGGAACTATAGTCTGATCACCTTCCCAGCCCGGATAACCACCCACAATATGTTCGTGAACTAAGGTCACACCCATCTCCGCAGGTGAGATCGGCCCCAATACGGTATTGACTTTAACTGCACTCATAGGTCTTTTCCCATGTTTCACCTTCTGTTGATATTTGTCCATTCATGTTGCCGCAGTTGAATCCATTGTATCTTACCCGGAATAATGCATCAACTCATGCGCAATGCATCCAAACTGCATGTTGAGATCGGCTTTTTGCCCGAAAAACTTTCGCTGCGACCCTGAAACCTGTAAAAACCATACGATTTTCAGATCGGACATGCAAGAGATGTCTCAATGAGATCCGTTTTTGCGATTTAAGGACGCACCTGCATCCCCGGAGTTTTATAGCCCGCTTCCCGCCTGTCAGAGTTAAGGGGTTCAAGCGAACAGGATGCGATAATAACGGGCGAGGGAGAAAGCCGACGCAACGTGAACAAACCACTTTCTGGCATGGTACACCACCTTGGCCCAACCTTCACAAGCCGTCTGATGATCAAAGTTACGGCGAGGACCTTCCGTTTGCGTAGCGTACCCTCAGTTTAGTTAAAAAGATGCTTTTAACGAAATTTTGCGAAAATGATAGAAAAAAAAATTTTGACTTGTCCGGATTTTAGGAATCTCACGCAGAATCGAGGGATGTCTTCGATTTTGCAAGGAAAAGGTTTTTAAAGAATTGTCCTGATGTTTCATCTACTTGGATTGTCGTTGCACCTAACATCCTTTCATCCTTGGTTTATTTTTCCTCTCATCCCGTTTCGTGCTTCTCGCCCAAAATTGGGGAGACCAACTTTGACGAACTGGTGAACATTCACTAAAAATTACACCCACAATTTGGGACAAAGGTAACAGCGTTCCGAGGTTCAAATCTTTTTATTCCACTTCATTTCCAGCACCAGAGGTTTTGCACGGGGCGCATGCGCTGGGGGGTACCTGCGCTCCGCATCAGTGTTGTTTTATTTTTTTCGGGGAACGGGGTGAAGTGGCAAGGGGGGATTGGTGAAACCAAAACAGACCCCAAATGGCATCTTCATTTGCCGCCGCTGTGACGGGTGTGGAAGGAGGATGACCATTGAGCATGAATGGTTAGACCAGTGCATTTTGGTGTGTGCCTTTTGCGAGAAAAGTTACATCTTTAAGCCCATGTCATAGGGCGTGATTCTTCGATCAGGTCGCGAGGCCGAGCTCGATCAATTCAGGATTCGGGGTGAGGAGCGGCGCGTTAGGTTGTCTCCCGATTCATCCCATTCAGGCTGGAAGCACGCCATCAACTGTGGGGATGGAGGTATGTCCTGAAATTGAAAAAGCCGGTCTCACTGAGTTACCACTTGCACCTTTAGTTGGGCAATCGCATGGTTTTACGGGCTTTAGGAGAACAGTGGAAGTTTTTATTTTTCCTCTCATCCCGTTTCGTGTTTCTCGCCCAAAATTGGGGAGGCCAACTTTGACGAACGGGTGAACATTCACTAGAAGTTGCACCAAAATTTGGAGGCAAAGGTAACAAGTATACACCTATTGAATTCTTCACCCTTTCTTGCCCGTGCCTCCTGATCAAATTACCTTCCTGTTCCAGCCGAATACTGCTTTGACCTTATTGAATCTCGGAGCCAAAGCAGATGAAATAAAGTGCCGGCAAGCCACCCTCTTAGCGAGGAGCAGAGGATGAAAAAAATAATAAGAACCGTTGGCTGGTGCGCTGTTTTTGCTTTCTGGGCCTTAGGCGCCCTTCTTTTGCGGCAAATATGGGTTTATCAAAAATCGCTGCCCGATCCGCTTGGCTCCTACATTGAATTCTCGATTATGTTTCTGGTAACTTTCTACGTTTTTGCGCTGCTGCCCATCAAACATTGCTTGGATTGGTTTCTCTGTCGTAGCGGGCTCGTCGAGGAAACGAACCGAGGTTTTCAATAAGACAAAGTACGCATGCCCTCAGACGATGATTATAAAGGCTGGGCCAAAAGGAGAAGGGGGGGTGAGTGATGTCGAAGATCCTTGTTGTCGATGATGAGGAACACATCAGGCTCCTATTTTCGGAGGAACTGAAGGAAGCCGGATACGAGGTCGTCACAGCGGAGGGCGGTTACAAGCTTGTCGAGAGAATAGAGGAGGAAAAACCGGATTTGGTCATCCTGGACATAAAGATGGCTGACTGCAACGGTCTGGATATCCTTCAAGACATCCGAAACGATTTCTATGACCTGCCCGTTATACTCTCGACTGCATACGATAGCTTCAAGGAAGATATTAAATCGATTGCAGCCGACTTCTATGTTGTAAAGGACATTGATTTGACCGAACTCAAGAAGAAAATCGCCATGGCGCTGGAAACAAGGCTTGTCAGTTTGCAACCCGCTTTGCAGGATATGCCGGAGTTGTCGAAGTGGTCATAATCGTCTGCACTCTTGCTCCGTCTCTGATGCCCCCAAGGATTTGGGGGACGTATACCGACGAGCAGACCTCGCCCTTTTCGAAGAGCCAGGGGCGCAACAATGTGAGATGATGGTGCAGTATGCTGACGGTGCTCGCCATGATGTCTTATTCACTTAAGGGACTTTCACAGATCCGGAGGGTAAGGTCGCAGGCCTTGTCGGAGTAATGCTCGACATAACAGAACAAGATCCAGGATAAACTTCTTGCGACCAATGGGACTCATGAAGAACCACCTTCGCTTTTGTCCCTTGAAAATTGTTTGTCGGCAGCCGCAATGGGAGCATCGGATAACCTGTGAAAGCCGCTTGAGAATCGAGTATATTGATGGTCTGACGCCCTCGAAACGTTATTCCATATCGCTTCGCAATAACCCTTCAAAATCGCTGTTAAAATGTCAACCCTGCTTGGCACTGAGAAATCCGATGTGGCCGGAGTGGATACTAATATGTTAGTCAGGGTACCGGCCACCTCAAACGCCGCATAGGGGAGAGCGTATTGAACAAGCCTGACCGGCCTTCCATATGTTATGGAAAAACGTTTGCGGACCTTGCGCTCCATTACCTTCACTATAACCGGCGAGTTCCTCACCCGGCCTCTTCGACTCCGCCCCGATAACGAATCTTCTTCGGTTGCAATGTGAGGAATGTGCCACTAGCTGGGTAGAGTCACACTCAGGGGGTGAATCTGTTTCAGGGATTCCTGAAACTTATCCCTCAATCCCGTCAATCCCTCAATCCGTCAATTCCTTAATTTGAACTTCCTTTTTCCGCTTCTATTGCCGTTTCTATTGCCGCTTCTGGTTGCCGCTTCTAGTTGCCGTTTTGCACGACCTCTCAGAGTGTGCCAGACTATTCGGGAAAACAGTAGATCCACTGCAGAGACGCAGAGAGCGCGGAGAAAGACTTTGCTAGACAGGATTTGCAGAATTAACAGAAACGGCTATTTCTAAGTCATGAGAGTCCTGTCGATCTTGTTGAATTTTTAATTCCCTCTGCGCTCTCTCCATGACCTGTCTATCACCAGCCTTTGCGGTGAAAAGCCTTTCCGTCTCTCCATGACCTGTCTATCACCAGGTGGATCTAGTGCTGTCGGCGACTTAACTGGCCAAATAGAAACAGTCTCCCAAAAGTTTCCATATTTTTCCATGACGCTTCCAGGGAGTTTCCATCTGTTTCAACGCGGACAAAGGGACCAAGGGCATCGGCAGGGTGCGGCCTCACAAAAGATCGGCCGCGAACTGGGCACTCACAAAGCGCCCTCACAAGGATTCGGGCGCGAACTTGAAGCATCCGGCGTGCTTCCACTGTGTACAGCGCGAACCCGAAGCGCAGTGAGGGTTCCGTGCCCGGACTGGGCACTCACAAGAGATCGTGCCCGGACTGAAGGCACCA